>Ga0116231_10006003_pt1 | contig 23544 bp, 10 predicted proteins | sample S1TSphgellanicum_2_FD_89695 | JGI IMG/M metagenome (GOLD analysis project Ga0116231, IMG submission 89695) | Host-associated microbial communities from peat moss isolated from Minnesota, USA - S1T2_Fd - Sphagnum magellanicum MG | ecosystem: Host-associated > Plants > Peat moss > Unclassified...
CACCAAGGGTGCTCCAACTATGCACTAACCACTTTGTGTGGGTTGTGTGCAGGCCCGTGTGAGTGAGTGAAGCTTGTCAACTCTTCCTAGCCCCATCCCGGAGCTCCAACACGCCCCTTTACCCCTCAAAGTGTTGTGAGCTAAGGAGCATGCTCCGACTCCTCCTTATTCCACTGTGTTCCATTTGGACCCACATTTGGGTCCTTTAAGGAGTTGGGAGTGCATCATTGAAGCTTTATGTTTTATTTGTGTGTGTGTGTTTTTTTTTGTTGAGTTACAATTTGAAAAGAAGTTGTACTTGGGGTGAGGGTTTCTTGGTCTAAAATTCACTTAATGATTTTGGTGTTTGTAAATTTAATTTTCATGTACTATTCTCTAGGAATTTGAACCATAATTAGGCCTAAATTCACAAAATGCAAAGAAGAAACACAAAGCACCACAAGGAGTAGGGAGATAATGGGCCCAACAATGACCACAAAATACCCTCCTCCCATTCTTTTCTTCTTCCTTTCTTTATTTTTCTTTCCCATTCTTTCTCTTTCTTTCTTGGGTGAAAGCATGGTAAAATATACACAAAAAATAGTGTAAGCAATAAAATACAAGGGTCTTTGAATAAAAGGATTAACAAGTAGATAATTTTATGGGGATAATAATATTCTTTTATGGGGATAAATACATTTTTAAAACTTTGTTTGCATAAACTTCAAAAGCTAAATTATTATAATCATGTTTTTTTTTAAAGTACTTGCAAGAACTTGAATTTGACCTAAAATTTGTGGAAGCTTGAAAAATAAAGTTCAAGTATTTGAAAATAGGTGAAATGTTTTTGCAAGTATTTGGTTTTTTTCAAGCACCTCAATATTGATGTGAGGAACATTTTAATATTTTTTTAGTTAATGGGGTTTTTTTTCATAACTAAAATGATCCCCTACCCTTTGAAAAATGACACAATTGTTGAGAAGTTTTTGGGGTACTTTTTGAAATCCAAATAGTATGACACAAATTGTTTTGAAAAGCTAGAGGGAGGCTAAAGATGCCATGAAGAAAATTAAAGGTTTCATTTGTTTTGATATGTTAAAAGAAGGTTATAATTTTATTTTATTTTAATTATTTTCAAGTAGAAAACAAAATAGCAAGTATGTACAAAATATCTTGTTATCACCACCATCACCAACATTGCCAAAACTTGGAACTCCTAATGGGGTCCTAAAAGGAAACAAAGGACACGCCATGACAAGGGGGGTTAACCCCATCATCATCACTATTTCGTTGTTAAAGCAACAACCATAGTTGTTGCGATAACAACAATAGTTATTTTCCCATGACTTCCATGTTTCAATAGTGCATGAAATTTGTGGAATAATTAATAAACAAATGTAGGTGGTGTTTCACCCATAATAATACAACATGCTCACAAAATTTTGAGCCATTTTGGGGTTTGACGGACCTATAGTTTACTTTAATCACAATATTGGTGGTAGGGGATGCACCTACAAGTTCAATAGTTTGTTTTCCAATGTGGTGTGGGATTGAATTTTAACATCATTTCATTTATAATCATGGCCCATTACTTATCTTGGTTCTTGGTGGAGTTTGGATTTTACTACACCATTCAAATTAACAATGCAACATATTAAATTGTACATTTTATTTATGAATAAACTTTTTTTGAAGTGGTTTAAGTTGGTGTCATTATTAATTGGTAGCAATGAAAGACCTACCTATGCATTTCTAAACATGGTGTTTAGTAAGTTTGGTGTTCCAATCGAAATACACATTGACCAAGGAATGGAATTTTGTGGGGAGTTCTAAGAGTTCTATGAACTAACATTAATATATCATTGTACAACTTCATAAGACCATCTCAAGGTAGACCAATTATTTCAACGGGTAGTACAAATGGTGAAATAATGTTTGTGTAAACATGGGTTTCAAAAGGGCCATGTTAGAATTGGTACTTACAACTACCATGGTTAGCTATGGGGTAAATTAAGTTCAATTGGTAAGCTTCTCTTGCATCCTTTTCACCATACTTTTTATTGTTTAGTCATGGTTCAAGTTATTAGCTTAATCTACCATGATGTTGTGGTAATAGTGAATTTGGATCATCCACAAATATGGATTTAGGCATGTGAGCAATGAATAGTTTTGTTTTGACATATAATGGCAATGACAATGGAAAATTGCACATGAACTTACCATGTGCTTACAAGGTAAGGTTTTTCTTAAAATAAAATGGTGGTTTTGTTTGAAAAATAGTCTTGAGTAAAAAACATGCACATGTGGTTAATTTGGTTACTAAATTGCATTTGATTAGTAATAACTATGTCATTGAACGTGTTGTTGTTTATTTTGTAGTGATCCAAACCCATACATGCAAAAATAAACATTCTAAAACAACAAAGTTGTAGTGAATTATAACCTCAATATTTGAAGTATATGATGCATTTTATTTTGAAAACCACCATTATATGCAAGTGTAATTGATTGTAGTTTACTTTGTATCAATGTTATGTATTTGTTAATGATTGCATTTCACATCTAACATTGAATATCATAATATGATAAATTTCAAGCATACAAGGTGGAATGAAAAAATTATGGTTTAAGTTCCATTTCAACCAAAAAAAAAACAGTAATCTACAAAAATATAATGTTTGTGATGAAAATATTTGATTATTGTGATTCATCATTTTTGTGATGACCTTTAATTTAGGCTTTTTTTATTATAAATATTTTTGGCAATATATTTAAATATATAGTCAAATTTTGTATTTCAATTATTTATTTATTTTTAAAATTCTTGTAATGCATTTTTCCACCTTGAATGTCAAATCATACAATTTTAGATCCATTTTATGTTTATAAATAATGATGGAATGTAATTCTACATTATCTATATTAATTTGGGCAATGATAATGTGTGTGTAAGGTCTACACATTTGCATTGTAAGTTACAATTTAATTATCCATTACTATTGAAATCAACTATCGTACAACTACACTAGAACCCATAACCAAACACCTAGTTGCAAAAGACATCAACAAATTTCATTTATCAATGAATTAATGAAAAATCATGCAAACATTAGGTTTGTTAATGGATGAATGAATATCATGCAACATTAGGTTTGTTAATGGATGAATAAAAAATCATACAATCATTAGATTCATCAATGGATGAATTTGCCTAGTAATTATTCCATAGGAACCACTTAGTCGCCATTTGCAAATTGGGTACATTACAATTACACATAGGTACTACCTTGTGCCGATGTGAATTATCACATAGTTGTCAATTATTTGCAACCATTAATGTGTTCTCACTGCACCCACAGTTACAAAAGAATTACAACAAAAATCAGTAGTGCTCATCATTAATGGATGGATGGATGGATGGATGAAATCGACATCAAGATGACATTACAACAATAGTTTCAAATTGGTTGCATTAAAGTTGCACAATAGTTGTTCCTACATAGTTGCAATTGAGTTGCATGAATTACATACATATATAGTTCAACATATAATGAATTACATCCATTATAACTCATGCAACTTGTCTAATAACATTCATGCAATAAAAATATTATGAGTTGCAATGAAGTTGCAAATGGTCATTACAACTCAAAAACCCAATTGCAAGGTTAGTTATAAATCACCCTATTTTTTATAATGTATTTTGTATGTGATTAGAGGTCATATCATTTTGTGAATTCAAGAGGTGCTACCTTCCAAAGTGTTGTTGGAGGGACAAAATGGTCAAACTTGGAAAGACCATGTGTAGAATTATGCATTGTGCCATCTTCCACATGTTGATGGCCACATTGATTTGTTTTTGGTCGTGGCCTTATTTGATTATGTTGTGTTGTATGGGTAGTCTATGAGGGCTACCATTATCTTAATTTGTGATTGGTGTTTGAACAATTGGCATATGGGATGTTTTACACCATCTTTAAAAGAAATATTGGTCAAAATGGTTTTACCTTGGGTGCATTATGCAGGCCTAGGTACTTATTTTTGTAATTAGATAGTAGGGAATACCTTAAATTTTTCTCCATGATGAATCACATTTGGCTAAGGGTTTGGGGGTTGTAATTAAGCAATTAACAATGGAGTTCACATTTGCACCCAACCTAATAATCTTTTCACTTCAGAACCAAAATAGTCATTGGTGGTGAATTTTCGCAAGATATTTATTATCTTGTTATTTAGTTTAAAAAGACTTCATTAGCCCTAGATAAGAAAGCAATTTGAATGTAATGTCACATTTAGGGGGATATTATGTTATTGGTTTATGTGTATATGAACAACAATAGTTGTAGGTGTCAATATGTTAACACATAGCAACTGTCAAAAGTTTAATTTAACTACCCAAATAAATCATAATTAGGTTAGTCTTAAGTTGGGTTTAAATAATTAAATGTGTGTTAGCTTCAAACCAATTCAAATATATACTGGGTTTCAAATATTTCATGTTTGGGATATAATCACAAGTTGTGTGTTTTAAAATCATTCTTGGTGATTTGCGATTTTTGAACACACATTGTTATTTGTTTTATAATTTTTCTATGTTATGCAAGTTTTTTTTCAGACATGGTTTTCTATGTTATTTCCTTGTATTTTGGGTTTGGATTCTTGCTTGTAATTTGCAAACGAATTACATTTTGATTTGAATGTCACACGACATTTAAGGGGATTTTATGTTATTGGTTTATGTGTGTGTGAAGAACAATAGTTGTAGGTCCCAATATGGTAGCACACAACAATTTTCCAAGCAAATCTACATGCTTTTTACATTAATGACACATCCCCCTTTACTTATGGGGTGGCCTTATTTTCATAATGAAAAAGGCTAGCTTCAACACGTGTCTATTGAATAATTAATTAATTTCAAAGAATCAATTTCAAAAAATATGTGTTCCCAAATATTTTAAAAGATTTTATGTTTTCCTTCACAAAAAAATTATTCTATGAGAAAATAAAATAAAATTTCAGCATTTCTAAAAAATAATGTAATTTGTGCCAAAGCCACCAAGGTACCACGGTATGATGTGCAGATACATCAATGGTCATGAGATTGCCTTAGAACTCTGAAACTTCCCACCATGGCAACCAAGTATTGCACGGATATCTGAATTTACAAAGAATCACTGGTCACGGTTATATTTTCAAAGCCTTCAAGAATTGGACGGTTTTCTTGAAAGAACCGGCAATGATCGATCTAGTGCTTTAGTAGTGGTTGGTTCTTTGCTTCTTTTCAAAACTATTGAGAATTACGGGTATCTACCAAAAACCAGGTCTTCGATTTTTTGTGGTTATGAGTCCTTAGCGAGCCACCTTGCTAACCATGACGGGTCTGTTCCTATTTCTAATAACCATCCAACATTGGTCATCACTGGTGTTGAGTGGGTACCAGAGTGGGAACCCTGGTATATAGACGCAGGGTATATACCAATCCCGGTATCAAAGAATCGAACGGGCTAGTAGTATGACTCAAGGCTAGGAGTAGTATGACTTGAGGCAATACCAAGTAAATACCCGCCATACACCCGCCCAAAATCAGCATCAGACCCTAATTCCAGGACCAGCTTTGGATGATTTTGTTATCATCCAAAATTACTCACTTATCAAGTTAATTGCCTAGGTATTATTGTGAATTGGAAGTAGAAGGGTTTAGGGTTTAGGGTTATGTTATGTTAGGTTAGCAAAGCTGGAACATTGGGTAACTCCATTATCATTCATCCACAACGGAGTCATAATGGGGTTCCAATATTGGATGACGCATTGTTGGGTCGTTGGTCACATAATCTAGGTTAATGGGTTTTTGAAATTAGGGTAAAAAGCTTTGGAAAATGTCGAAATAAATATATATATAAAGCATAAATCACACTCGGTGTTAAATGTTAGTTAAGTTAATGTTAGTCAAGGTTAGTCACCTATTCACATGAATATTGTTACATAACATCAAAACCTAACCTAAGTGTCATGTAATGTGGCACTAAGATTATCTTGGTGTTAAGGTAGGCGAGTGGTAGCCTACTATCAAGTTTTTAAGAATTTTACATTTTGAATTAAATAAGCTAGTGTTTCATAACACCTCTCAAAAGGGTCCTTTAACTCACCATTTGGTACCCCCCCCCCTAATGGTCCTTATGAAAATCTATTGATTACATGTTCCTAATTGTAAGAGATTAAAGAATTTAATTATTTAACCCTAAGCTTCTTTAAGCTTGATTGTACCTAGATTGTGAAATTATAGGTTGTGATTATGATACCCTAGAATGATGTAAAAAGTAAAGGCCAATTCCAAAATTTGAACAACTTTTGATAAACTATTTTTTTCACAGATCAATTAGATGCCCGTACATGTCTTATGAGAAAATAATAGAAAATATGAATGAGCTAACTATTATAAAGGTCAAGATTTTTTCTGTGCTTTATTTGATAAATAAATGTTTTAAAAAAGCTTTTGAAAGGCATGTTTCCTTTCTCTAAAAGTAAGGGTCAAGAAACAAAATTGGTAGTAAGTTTCAATTATGCCATTAAGAACCATGAATAAGTATCTCTTACTTCTTAACCCAAGTTGCATTGGGTAATATTGCCCTAGCTTGATTGAACTTACAAGAATTTCTTGATTAACACACATGATTCCATGTGTGAATCATGATTCCTAAAGGCATGTAACTTTTTAATTTTTTACTTAAAAAACTTTAACACTATATTGGTTTGTGAATGCACCTCGCATTGGTAGTTAATACTAATTTGGGTGATAATTATGTAGATGTCACATGACATTTTGTTAATGATTAGTTGTTAAGGGTCCTACCCCTAGAGGCTCTAACACTAAATGTGAAGATAACTTACTCTATGCAACTTGCTAAACCAAATTGAACCTTGGAAAATAGGCTCAAAGCCAAGGACCAAAAGACACTGAACTCCTTGGCTACCCACAAATTTTTTGGCCTTTGTGACCAAATTGTACTTTTCACATTTCATGTTGATCATCATATTAAACAGTAGATGCTCTAAACATCTACATGACTAGATTTAGGTCGTTTTACAAATTTGAAAATCAATTCCAAAGGTGTAATCACAATCAAACAAACCCAAAAAGGTGTCAAGCGACTGTCAAAACTCAATAAAAATTATAATCTTGTTAAATATATTTTTGTGGTGTCACTTTAATGCCATGTTAATCGTGGAATGTTGTGCTAAATGACTAATATCAATGTTGAAAAATTCAAAATAAAGATTCAAAAAAAATTATTTTGAGTTCTGGTTTTAGTAAAGGACATTTGAACTTGAATAATAGTTGCATCAAAAGTAGTCAATTTTATAAATTACTAAGTTAAAGACTCTTTTTATAAAAGAATTTTGATGAAAAAAAATTTGAAATGATGTTAATTGATTATCCACACTAAAAAAAACACTCACAATTTGAAAGTTTTAAATATATTGAACAAAATTTCAAATTTTCAAAATTCCTTTACCACATATAAATGGGGTGTAATGTAATGACATCTAAAACAAAGTTGTAATTTATGAAACAATAAAATAAATAATTAACATATTTTTATACAATTTGGAATTAAGATAATTTTTCAAAAAAAATGCAAAATTTGGTGGAATCTGTACAATTTTTAAAAATTCTTAGTTATCCATGAAAAGTTAATACAAAAAATGTGATGTATTGAAAAAATTATATGTATTTTTAGTAATTTATTGCAAAAGATTTCATCCCAAAAATCTTTTCTATGAGAAAATGAAAATGACCACAAGAAGAAATGTAGTCTTTGAGTCTTTTGTCACCATTAACTCATTTGATTGTGATCACACCCCTAACCTATTGAAAGATAAAGTTTGCCCAAAGCTCAAAAAATTTAAACTTGTGAAAATATTGAGGTTTGAAAGCCAATTGGGGATCTTTGGGTGTGCTCTCAAACACGATCATTTTGAAAACCCTATGCACTATATAAATAATTAAAATGGACTACCAAAATGTATTTCCCCCAATTCTTTTAAAGCATAGGTGAATTTTAAAAACACCCAACTTACATTATTTTGAAGTAACCAAGTTCTTGTAAGATAAAGGTTGGAGTTCACATCTAGCCTTTGAATCGCCCATCTTATAATTGGAAAATCCTCCCACCTCTTTTCCCATATTTCTATATCCAAGTTGCCTAAGGAGATTAGAAAAATCATATTTTCCCAAGCGTGGTTTGGATCCCTTGCCTAAGCACACAACATTTAACTATGTAATTAAGCAAGAACTAACTATATGTTATCACACACCCCATTGCATCAAACTCCTCATGACATGAACTAACAACAACCTTTTATAAGGTCACCAAGAACTTTAGTCTAATAACACTTTGGCCATGGTCTATCATACTTACAAATAATGTTTTATAACTTGCATACAACTTCAATCCTTAATGCAAAATGACTTCTTAGAAGCAATCACCCAAAAAAAGACAATATGAAAAAATAAATAAAACAATGTAAGAAAACAAATTGGAAAATTTGTTCAATAAGAAGAAGAGAATTCTTCAAAGCAAAACATGCAATAAAGAAGAAATATGGAAATTCATATAGAGTAAGTATGCAAGCTAAAATGAAAGACTTTTCAATTTTCTGGTGAATTTCGAGCTTCTATAAATATAAGCCAAATGGCAAGATAGTTTGAACTAATGTTGACAAGTTATTGATTTTAAGTAGGTTTAGTTTATAAAGTATTTGGATTGGAGGTTTAACAAACTTTGTTGGAAGCAACATTGGAACTACATTGGGTATTCAATCTTTGTTAAAATTTAATTAGAACTAGATGTTGTGTGACATGGATTTAGGGCTAAGATATCCTAGGCAATGTGTTTTATGAGGTATGCTATCTCTTTTAGCAATGCCAAAAAAATTTGCCACCTTTTCGTCTTTGATCATTCATTGGAGAGGTGGAATTTCAGTTGTTTTTATGCATAAAACATTGGAGGCATTGTGCACTTATGGCAATGCAAGATATTTGGGATATGCATGATTGATTGTTTGTTCTTTTTCTAAATTTTTATGGAGCATGGGTTTTGCTAATGGCATTTTTGTGTTTCTATTAATCTTGGAAGCATTTACCATTGATGCGTTTTGTGGCTAGTGGCGAGTGTGGACAACTTTGGAAGGCAAGGAATGCAAGATAAATAACACTCTTGTATTCTGAAGGAAGGCAATTAGTGTTGATTTTTGTTGTTGTGTATGGTTGAAGAAAAGAATGTTGTTTTCAACAACATAGGTCTAATGTTTTTTCTTAGATTTTTGTTGCACAACAAAAATTAAAACAACTTGTTGAGATTGATGTTAGAATATATGGGCTACAAAGGCACATGGAGATGATAAAAGGCTCTAAGGGGTTTGGGAGCTTGTTTGTGTGATTTTGGAGGCTTGAGTTATGTATACTTGAGTGAGTGTTTTATGTTGTGAGTTATTGTGTTGAAGGGGAACAAGATTCATGAAAGTGGGAACTATAAAAAAAAATGATTTCTTGATGATCCGCATGTGCATATGTTGGTGATTTTCTTGTTGTAAATATAATTAGTGAAGCTATTTGTCTCTTATCCAAGTTTCTTGGTATTGTTGGTGTTTTAGAATTTTAGGGCATATAAAAGGTCTATTATTCATTTTTGTTGTTAGGGTTTAGTGTTGTGAATTGTTATAGGTTTATGTTGTTGCAAAATTTGGGGTTTTGTGGGTAGGATAGAAACTAATGGGTTTTGTTAGAAATGTGTGTTCCAAAATCACAAACAAATATGTGTTCTAGAATTACAAACAAGGACAATGATAGTTCACGAAAGTAAACTTGAATGTATTGATCCCAAATGTGCCTTGGAAAACAAAATCTATATTGTTTTATAAATTTGACAATTTTATTTGTGTGAAAGACCATGCAATCGACCATTTTTTTTCCCCTTGTTTTCTCTTGAACTAATACGAATGTGAAGATATTTTATCCCTATTCTTTTCAATATTATTGTCTTTTTTTTTAAAAGAACAAATTCTTTAAATAAATATTAGATAAATACAACTTTTCAAAAAATAGTAAAAACTCAACTCTACTTTTTATGCAAGTTTTCAATTTTAATTGGTTGTACATAATTGCATTTATTATGTAATTGTTACATTAAATTAGGTGCAACTTTTGAACAAATTAATATTATAGAAAAAAATATTTATGGGACTGGACTTGATTAAGACTAGGTCAAGGTTCAATTTTTTTAAAAAGGTTATAACTAATTTTTTTTTTAATCCAAATAGTCAATCTCAAGACTAAAGGCTCCTATTTAAATTAGGAATCAAACAAAACTTATTTGAAATGTTGGGTAGTTATCTAATTTTCCTTGGTAACCTTTATTTCTATATTTTTGAAATGTTTTGAAATTTAATTGAAGAATGTCCATTTCCATTTTTTTGAAAATTTTCAAAAATAAAATAAGATTCTTATTTTGGTTTCACCAAAAACCTCAAAAAGCCAATGGATTTCACAAAACAACCATCAAATAACCAAAAACATTCTAAAAGTTATATGACATGGTTCTTAAAAATTTGAATGTTATAATTACATACTTGAATCAATTCTCAAATTTTTGGGAAGTATGGAATTATTGGAAACATTTTTTTGATATGTTTGAAAGGGTTGGTTTTCAAATATGTATATTTGCCCAACCTTAGTTTGGCAAGTTCCCTAATTTGCAATGTTAAATTTGAAAGGTTCGAGTTCTTGTTTACACAAACTTGAACCATTGCCCTTTTGGTGAAATTGACACAACCAAACCATGAAGCTAAAAGATTTAGGTTATTTAAAGCAATTTGACTTATATAAATTACTTGGGCCTTTGGTGAAAAACTATTTAAAATGCAAGTCATTTGGTTCAATTATTATAGTGAACCAATCAAGAGTAATCATTTTTGTGTGTTTCATTTACATGGAACTAAAACTAATTTTTGAATTGGTCAAAGGTTCATAAATTTGAAATAATGTGCCAAATCCAAAACCACAAAGTTTTAAATTTTTAAGAAGAGGGCTCAAACCCACACATAGAAGCCCTACTAAAATGTGGGTTACCTTGTTTGGAGGGTTAGAACTAATATTGTCCGGATATTGATACACATAATTCCTAGATATGGGTAAATCATACTTGGTTTTTAAATTTTATTTCATATCTATCACAATACACAATTGTTGGATGTGAACCTAAGTGTTATGAGATATGTAACCATCTCCATTCAAAGGGGGTTGATTCAAAGTACATATCCAACCACTAGGGTTTTCAAAAATTAGGATATGCATATTTTTAGGATTAAAGGAAGACCCCAAAACTCTCATGTCACTCTCTCCTTTTTCACGGTAGCATAATGTGTACTAGCACTTTTGCAAGCTCCTTGAGTTTTTATGAGTGACTTTTGTTTCAACACTTTTGAAGCTCTTTGTTTGGTGCTATTTGTGTTTTGTTTATGTTTCTCCAACTCCTAAATTCAAGCTTTCTAGTCTCCTTGTTTGGTGTTGTTTGTGTTTTGTTTTCAAGCTCTAACTCTTGAACTCAAGGTCATGTTGTTTTTGTTTGGAGAGCCTAAGTTATACTCTTATAATTTGTTTTAAGCAACAAGAATTTAAAATTTGGTATGCATAACCTTCAATGTGCATATCCATCATGTTCAAAAATTGAAAACTAGCTTATTCATTAGCGACAAAAGAAGAAAAAAAATTGAATGTGTAAACAGTTGCTATAATAAACTGAATTTGTTTTGAGATACATATCATTCCTTATAAAAAAAAAGGGTCATCTAAATTGGTATCCATACCCTAGGCCTCAAAATACACTAGATGACACTGGTTAGAACCATTAGTCTCAATTCTGATTAGTAATAACTGAGCTGAACCCAGGTCTGATTTTGGAACCCCAGTTCCAAAACCGAAATTGGGATTCATAATTTTTAAGAACCAGACTGCATGGAAATGGAATTGAAACCAAGACTTGTGAAAAACAAAATTCAAAAAAAAAAGACTGGAACCAAGAGCTAACCGGAGGTTAATCAACAATTAACCATCAGTTCCAGTCCAAGCTACCTGGGAAATAGACTGGAACTAAATCTGATTTTCAGAACCAGAAAAAGAACTAGAATTTGTTTTTTTCCTTAAGAATTGGACCCTGAACCGAATTCCCAGTTCAATTTATGTGTCAAAGGGAAACCGTTCTTATTTATTTTTTAGAACTTCAGGTTTTTCATAACAACCCAACAACAGATTTGGACTGGTTTAGGGTTTAGGTTCCCAGTTCAATTTACATGTGGAAGGGGAACCCTAAACCACCCAGAACACTGGTTTGGACTGGTTTTTGAAAAATTCTCAAACTGCACTTCAGCTGCATCTTGGCAGGTTTTTGGGGGCAATTTTGAAACCTGTTGCCTTCAACTGGTAAAATAGCTGCAATGATTCTGTCTCCTCCTCTAGACATCCATCTTCATTCAGCTAAGGTTAGCAGCCACTTAGTACGAGCTGACACTACTAGGTTACTACACAGCTTACAACACAAGTAGTAAGTAGCCTTGTGCAACAGAAGCTTGGACAAAAAAAGCCCAACAAAAATTTTGTACACCCAATAGTAGCATATCAAAACATGTTATATTTACTCTTGAACTATGCAACTCCAATTATTCTTAGTTTCTGTTTTGCTCGTGATGAGTGTTGGTCTCACCACTCATCATCAAAGTCAGGCTGATCCGAAGGATCCATTAACTTATGGAATGGTTTTTTGTTTTTGCAAAAAAAACCCATCACTTTAAAAAGAAGCCCTATCTTTGTCAGTCAGTGCAGAATCCTTCCTTCCTTCCTTCCATCCTTGTGTGTATAACTCAGCAAAGTAAGTGACATCTTGCAGACTATAGATCAGAGGACTAGACTACTATCCTTCCTTGTGTGTATAACACCGCAAAGTAAGTGACATCTTGCAGACTAGAGAGACCAGAGTACTAGACTACTAGTCCTCGTTCCTGTGAACCCGCAGGGACTACATGTTCAGCTCATTATGATCATCATCACCCAGGCTTGCTTTTTACTTGCTTATCATCGAATGTCAGGGGTCAAAAAACTAGTCAAAACCCGAATCAAAACTATGGCAATTTCAAAACAATTTTTTTTGCACACAAGCTGCAAAGACTTTTGCAGTCCACAATTATATTCCTGTCAGATCTCCCCCAACTGCCCTTGATATTATACATTCAACTGAAAGTTGATGATACTGGACTTAGGCAGAGTGAACCAGCAGCACCCACCCACCAAGGAAGGCACCATGAAGGATGGATGATAACTGGATAGAAACAGTTTTTCTGTTTGGGTTCCAGTTCCCTAGCTAACCATGCTGCTTAGCTCAGTTGCTTGGTTTTTTTTTTTTTTTAAATATATAACTATCTACCTACTAACAACCTTCTTGTAGGTTGTAGAGTTAGGTAGGTAGTTAAAACAGCTTCTGGTATGAGTTAACTTACCCACCAGTGTACCATGAAAAATGGATGATATGTGGTTATGAAACAGTTTTCTGTTTGGGTTTCAGTTCCCTGGCTAACCATGCTGGTTAGCTTGGTTACTTGTTTTACACTACCTACCTACCTACCTACCTACCTACTTACTAACAACCTGCTGTTTGTAAGTTGCTATTAAAGATGATAATAAAAACACTAAGTCTAAACTATTAACCATTCTAGTTACTGAGTAGTCACCTACTTCCTTCCTTACATTATCTACCTCTCTATATATAGAACCTCCTTCTTATGAAATGGGTTGTCTAGGTGAACATTCAACCAGTTGATGCTCCCAGCATTGAGCCTCAACAGCCAGTGTTACTTAGGTGAACATTCAACCAGTTGATGCTCCTGGCATTGAGTCTCAAACAGCCAGTGACAGCAGAAATACCTCTTCATCAGATATTTTAACTCAATGAATCAAAGCTTCATCCACAACTGTGTCAAAATGGGTTGATGGTGAGCAGGGTCAATAGTAAGCCTTATGGTGAAAAGACTCTTCTTATTTACAACTGCCTGCAGACAAGGCATTTGTTGTCTTCTGTTTGTGTCAGAACTTCCTTCTGTCTTTCTCTCTTTCTTTCTTTCTTTCACCATTATGCTCATCTTCTTCCATTAAACAATTTTACCAAAAATGAGAAACGAGAGATGCTGATCATAATTTGCATGGTCCCCACCTCAGAAGGGAAGGAAGGAAGGCATTTATTTATATATATATATATATATATATATATATATGAAAAAAGAATCAGAGCTTTCTGTCATCATGTTCACCATGATCCCTAATTTCTTCCCACATCCAGATAGACTTACTATAGATAGTGCTGCTGTCTACATACACCAATGCTTTTCTCCTCTCTCACCCACCTACTTCCAACTTGCTATTCCTGACCTCCACAACAACTCTCTAGCAACCGTGGCTGGAAAGTTCTCTTCTGTGGATTGGGTGTTATTTTTAAAAATTAAAAAATCTTATGCACCCATTAGAGTTATCCTTAAAGTCAAGCGATCAGGGGGGCCAGAATAATAGGGCATCAAACACGTAACTGGGAATGAAAATTTTACAAAAGGAAAACACTGGGACCCAAACTAGTTTTTCCACCTATTTTGGTAGAAAGCTCAGTTTCATCCTCTGTTTCCTTTTTCCTGAGCACCTGCACTGCTGCTACATATATTTTCACTGCTCCTACCTGTACAACTACTATAATTGCTCTCGAACCTTGTGCATTAAATGCATTTCATACCCAGATTTAATGCGATTTAATTACTTTGCGAATACCACTGAAAGAGGGGATCAGGGGCAAAAGCAGAGGAGACAGGGGGTGAAACAGAGGGCGACTTTTAGGATAACTTCATTATCACTTTCATTATCAAAGCAATTATACCCTTGATTATCAATTTACCTGGTTATTTTTTAGGGGTATATAGTCATTGTTTGGCGGGTATGACATCAGGGGTGAATTTTCAGACCAGTTCTCAAGTTGGGAGTTTGATTTTCAGGCTAGTATAGAGGCTACAAAAACCCTAGAAAGTAAAATAGGTGCTTAGTAAATGAGATTTAAACTCAAGACCTATTTGGCGGGTATCACCTCAGGGGTGAGTTTTCAGGCCAGTTCTCAAGTTGGGTATTTGATTTTCAGGCTAGTGTAGACGCTAGAAAAACCCTAGAAAGTAAAGTATGTGCTTAGTAAATGAGATTTAAACTCAAGACCTGTTTGGCAGGTATCACCTTAGGGATCAGTTTTCACGCCAGTTCTCAAGTTGTGTATTTCATTTTCAGTGTAGTGTAGAGGCCATAAAAACCCTAGAAAGTAAATTAGGTGCTTAGTAAATGAGATTTAAACTCAAGACCTGATTGATCTCAAAGAATGTCTTTTATCACTCAACAACAACCTCTTCTTGGAAAAATCTAAAAGAATCTTAAGTCTATGCATATCGTTGGGATTAACTAATACCATTCTCAAATACCCAATTGAAAATTGGCAATATATTATCAAGTATAAGTTGATTATAGGATTTTATTTAATATTTTTTTCTCTTTTCTACCATAAACATGTTCAGTGTTTTAGGATTGATAACATATATAGACAATAACTGAGTCATCTTATAGGTTATTAAAATTTGAAAATTCAATGCCAAGTGAGTAGTTTATTGATACCCAATCAATTACTTAGATCAAAACTCAATTAGAACCCTATGACCAAGGGAAAAGCTCTAGATTAATCCAAGGTTATATAGTGTCAATTCAAAGATTTTATACTTCAATTTAATTCATATTTTTTTTTAGAACATAGAAATATCATGATGCCATTTGCATTTAGGTCCTACCTTCATTATTTGTACATATGATTTATACATTGTAAGGGAAAAGAAAAAAAGAAACAAAAATTATGTTTATGATCACGAGTGAATTTTTTGAATAAGGCAAAATCCCATTCCCCACCCCCACCCCCATCCCCTTTTTCATTTCCTTCACATGTCCCCATATGTTCAACACACTTTGTACACTAATATATAACACATGTCCACAAGAAACAAATAGGGTTTTAAAAAAAAGGGCCCATTGGGATTTTTTTTTTGGGGTCAATTTTGTGGTGTAGCTAAACGTAATTTAAAAAAAGAATATTTCTATAATTTTGATCTAACCACTTTAAGCATGTATAAAACAATTGATTATAATACTTTTGATTTTTTTAATCTCTTTTTGGCTATATACATAGCAAGCAAAAAAAGAAAAGTTTAAATAATGTGTCAAATTTTATTTTGGAATCATGTTGAAAGACTTATCTGAGCATTTAAATCCATACATATAATCATTTTCAATACATTTCAATTTTAATACAAAGACAAAGAAAAACTTGAATGCATTTTTAATATTGTAAGTAATTGGCGTTACCCTCCAAATTTCATTTACAATCATGCATCAAATTATTATTGATCAATTGTTCAAGGCTTTGAAACTTCAAATTGCCAACAACAATTGCATAAGACTAAATAAGAAGTATATAATTTGTTTAAATGTTTCTACATTGTGCTCCAATTTTGAACAAGAACATTATAGGCATTGGATGTCTTTTCCTAAAATCTACCTAATTCATTTCCCCCTAACCATCTACATCCATACATCTTATATATTTCAAATAATATAAAGACAAAGTAAAACTTGTATGAATTTTCTGGGTTGCATTTTTAATGTTGTAAGTGGTTGATACAACTTTCCAAATTTCATTTACAATGATGCATAAAATTATCAAATTATTATTAAATTGTCCAAAACTTTGATATTTGAAATTTTCACAATAATTACATAAGACTAAATGAAAAATACCTAAAAACTATCTCATTTTTTTCCCCGAACCATTTACGTGAATGTGGAAAGTGACATGATATTGTGCCTTTTGGTGTTAATTTCTGAAAAGGTATTGAAATTAAAGAAAATTTGAATAATAATTTTTTGAATTACAGTAACATTACTAGTTGAATCCCTTGAATTATAGGCATTTTTTCAAGTCGTTTCATTTCATTTAAAATTGATCTTTGTTGTGCTTTTTTTGTACATCAACAACATTGATTATTATTTTTGGCAAAAATTTGTCAATTTCAACCTCAAAACTCAATTTTGTTTCATTAGTCTCCCTTCATTTATTTATTTAAATATGGGTGGGTTTGTTTTCATATATCCCTGGTTTTCTTGTAATGCTTTTGGATTCTTTGGATTTAATGGATTTTGTTCTCGGATTATTGGCCTTGCATACCAAGGCAAAGGATATTGTGTGTAGATTCATTATAGAGTATACAAATTTAAGGGATTTTGGCCCCTACCTAATAATAGGTCTATTTTTATAGGAGGATTTTTGAAAGATGATATTTTGGCTTGTGTTGAAACTTGAGATTAGTTATAGAGTTCTAATAATATCTTGAAGGATTTTGGTTTCTTTTAAAAGATTTTTTTTTGAAGATTATAATTTTTGCATGGTGAAATATTTGAATTTTCATTATTCTTCTTTTTTCTTAAGATCTTTTCTAATGTAAATGGCAAGGTCGCAATGTGAGATACCCCTTGTTATTTAATATCTGTTAACCTTTTGACAATTATCAATCAAATAATAAAATAGGTACCCATGCTCATGCACGGTCATATTAGTGTAAGCAAAAATGGGTGACCAAGACAATTTGGAACATAAATTCCTAACACTCAATGAGATGAGATGGGAAGGTGGGAGGCATGGATTTCTTGGATTTAGTGTATGGTTTTTGGCAAGGAACTAGGTACTAAAAGAAAATGGTAGGAACCCATGTTATCTTAGAAGAAACCCCAACTAACTCCAACATTGTTCATTGATCCACCATATATCATGACAAATATGGTAGCCCACAAGGAGTAAATGCAATTCATACCATAGTACCTTGCAAACTTTGACACATGTCTGTTGAATAATTTATATATATATATTCTAAAAGATTGTTCATTTTAAATTTGGCCTCAAACTAACAACTTTTGGGTTATTCAAATTGTGTTTGATTGATCCATTTTTCCACAATTTAAATTTTTTTATAAGCAAAATACATGCATTTTGTGATTCATGAATAACATGTACTTATGTATACTTGAGGGCAAGGTTCATGGAAGCTTTTTAGAACCTTTGATAAGACTCACCATCAAACCAATGTTGTAAAACTAAATTTGATATCCACTTTTTGATGATACTATGGATGAATTTCATCCATGGATTACAAATCAAATAATTTAAAATTAATTTTAATTAATTTTCAATATTACATCTTTTATGTTTTATATATGTACATATAAGGTAGATGATGTTTCATGCATAATAAGTTAAAACACATAAAAATATTATCAATGAGATAAAAAAAACCTTAGAGGTGTTTGTGATTTGTTATGTGAGTTCTCATGTATGGTTGTCAACATCACACTAGCTTTAATGAATGAGATAATGTGATTAGTCATATTAAGGCTCAAAATAATTACCTTATTTAGGTTTCATGGTATTATTCATCATCAAATATTAATGAATGGAAATGGCTTTCAAGTTTTGGAATTGTTGATATAACAAGGTTCCATAAAAAAAACAAGAAAATATTTTCTTCATAGAATTTTGAAGCTTGGGTCATAATGATTAAATTTATTTGTCTATCAATGGTAACTATTGAAAGTTGATAAAAAATTTTATTTTCGTTAAAAAGAAAGTTAATGAAACCAAACATGATTGTCAATATTGATTGTCTAAAATAGTAATGGATGTTTTCCTTGTAACATTTGTCTGTTTCTTGAAATTTTAAAACAATTCAAGTACCTACACATCCATTGATCATATTTTTTAGACTTGAACTACGATTTTGAGGTTGAATTCATGGCATAATTCTTCAAACATCGTGCATTTATTTTGATTAACCCCAAAAAATATTATGTCCTATTTGACCACTTGTTCAATTTTCACTTTAGCCATATCCAATATTGCAATAGTGTATGGACCATATAGGCCCTACATGAGTACAATAATTACAACATCATGACTAAATTCAATCATTGGAACATGACATGGAAGGTGACATGTGACTAAGTATGATTGTTGTGACATAAGATATTATGTTGTTTTTGTTATCTTATGTGGCAAAATGTATATGGTGCCTTAATTTTTTAACTAAATGTACATATTAAATTAGAAACCTATGAAAATATGTAATAAATTTATAACTATGTATTTCACATTTGAGAATGATTTTATTATGAAATTTCATAAATAGATTATAATAATTAATGACATTACATTGGAATTCTTGAAGTAAATATTGAAAATAATTGATAAAAGTTTTTCACATTATGTCATTAAATGCATTACAAAATTTGAAGTAATTTTGAAACTAAAAATTGAAATAAATTACATAATGAATGAATAACATGTCAAATTGTAAAATTGATTTATAACTATGTACTTCACATGTGAAATTAGTTTCATTCCAAAATCAACAACTCCAAACTATGATTCTAGTGGATGTAGATGACAATTAAGAAGTGTTTACCTTCTAGTAGAAAGAACCTTGAACTTGTTAGGCTTGAATGCAAAGGCACTTGACAATGATCCTTGAAAGTAATTATGGTCATGGTTCATGGCCATTGTGAATTAGGAAAGAACAATATAATTTAAGATATGTTATTCTTTAAGGTATATCAATTTTGAAAAACAAGAGGTTAATTTATATACCCTATTGATATGCAACAAATATATTTGGGTAAAAGATATACCCACACAACATTTGAAAAATCTTTTATCATTTGTGAGTTTTTTTGTTGAATTCCAAACAATGTTGGGTAGGTGCCTAGTTTGGAGGTTCAAAATTGTTGGTTTTAATTTTGATTAGTAAAAAAAATGTTTTCTGGTTATTTAGTTTAAGGACAAACCTTTGGACATCAATGTATAGCATGCGCATGTGCACACACACACATTAAGGGGAAAGATAATATGTATCAAAAAAAATTTAATATATTAGTTGTCAAGATGAGCTAATGTATTCAATCATTTTTCCCCCTTTACCACTTATGAATGAGCTAGTTTTAAATTTGTAGAGAAACTATGGATATGTATAGAGGATATGCATCACAAAGTTTCTACAATTACATAATAACCTACAAGTGTAGAAAAAATCACAAACACCATACATATTGAGGTAGTTTGAAGGGGAATTGAACCCCAAGTATTGAAACAAAAACTATCCCATTGCAAGGTTTTGGCCCTTTAGAGGCACCACAAAATATTGTCCATGCATGTCTACCATCAAATTTTAATATAAACTTATATATATATGAAAATCAAATAGGGTAATATGACAAGTTGGATGTATGAAAACATGATATAGAATTATAAGCTTCATATTATTATTTTAGAGAGTATTTTGCTAGTAATAAAATTTGAAAAAATGTCAACATAGCTTATAAAACAAAACTTGTAAAAACTACCAAAAAACACCCCAAAAAAATAGCACATGGCTACATGTATCTTTCTATTACATTTAACCCTAACCTTTTAGAGAACATTCGTTACCCCATCATTGTTTGCAATACATGCACTCTTTAATGTATTGAGGTTTTTAATATCAAAACAATGCATCAAATAATAAAAACTACTAAATTCAATTAGGCAAAATCTTCCAAATTTAAAGAAGTTGAAGTAACCAAATTCCTCAAGTATGTTAATGGGTTTTTCTATATGCTCATCAAGTATGTTGTATCTTCCTTTTTTATCTCAGTAACAAGATTTGAAAAACAAAACAACAAGAAGTATAATGGAAAAAATCTATACATGATTTTAATTAAATGAACTCAAATTGCTATCAAGAAAATAGAATTGAAAAAAATATTTTTCCATTACAAGTTTGTAAAATAAAAAATAAAAAAAAAAAAAATCCTTCTCATGAAAGGGTTTAAATATATTTTGTACAAAGAAGAAATCCTTTAACAGTAACTAGCCGATATAAATAGCTATATAATCAAAATTCAAATATGTGTTGAACTATCCACCTATTTTGTAATCTACTAGTTCTAAATATCAACCATCAGTTTTACTTAGTACCAATTAAAACATTATATTGGTTCATCATACTATCAAGTCTATACAATATTTATTCACGACACCGGTTTGACAACAAAACAAGTTACAATCAGAATTTTGGGTTACAAAGTACATGGCCACATTTGGTTCACTCTAAAAAACCAAGACCCTGCAACATAAGTTGCCTTAAAAAACATTCAAAACCACCTTAACACCCAAAGACTAGAAGTCCAAAAAAATATTAAAATCTTGGTGCAACTTGATTAACAACATAATATGTTGTTGGTGAAGTGTGAGGTCCATAATCCATACATAAACAATAATTCCTATAGCATCATAACAATTAAAATCAATTAGAATGATACAAAAAAATCAAAAGCAACGTCAAACTTGGAAATATTGGCTAGAAGGAAAACCCAAAAAAATGTAAACATGGATAGTTGGGTGACTTACCAACAACTATTCAAAAAAATCAGCTTTTTTAATCAAATCATAATTATCTTTATCTAAAACATAACATTTAACTTTCATATAATCCTTGAAAGCAACAAATGTGTAATTCAATTATGGATCATTAGATTGGTTTTTTATCACCATGATTTTCCACAAGTGTAGGTGGCAACATTAAAAAGTTATCAACACACTAGCAAGGCTAAAAATAGATTTAATCCCAATCTAAAACCTAAGAATCCCAAGGATTTGCTTGGTTAAAACATTTGGAAATTGAATTTCATGAATCCCCTTAAAAAAAAACGATCTGTACATGCAAATGGGAGGATAGATAACCTCTTAAAAAAGAAAAAAAATTCCAACTACAAGAGTATGAAAGGACTCTTCCATGGATGTTTTAACACCAAACATATTATTTTCTTCTTTTTCAAATTGAGAATTATGAAAATCAACAGTTAATACACATGTTTAGGAAATAGGATTGAATCAATCGAAAAAAATCAAAAGAAGTGGAAACATTGCTTTTACATCATATTCAAAAGCAGATGAATCACCTCTCCATGCCCCCACATAATTCTTCACAACTCATAGAAATTTGAAATGAGAATCCAACATGATGATAAGCACATTGTTGTGAGCATTATGTGAATCAAATACTTTAAAAAACAAGAGGATTAAAGGTCTAATCACCTTAATAACCTCTTGCCACATTTTTTTTTGCAGTAAAAAAAGTTTCAAATCAAATTCATCAAAAATTTCCTACCTATCACTAAGTTCCATTACCTCAACTTCCATGTAGAATGAAATGTTGATAACAATAGTTAAAGCATTTAATAAAATTTAATGTCCTCTTAATTGATTCATCACAACAAGGTTCATGTAAGAAGTTATAATTGTCGAACTGTAATAGCCCAAACTTGGGTCTTTTAAACTTGTTACTACAACATCATTGTCTTCTACTTGCCACAACAAAGAAAAATAGTTTATTTAAACTCAAAACATTTTTCAAACATAATGACTTTGGTTGCAAACCTTGTTTTGATAAATATCTTTAGCTTTTAAAATAGCAACCCATTTTTAACACATGTTTTCTCCCATTCTTGCCTCCCCTTTTTGGATTTTTTTGATCATGGTAATTATTTTTTATAAACCACCTTGGGCATCTTCCACACTCACTTGCTTCAAACCCATAAAAACTTTGTCATCATTCATAGCATACTAACATGCTTTAAAAAACACATGACCAAAGCAAGTACCTTCATAAACCTACGAAAGGTTCAATGGCTCACAATCAACAATGGAATGTGATGCAATAGCCATGGATGCCAAGATGTTACCCTCATCTTTTACAAAAATAATGAAACCAAATTTTTCAAACAATTGATATGCTAGCAAAGACAAGTTGTGTCATTTATCTCAAACAACCCAATAGTAACATGCATAGGCTCCCAAGTTTTAGTGAGGTAGTTGATAACTAAAGCAAATGTGTTAATGCCACCTATGGATATCCATAAATCAAAAGGAGTAGGAATAGTTGCTACACTTGTAAGTTTTAACAAGACATGCACATACATGTTATTTTCAATATATTGGTATACATATCAAAAAAAAAATAGAATTAATCCAATGAATAAAAAATACACAAAAACATTTTTTATGTTATGTCACAAGTTTTTAAAAGTAGAATTAAACAATAAAACCGCACAAAACAAAAATTGAATTTTTAAAAAATGACATACTTTTGGAAATTTTTTAATGTAAACCTTAATATAATAGTATTAACAAGAATTTAAAGATTTTTTTTTTAAATGATGCATTGAAAAGATTCCAAAAATATTTTTGAAAAAAAAAAAAAAAAAAAAAAAAAAAAGTTTTTGGGGTTAATTTTTTTTTTATAAAAAAATAATATAAAAAAAAATTAAAAAAAAAAAAAAAAATTTTTTTTTTTTTTTAAAAAAAAAAAAAA
>Ga0116231_10006004_pt1 | contig 23542 bp, 21 predicted proteins | sample S1TSphgellanicum_2_FD_89695 | JGI IMG/M metagenome (GOLD analysis project Ga0116231, IMG submission 89695) | Host-associated microbial communities from peat moss isolated from Minnesota, USA - S1T2_Fd - Sphagnum magellanicum MG | ecosystem: Host-associated > Plants > Peat moss > Unclassified...
TAGTGAAGTGTAAAGCACTGCCTGGAATTTTCCTTTGTATTTTCAGCTCCCTTACCTGCCTGAAGAAACCTGTTTTCAGCAAGTGGGAGGATCTTCTGCAGAGGAAGGTAGCAGCCAGCCTGTCATTATTTCTAAAAAGTGAAAAAAATCCCAGCTCTGCTTTACATAGGAAAAGGACCTGAGTACAGGTCCTTCCGTGACTTTTCACCTGTTCCCTCGGCCTACCAGCCTCGGGCACAGATCTCTCTAATCACGGAGGGGCCTGTACTCAGGTCCTTCTCCTATAGTTAATCAAGTTGTAGTCAATAGAAGTGAACAAAATTAGTCCCTTCCAAGTTCCTTTTGGTCCCTATCAAAATGGTACATGAAACCGTATTTCATTTGGGGGTTTGGAATTTTCTTAATACCTACTTGCATTCCTCACAAAATCTCTTAACTTTGTAATTCAAAATCCTTGACCATCAAATCTTGAATTGTGGAATAAATGTTTTTTTGAAAATTTGAAGCCTTCATTTTGCATTCCATTAAAGAAATGTCCAAAAAGTTAAATAGGAGAAACATAACTATCATTGTCTATCATTATCAAAACAAAAATAACTAGTCATTATGGTAAATTGCAATTATAAAGCTCAACAATTTGGTAGCATTGAACAATTTTTGCATCCATGTTTGTTGCTTGACATTTGCTAAGTCTTGACTCAAATTTCATGATCACAAACACCCAATCTAAATTTCTATATCTATCTATACTTGGAAAAATCTTCAATCTCATAAAGCAAGAATTCCAAGTTTTCTTTTTTGTACTTGCCATTGCCCGTCCCACATGAATTTAGATTCTAAAAACTTATTCTATCAAAAAAAAAAAAGTTTCATGAATAGGTAATTCAAAGTCCCAAATCTCAGTTTGGTTTGGTTTGGTTTGGGTGCTGTTCTATTTTTAAAAATAGAACTTGCTTTCAGTTCCAAACCATGTTTAAAAATTCAATTCAATTTCAATTTTTTTTATAAAAATATTTGTTTAATTAAATTAAATAGCAATGTAAAAATTAAACCCAACCCAATTTGTTTTAAAACTATTTGTTTAATTAGTGATGTCCAAAGGTGTTCTTGCTACATCCATCCATTGCTGAATCCACATACATTCCAATTAGCAATGGATGTAGCAAGAACAACTTTGGGCACCATTAATTTGTTGAACTTGTGAGCATGCATCGAACATCGCCTTTTCAAGTGTATGGGAGAGAGGATTCTTGCTCCAAATTGTAGAGTACAATACACCACCTTGCACTTCCACATCAAAGTGGAGACTTTGGATTCATCAATGAAAACATCATAGTGTGCCAAATTAGTTTGGATGACATGGATTACATTGCTTTTATGGGAGTGCGAAAAGGGATGTAAAATGATCAAAATCTTAACATTTATATATCAAAATAGATGTTTGTTTTGTATTTTTACCATACCTTAATCTTTTCAAACCATGGGGGTGCACATTTGTCATTTTGTAAACTTTGAATTGACAAACAAAAGTTATTGAATTTAGAGTGATTTTTTTCTTTTAAAATTAATTTAAATAGTTTTCACAATTGAGTTCTTTTGAAGAGTTGTATATTTAAAAACCTTGAATAGGTTTTTTTTAGATTTTTTTTTATTGTTGTATGTTTTCATAAGTTTATTAAAAATTGGGTTTTCTCAAAAGTCATGTCCTTTCAAACTTCAAAAAATACTTTTCTAAAAAGTTATATTATTTCTAATTAGTATCACACTTCATCTAATTGACCTCTTACTTGCAGGTAGTAGATTTACAATTGATTTCAAGTGAATTTTTATGGATAAATATCTATATATTAAGGAAGGTAGTTTGTTTGGTTATATTAAGATCTCCCAAACCATGGCACATCGTCTATTTGCACATGAGATAGTTGAAAAAGCTTGGACAAATAATTTGAACTAATTATGAGCTAACAATGCATTTAATTCCGATGTCAATGTTTAATTATGAATTGGTTTATGTAGGATGGGTATTTTGATCAATTTCAAAATCATTTCGGATTATACTTCATCATAAATCAAAATCCAATTTTTGGATTTAAATTTTATTTTTATTTTTTTGAAGGTCTGTTTGTATATTGTTGTTTGTCTTGCACCCTTTCAATGTCTTTGTCTATTTGTAATTTATTGTGAACTTTTTTAATGAATCGGACTTTTGCTTGTCATTTTGCTTAGCAAGTCAAAAATATTAAAAAAATACTAATAAAAAAAAATGACATATAATAAAATTTATAAAAAAAATATTTTTTGAAAGGACAAAATTATTATATCCACACAAAACAATTTAATCATCATTGCTGTTAGTTGCAAAGCAATGTAGAACCCAAATTATTATATATTATTATATTAGGCTAACCCCAACTTAATACTAAACTAATTATAACTTAACCGAATAATTAAATTAACACTCCTTACAAGAATTTTTAATCCCAAAGTGGGATGCTAATGTCAAGGCTCTTTCCTCTCTAGGCAAAGCCAACCAAAAGAAAAACCCATTAACATAACCGATATCATCAGCCTAGTGTGAACATGACTAAAATTCACAACCACCTCCGTATAAACAATTGCAAATTTAGTGCCCAAAGTTATAAAAACCACCTTAAAAACTAGGTTATAAACTAGGGTTATTTTGGGATCCCAAAAATCTTGTTTAACAAGGGAACAAGCCTTAGGCATAAACAATTGCAAATTTAGTGCCCAAAGTTATAAAAACCACCTTAAAAACTAGGTTATAAACTTGGGTTATTTTGGGATCCCAAAAGTCTTGTTTAACAAGGGAACAAGCTTTAGGCATGAGAGAAATGTGTTTTTTTAGGTTTGAAGAGTGAGAGTGTAAATTTATCCTTATAAATTTTAGGGTACAAGGTTGAAAGAGTTTTGACCCACATATTTCCTTCTTCCAAACCAACCAACCAAGTAACCAACCCAACCCAACCCAACCCAACCCATAGTTGAGTTGAAGAGAAAGTGTTGTGGGTGGGGAAGATTTGATTTGATTTGATTTGCTTTGCTTTGCTTTGCTTTGCTTTGATTTTAGCATCATTTGATGAGAGAGGGAAACTCTAAAAGGCCACAAACAAACAAACAAACATGATTGTTATAAGTCTAGGTTTTGTTGGGCTTGTTGGGCTAGTTGCCAAATATATTTAGGAGTCAACAATATTTTCCATGTTTGTGTCAGAAGTTGAAAACCTCCCTCAAAAATTAATTAATTAATTAATTAATTAGTATAATAATAATAATAAGAATAATAATTATTATTATTAGTGTCATAGGTGTACCCACTTGTGCTATCCAAGATCATATTGCTCACTAATGCATTAACTTAGCCCCAACCCACCCTCCCCAAAAGAAAGAAAAAACCCTAAACCATGACCCACTAACCTTAATACTTAATGCTTTCTTGCCTTTCTTTGTATGAAGATTTTTCCACTCATAGGTTCACTTTAGATGGGGTCCTAGGTCCAAATTGCTAAGGACCAATTTGGACTCATTTGAAGCAAATTGAATCCTTGAGTTGGACCTTAGCTTGGACCTTAGTTTGCATTTTGGGTCTTTACATCATGAGCTTTCCTTTTTAGCTCTTTTTTTGGGGGAGGGTTTAACCCAATTGAATTTCCCTAGAAAATGGTGCCATGGAGGTTTAGCCTCAATTTGCCACTTTTTGGTCTCAAGGAACCCTCGTCTAAAGGTCGTGGGTCCAATTTATGGCTCTCATCCAATAGGATCGCTCTAATTCATCGGACCCTCGACCTTGGACTCTCATTGAAAGTGGCCCTTAGTTATAATACCCTTCAAGAAAGTGTTTTTTTAACCCATGGTTTCTTGTAACTTAACCAAGTATGATTCATGGTCACTTTGGTCACCTTGCTATAATAGATGAGGACCAAGTTTAGAGAATTGTAAAAAAAATAAAATTCATTCCATAGATTTTTATTTTTATATTTTTTGTTTCTACCCAAAAGATTAAATTCTTGGAAAGATAAAAATTCACTCAAACTATAAGAAATTATTCCCCAGTTTTTTATTAAAAAAATCTTACCAAAAAAATTCAAAGAGAAAATTAAGACTGGGAAAAAAAAAAAAGTTATACACAAAAAATTCAAAAATTGAATTTAAAATCATTATTAAATATTTAAAATTAAATTAAAAAATTTAAGACTTTCAAAATATAATAATAATACAACAATTTTTATTAAAAAAAAAGACTATGCAGTGTACTTATGTGAACCTCATTTAATTCAATTATTGGAATTATTTCCTCAATCAGTGCTGAACATGAAAGTACAAGTTATAAAAAGAGGAAGAGAAGGGATGTCAGAGAATTTATTATTAAAATAATAATAATTAAATAATAATAATAATAATAATAATAAAAAAATTATTGGGTCCCATTCTGTGTTGCTCAAATCCCAATCAACCATAAGATTAGTGTCAGAATGTTAAATCCTTTGGAACTTGGGTAAACCCTAAAAAATGGGCACCATTCACACTCTGAAAGATAAGCTTGGTATCAATCAATCAACAAACACCTAGCAGCTGAGCCCAATGATTTATATTTATTTATTTATTTATTTGGGTTATAATGCTAGCTGAAAAAAGAAGAAGATTTTGATTGGTGCAAAAAGATGGTGAAAGATTTTGATTTCTAATGCCATGTTGTTTTTTTTTTAAAAATTAGTAAAAAATTAGTGCCAATTTTTCTATTTAAGAAAATGGTTTTAATTTAGTGCCCCAAAAAAAAAAAAGATTATGAAAATTGTCTTGATTTTTAATTAAAATTAAAATATTAAATGTGGCCAAATTGGGTTTCAATCCCGAGAAGATTCAACCAATTTGGCTATATATCATATATGAAAATAAATAATTTAAAAAACCTTCTATATTTTAGTTAGGTTGGAACTTATTGTGAAGTTACTTTGTCATTTTTCCAAATTTAAAAGAATTTGAAATTTTGGTCAATTATGGCCATTGATTTCATTCCTTCATATGTGTTGAATCATTTTTTACACTTTGGAAAATTCAAAACATTGGTCTTGACAATGCAAAAGCAAAGATTATGAAAACATGTTTTTGAGTTAATGACAAAAAATGATGGAAAAAGGGTTTTTTTGATTTAGTGCAAAAATAAAAAATTAAAACAAGGCTAGTTATTGTTGATTAATGCAAAAAATAATAATGAGAACAAGGTTTTGATTTAGTGTAGAAAAAGAGGTTGATTACTCAATTATCACAAGATTCAAAATTTTAAATTATTATTGTTATTACTAATTACAAGTACTAAGTTCAATGTGTTTTTTTAATAAAAAATGATCCTTTTTCAACCAAAAAGTTGGGACATGTGTTTGTTTTTCTAATATGAGTTCAACTAACTTTGTTAATTTTTGGAAAGTTTGCCAAATTTTTTATGTAAAAAAATTTGAAAAATATCCTCCCCCCCACATGGCATATTGAAGTAAAAAATGCCCTTGTGAAAGACAAAAGAGTGTTAGGTTGATGTTAGAAAATAAATATGATAGATTGAATATAAATAATGCATCACAAGCATGTAAGTTGTTGTCTTTCATTTTGGGCTAGAATCCAAAAACAAATTGTAGTTTGTCTTTGGCTGCACCTAGAGTTGTTTACACTATCCAATTTCATTAATAAATAAAAAAGGTTAACCTTTTTGAAAAAATGCAAATCAAACACCATGCAACCCTTATTTTGTAAACATCAAAAACCATGCAATTGGACATTTTTAGAAACTTATAATTAAATATAAATTTATGGACATGTACAAAATTTGGCCATTGCACAAAGATTTGGATGTAGGAAACCAATTTTTTTATAATAATAATCCTATTCATTTTACATCAACAATTGAAACATGTTTGGAAATGAGTTCATAAATCTACAATGATGGGGTTAACTGAAATTTGTCTGAAACTCTAAACCTAAATAGAAATAGGAATGGGCACCACTATCAAGGTTTTAAGTTCTAATCATAGTGTCCCTATTCATCAACTATGGTAGTGAAGGTTGTGGAGCTCATCTTATTCCTTGCATGTTTCATTTTTCTCTTCATATGATTTTGTTCAAATTTGAACCTTTTCTCCTAAACCTTCCATGGTTCACCTCCTTTTTTTTATATGCCCAACCTTCTTAATGTTCACCTTCTTTTCTCCTAAACCCTCCATGTTCATGTTCACCTTTCTCTTTGCTTCCTATGCATGGCCTTCTTCTTGTCCATGTTCAAATTTTTGTTTATTCAACCCCCCATTTCCTATTCATAATGTTCACCTTTTAAACCTTTCAATGGCCCTCCTCCTAATCGTGTGCGTTCTTTTAACATGGATCTCACCCTCCTCTTATTTGTGTTTGTTTTGTTTTCTCCTTCCCCCCCTCATAATTGTGTTCATTTAATTTTCTCCTAGACCCAACCTTCCTTTATTCATGTTCTATCCCAACAAGTTTGTTTAATCATTGGAAGGTTATCCAAGGATTGTTGGAGCATGTCCATATGTTTGCATTTGAGTCCTTGTTCTTATTTTGGTCAATTTATATGAACTCATCTTGTGATTCCAAGGTTTACACCTCTATATTGTAGTGGATTAAATACCTACTTGAAAGTTAAAATGAAATTTGTTGCCTTTGTAATTACATTAGTAACCATGTCTCCATGATTATATGTTTGCATGCTTGTCAACAGACCTTTGAGTCACTCACTCAACAATAGTCAAGGATTGAACACCCTTCTAACCCATTTTTCCTCCTTTTTCCTTTCACTTGTTTTTTTAAATTTCTTGGGCAGCTTCCTTTTCCACTACTTATTTATGTAAAATGTTCAAGTATTCATCTAAAGTGACCATATGTGATTTTTTATAATCAATTAATGGTTCCTTGCCTCGAGCATCTTTTGTATAGGTAAATGATAGTATGTTATGGAAGGATATTGATTTTTTTGGTTAAACATGCAAGGTTTTGATATTCGTATTCCAATTTAGATGTAAGACTATCTAGGTTTATTGGTAGGGCTTTAACCGTTGTCTATTCATTCACCTTTGTTACAACAAGGTTATTTGACAATATGTCCACGTAATAATGTTATTCTCATTGTTCTTGTTGCCCTTGGTGATTAATAATAACATTGAATTTGGCAAATTTAGTTAAAGCTAATACACGTTGAAAAGTTTTGTAACAAAATTTTCCCCCCATTGTTGGTTGTCTTCATTTGTTTCATCTGAAATGTATGTTTTTTATCTTTTTTGTTGTTAGTCTTTTTAATGTAAATTTCATTTAGCCTTGGGATTATGTGACCAAATTCTTGTAACATTAAGCCTTAACATGATGATTTTTTTGGCAATGCTTAATCCCATGCATGTCTACCCAACAAACTAATGTGATTTTTTTTTATTCACAATAATTGTTCATGGACATTGCCTTAGGACTTTCTTTCTAAATGTAATTTTGAATGTTTTGAAGCATGAATTGTCATAGGGTTGTAGAACATGAGAAGTGTGCATGGCAATAATGAAATCATATTCAATTCAATTTGTTGTGTTTTCTCTATCATTTTAATTTGATGTGTGATCCATTCCCATCTAGAATTAGGAGATGACAATTGGATATATATATATATATCCCACTTGGAACTAGCCTTTTGAAAAAATATAGGAATTATTTGAATATGAATGATGTCTTCCATGCTTTCTTTTGCATTGTGACATATCTCCCTAATTTGCAATTTTTGATGTATTCATCACATATGTAAGATGTTGACTAAAACCTTCTACTTGCATGAACAACATAATTCATAATCAACCATTCCTTGGGCTTGGGAATGGTGTTGTAAACCTAGTATGAATTTTGTTTAGCCAAAACTCTTACACTTGTGGCCTACCTTTTTAAATTTTAATTTCATTTGAATTCCAAATGTGGTTCATAGAAAAGTTGTGTTGTCATAATTGTTTGGCTAGATTAGTTGGTCATTCTTTGGGTTTTATAATTTTTGAGTCCCTTTCTTAATGAATGAATGAATAAAATGTTAATGTTTAAACCAAAACCAATAGTTATCCCCTAATACACCAATTTCGAATAGCATAGGTTTAGTTTGAATGATTTCCACCACCTTCATCTTGAGTTGTTATAAGGTAATTAACAAACCTACTTCCTTCATAGCCAAAATCTAGGGAGATATTATAGCATGCATCCTCTTTTTCTATTACTACACATGTTGGTCCAATGTTTTTCTAAATTGTGTCCTACTATTCATATGATAAAAAAGGGTGGTCAGAGATATGTTCCACGACCTATTTGTTGTCTTCAACAATGTTGTCTATTTTTTCATTGCATCCAATGCTTCTTTTAGTGATTCATTTGTCCATTTGCCTCTCACACATTTGCACATGTTTTATTAATCCTTGTTGCATCGTGTATAGTTTTTGATCAAAGTTGGACATCTTCATTGTTTATTACTAATTGGTTCAATGTGTAGTTTCATTGCCTATGAAAAACATTTAGTGTCATATCCTCTTCAAGCCTCCTAGCCCCAACATCCTACTAGGTTCACACTTTGGCCTTATAATTATACCCCTATCTTTTGTGTAGTTAGTTCTAAAAGCATAGAAACCATGTTAAGTTTGGGTTTTGAAATACATGTAGTGTTAAAAATCAAGGTGTAAAAGTTTGAGAAGTCCTTTCATGCTAAGTCAAAATCTATTGTTGTTATGCAAGCTCTGGATGTGAATATTAATGTGCAATGAACTATAGTTTGTTGAAATTTCTTTTTGTTTGAACTTTTTGTTCGAGAATATGGAACTATATACTTTGCCACCCAATGATAATATAGGAACCTCTTGTACTTCTCAGTGTATACCATGTTTAAATAAGAAATTCCTATTATTTCTACTTTATCAGAAAGGTGTAATTTTTTATATCTACTTCATCTACTTGCAAATCTAATTATATTTATTTTACACCTATTTTCAAGTTTAATTTGTGATAATATGTTTTAGTTTTCAAGACTATTGCATTAGGAACTACGATTTCCAGAAAACATTGGATTATATTTTTAAACACTTGTTGTTAAAAATGACTTGTTGAAAGAATGTAATTATTATGAATGGAGAAGAATGATGTTCAATTGTATTTAACTTTGCACAATTGCTTTTGAACATGTTGCTTTGTTTGGCTAAAATGTAATGCACACCAAATTCGACGTAATCTACAAAATGTGTTCTTTAGGTTGCTCATAAATGTTTAAATATTTAGTATCCTATGTTAGGGCTCCTTGTTCCTATGTTAAATTGTCTTCACATTTGTGCATTGGAAAACAATGTTAAGATTTTTGCACATTTATGTTTAGTTGCTTGTGTTGCACAAGCTAATTCAACCCCACCACCAAACACTTGGACACAATAAAATATGCATTATTTTTTTTTCATACTTGACAAAAATTTACACCCTAAACCAAACACAAATGCATTGCAAAAAAACCCAAACATTTTTTTTTAATTGGGTGTTTAGTCATAAACATTGTTTTGCATGATGACCTAGTTAAGCGTGTTTAGTTACTAGCTCTAGTTTGCATCACTAGGGCCATTGGTTGTAGATCTTGGTGGAATGGTAAAGGGTTAAAAAGATTTTTAAAATTCCAGCATTAAAAATGATGAGATTTTTCAAAATTTTGGCCACAATTTAGGGGGGTGGGGGGAAATTAAAAAAAACAAATAGGAGCCAAAAATAAATAAATTCTGGCACATGGGGCAACTAATTTTGAAAAATAATAATAAATTGGCATTTATTGAAAGTAATTAATTTTCTGCTAAAATGGCAGAGGTAAAATGGCATTTAATATCTTTTTTTTAAAAATATTGTCAAAAAAAGATAAGTACTTATATCATAGAAAGGTAATTAAATGTTCCTTTCAAATATAATTATTTGAGTAGTGATTGGCAAAAAAAAAAAATTCTTTAAGTTGGTCAGAAAAATCCATCCCTCTTAATTTGTCCTTATTGCACAAAACCCTAATTTTAGTCCCAGAACTCTAAACCCTAGACTCTAGACTCTAGTCTCTCTCTCTTCTCTCTCTCTCTCTTTGTGACTCTCTCTGTGACTCTCTCTCTCTCTCTGTGTCTGTCTCTCTCCCATCCCTCTGCTCTTCAGCTGTGCCGACAGCATTTGTCACCTACCTTACTGTACTCCTGCCAACAACAGCACCTACCCATCTCTCACATTTCTTCTCTCTATATAAAATTTTGTCTCTGCTGCTCCAATTTGGCCTCTCACATGTTGTAGTACTTGTTAGCATAAAAAGCTTCTCTCAGCTTGTAGCTGGTGATCTGTTGTTGTGGGTGTTGTGGGTTTTGCAACATTTTCAGTGATCTGGTATTGTGAGTGGTGTTGTTGTTGTTGTTGGTGTTGTTGGTGTGGTGGTGGTGGTTTTGCAGCATTTTTATTGATCTGTTTTAGTTGTGCTTTTTTTCTGGTTTGGTTTTTCCATCCATTCTTTTTTTAGTTTACTTGCAGGGAAGAGGCATGGCAGCGCGTTCAATGAGCAGCAGCAGCAGTAGGAGGCTGGGAGCAGGACTTGTTATGGTAATGGTGGTGCTCATGTTGGCACTGGTGCAGCTGCATTCTGTTGCAGCAGCAGAAGCAGCAGCAGTAGCTGGAAAGACTTATACTGTCGCCTGGAATTATCCTTTCCAGCAGAACTTCTACACTCACTGGAACCAAGGCACTTCTTATGTTGTGGGTGATCGCCTAAGTAAGTCTGTTGTTCTTCTTCTTCTGGCCTCCTCCTCCCTTCTCGTTATCCCTCCCGCTGAGTTCACCATGCAGGCAGCCAGAGCTTTCTTCACACAATGCAAGCAAGCAGAGCTGCTTTCTTCCCACATTTGCATTTGCATTGTGGGAAGAAAGCAGCTCTGCAGCAGCCATTCTGTGGCGGAAAGAGTTGTTGTATAAAAGTCTCTGTTGATGCTGATCATCACCTGCAATGGGTGTTTTGTCTTTGTGTCTATCTTGGGGGTTTTGTGCAGGGTTCTTGTACAATAACAAGTTCCACAATGTGGTGAGAGTGAACGAGGAGGAGTTCCTTGCATGTAAAGCTTCTGCTGCTCCGCACACTGACGGCGATACGGTCTTCCATCTCAATCATCCAGGGAGGCAGTTCTACATTTGCACCCACCTCGGACATTGTGCTGCCGGCATGAAGCTGGAAGTGACAGTGAATAAGGCCTGATGAACAAGCAGCAGCTCCAGTTCTTTCTCTACTCTGTCTTGTGGGTTTGGAAGAGAATCAATCATCGGCCCTAACTCTAGGATCCTCTCTTCTCTCTTCTCTTCTGATGTTGAGTTAGCAGTTCCCAGTGATCTTGGGTCTGCGATCTGCCTGCTTTCTGTTGGAACCGAAAGAATAAAAATTCGTTTTTGAGGAGCTCATTATGTGTTTGGGGCACCTTCTTAGTTCCTTCTTCCTGTTGTGAATTTTGCTTATTGAACTTTGTTTTTTCTTCGATTGTATGGTGATGATGGTCAGTGGATGTAAATAGCTGAGAATGGGATGGATCTGAGTCCCCTTCCTCAGCTGCACACTGATCTATTCACAAAACATTGTCATGGATTCTTCTTAGTTCATCAACAACACAAGAAGGTATGCAAAGATCAAGCGCTTTCTTTTTTCTTCGTCTTCTTCTTCAACATTTGGCAGAACTCGATTATTCTATTTTCTCTGCATCAAGACCAAAAGAAATCTGGTAAGCAAAATCAGAAAATCTTCTTCATACATATATACATACATACATACATCCCAAGAGATTCTTCTTCCTCAGCCTAAAAATCTCATAATCATTGTCACCATCAGAGATTGGAGCTTGAAACTGCAAATCTGAATGTAGGAAGTAAAAATGCAGATGAGCAGCAATCAATCAACTGGGTACCCAGTTGAATTGAAAAGAGGATCATTGCAACCTGTGCTGCAGCTTTAGCCTTAAGCTCTAATGCTACTACTATGTGATTCAAATGTCAGATTGTCTTGATTTCTGCTTGAAGATATTCTTCCTGCCACGAGATTAGCGTCATAATCTCCAAATCTCTAAATCTCTCTACTGCATTGTATGCAATTCACTGGCAACAAAAATTGGAAGTTGAGAAATTTTCATTGAGAAATGGGTCTTCAGTGGGTAAGGTTTTCTCATAGAAGAAGCAAGCTTTTGTGAAGAATTGCACATTGGTTTCAGAGATCAGAGGTTTGGGTTTGCTTGTGAAGGTGGCAAAATTTGAGTCCAAAGCCAAGCACAACTGACAATGAACTAGTGATTTTATGGCAAGTTATTTGAACTTTTTTTGTTTAAAAAAGTTTGAGAACCATGGTTGTATATCACTTTCGATTTTTTGAGAATCATGTTTATGAATCCTAAGAACCTTCTTGATGACCGTCGAAGGTTGATTCTTGTTCCTAATAACAACCCAACACTAGTTCATAATCTATTTTGATCACATGAAAGTTCATGTGATGTCAAAGAACTCACTAGAACAAAAGTCAAGAATGTAAAGTGCAAGCAAATGAGGTTTTTGGAAAATGAAATGCCCATACTTGTGAGGTATCACATCTGTTTTTATTTATTTAAAAAAATACATCAATTTTTACACTCGGTAAAAACCCTAAGAGTCAAGGAGTTATGTGCTTTTGAACACCCCTCAACTTGACAAACACGAAATAGTAGCAGCGAATTAAATGCGGCATTGGGTTCGACATAATTATAATGCAATATAATACAATGCCCGATAGCAAAAAAAAATTCAGATTTTTTTAATACCAGTGTAATGATTAATGCTTTAAAAAATATTCTTACATTATTTTCGAAGGAAAAAACTAATGCAATAGTTAAAATCCCCCTTATTGTTCAAAGGTCCTAAGTTCGAAACTTTTCTTCAATTTTTTTTTTTCATTCGTGAATAAAATTAATGAAAATAAATTGTCATTCAATAATTTTCTTAAGTTAATTGCATGAGAATTTTTTTCTTAAAGAGGACCATGTTCCTAGGGGAATAATGGCTTAAGTTGTCCCAAAAAACAATCATGTTCTTGAAAGAAAAAAAAGTTTAAGTTGTTCCTTAGGGAACAACCATGTTCTTGAAATAGCAAGGTTTAAATTACCTTGAGGAGCAACCATGTTCTTAGGTGAATTTTTTTCTTGGGGACATGATTGTTCCTTGGGAAAAAAAAGGTTAAAGGTATTCATTAGGGCAACTTAAACTCCTTTTCCTTAGGGCCACGATTATCCCCCAAGGAAAAAAAGTTTTAAATTGCTCTTTGGGCCAACTTAAATTCCTTTTCTTCAAGAACATTGATCGTTCCTCAAGGAAAAAAAACAACTTCATGGAGGAACAATTAAATTTCCTCAAGGGAACATATGTTCTGAATTTTTTTGCAATGATAATCATCTCAGGTTTGTTTTTATATAAGCTTGTGACCTATCATTGGAAAGGTCTCAAAGAGAACTACAACTACATAGTTGAAGGCATTTCAATCAAAATTCATATGCAAAAGTTACAATCAAATAAAGTTTTGAACACATTTGTTCCCCAAGGAACATGGTTACTCCCCCGAACACATGGTTGGGCCCAAGGAGAAAACAAGCATAAGTTGCCCCAGGGAGCAACAATGTTCCTCTCCTCGAAGAGCAAATGTGTTTGAAACTTTGTGTGTTCATAATTTTTGAATATGACTCCTAATTCAAGTGTTTTCATTTACAAAGTTGTAGTTCTTTTCAAGACCTTTTCCAATGATAGGTCGCAAGCCTATATAAAAAGGAACTTGAAATGATTATGATTGCAAAAATATTTGAAACATATGTTTCCCCAGGGAACTTGGGCTTTTCCTCAAGGAAAATGCATTGTTCCTTGAGGGAGTTACTTTTTTCCTCGATGAATAATCAAGTCTCTTAAGAAAAGGAGTTTAAGTTTCTTCAAGGATCAATTTAAACTTTTTTTCCTTGAGAACAATCATGTTCCCAAGGAAAAAGAACTTAAATTGCCCCATGGAACAACCATGTGCCCTAGGGAACAAGGCTTTACGTTGCTTGGGGAAATAACCATTCCCCGGAAAACAAATGTGTTTGAAACTTTGTTTGATCGTAACTTTTGGATATGAATTTTAATTAAAGTGCTTGTAACTACAAAGTTATAACTCTCTTCAAAACCTTTCCAGTGATAGGACGCAAGCCTATGTCATGAACATGAAAACAACTAAAATTATAAGATTTTATACCCAAAAGTAAAATAAAGGCAAGCCTATTTCGAAATTCAAATCATGAAACAAAATAAACAAGAACACAATACATGCAAAACAAAAATCCAATGAAATTTTATTACAAAAAATAAATAGAATGTAGGTTATGATAAAAAAAAACGTACTTAAGATTAATGTTGAATATGCTAAAAGTAATAAAAATATATATTTTGATTTATACCCATTGGGCACCTAGTTTAAAAAAGATTTTCAAAAAACTTCCAATTTACATGTGACCCATGTGCACCCATGTGTGAACGATGAATGAATTAAAACTCAATTGAAAATGAACTTAAATTTAATTAACAATGAATTGAAATTTAACTAAAAATGAACTATGAATTAATTAGAATGAACTAAAGGTTAATTGGAAGTGAATTATGAGTTAATTTGAAATGAATTAGGACTTAACTAAAAGTGAACTATAACTGAAATTAAACTTAACTAGAAGCTAATTAAGAATGAACCGAAACTAAACTAGAAGTTATGTACAAGTTCATTACAAATTATGGATGAACATTCAAATGAATGTTCACCCCATGGCATTGGCATCCATGACAACCTATATAAAAACAGACATGAAATGGTTGTGATTGTGAAAAAATGTGGAACATTTTTCTTCAAGAAGCTTAGGCCTTTTCCCAAGGAAAATACATTGTTCCCTAAAGAAGATGTGTTTTTCCTTAGGGAATTTGGGCCTTTCCTCAAGGAAAATTCATTGCTCCTAAAGGAAGTTATTTTTTCCCCCAAGGAACATTTCTTACTCTATGGAGAACTTGCTTGGGACTAACATTTAATCTTTTTTTCCATTGGGGAAATTACTTCCTAAAGGCAACTACCTATTTAAAACTATTTAAATGTTATATGGATTTTTTCATCCATTTCGTTTATTGACAAAGAAATTTGGGAAATGATTGAATCTTGAACCTTTGGGTTGAAAGGAAGATTCTAACCACTTCATCACATGTTTTTTCTTTGAAACTATTTTGTAAGAAAGATATTTACAACATCTATCATTGTGTAGGTATAGTAAAAAAAATCCATTTTTTTTTTTCATGTTGGGCATTATACTGCAAATGTGTTGAACCTGGTGCTCCATTTAATTCATTATTACTATTTAATGTTTGCCCCTTCAACTATGCCTCAAGCAAGCAATTACTTCCATAACTTTTCATGACAACATCAAAACTTGGCAAGAAGTCCAATTGTGAATTCCATCCATGGAGCTCACATAATGAGCCATATTAATTTTTATTTGCATACTTAGAAGATGTCCACCACCAACATTATAATGTTTTCTAAAGAATAATGTGGATAAAATTTGTTTGTTTCTTAAAGTTTATTTCCATCAATGTTATGACCATAACAACCTAATGCATTGTGACATATGGCCTTGTAAAAATAATAGATTTCTAGTGTAGAAGTGCAAGTATGTTTAAAATATGTAAATCACCATGTTAAAACTCTAGGAACATGTGTTTTAATAAAATAGAAAAATGTCACTATACAATGAGTCACAACTCTCACAACCTATAGAATTTGTCGATGGTCAAGCATTAAAGTTGTGTGATGACTATGATCACAAGTAGTTGAAAAAACATAATGAAAAGTTGTGATCATAAAATCTCTTATCACAATAGCCTAGGTAATGAAAATGTCGCAACCTTAACCTTGGGTTCACGACCAAAGCAAGGGCTTGCAAGAGGGCAAGATAAGAGGGAGACCCGGGAGGCACATCTTATATTCCCGGGAGTGTAGGAGAGTGTGAGAGAATGAACTCTCACACTCCCAAGGCAACTCCTACTTGGGGAGTTGGAGTCCTGAAGGACTCCCAAATCTTTAGGGAGCGATTGTAGGGGTCAAAACCCATCAATTTAAAGAGTTTTTTATAACATTGGAAATTTATTGAAACTTAGATTTTAAAATGGGTTTGCATCACCCATTTGGACATCTGAAACACAAGTTATGGCCAAAAGAAAGGCTAGGAGTCAAATTGGCAATTTGACTCCCAACCACTAAAAGTCAAAAATCGACCCGATTTCTTTGGGTGCAGGTGGCGTGCAACATACCATTGGAAAGCTCTCGATGAAGCCTACAACTTTGTTGTAAACCTCATCACGATCAGAGGTCTGCACAAAAAGTTATGGGGCTCCAAAGTCATAGGAGTCCCAACTTTGGCAATTTCGGGACTCCCACTTGGGAGTCCTGGGACAAAAAGCCATTTGGATGTGGGCCTCGTGGAGAGGCATAGAGTATACTATAAGGGGGAAGGTGGTGGTTTCCCCCAAGTCTGGGCCGTGGTGAGTCTTGTGAGTCCGAGTTTGCGCGTGGCTCGTCCTAGCACCAAAAGTGTTTCAACTATGCACTAACCAACTTGTTGTTTGGATTGTGTAGATTCGAATGAGTGATTAAATGTTTATCATTCTTCCTAGTCCCATCCTGGAGTTCTAGCACGCCCTTTTACCCCCCCCCCCTAAAAGTGCTATGAGCCAGGGAGCATGCCTCGACAGCTTGATTTTCCGTTGTCTTCAATATGGACTCACATTTGAGTCCAGTAAGGAGCCTGGGGGTGCGTCAAGAAAGATGCCCTTAAAATAACATGAACGTGAGTTCCTATATGTAAATATGCATGTGATATAAATCTCTCCAAAATTATCAATTAAAAAATATAATTTTTTTGATTGGTTTGTGATAATGACAATTAATTGATTTTCATTATAACTTATTGACGTTATACATTGTTTGAGAATTCATGTTTATGGGGGCATGAGGTGTAGCCTATTATAAGAAATGACGCACTCCCAAGTCCCAAGTTAGCCCCAAGTTGGGGTTAAGTCACTCAAATTGCGGAATTTCTAGGACTCGGGGCACGCTCCTAGCTTCTAGCACTAAAGGGGGGTGAGAAGGGCATACTGAAAGCTCCAGGATAGACTAGGAAGAGGGACAAGCTTACTCAATTATATGATCTTGCATCCAAATCCAACTAACAAATTGGTTAGCACTCATCCTGCACCTTTTTGGTGTTGGGACAAGCCATGGGCTACCTTGGACTCACTTGACTCACCACGGCCCGAACTCGGGGGAGGCCACCACCTTCCCCCATATAGTATTCTCTACAGCTCTCCGCCGCACTTGCATCCAAATGGCTCTTTTTCCCGGGACTCCCAAAGTGGAGTCCCGAAATTGTCCCGATTTGAATTCCCGGGACTTTGGGTGCTCATAACTTCTCACCCCAAACTCAGATCGGGACGAGGTCTAAACCAAAGTTGTAGCTCTCCTCGAAAGCTTTTCAACGATATGTCGCACTTCACCTACACGCATCGAAATTGAGTCGATTCCTGACTTTTAATGGTCGGGAGTCAAACTACCAGTTTGACTCCTGACCCTTTTTTCGACCATAACTTGTGTTGCATATGTCCAAATGGTTCATGCGAGGCCATTTTGGACATCTACACTTCAAGAAATTTTCAACGGTATAAAGAAAGCCTTAATGCGAGGTGTTTTGACCCCTGCGACCACGCTCTGAGTTTTTGAGAGTCCTGAAGGACTCCCAAGCCCCATTTTCGGGAGTGTGAGTGGCGACCTCACAACTCCTTCAAAGTGGGGTTGCGACAATAATAACTTTTACATAATTTTTTAGATGTGGTATACATTGGTAGAAAATTTATTACATGTGGGGTGATTGTTATACTAATAATGCAACTTAACTCAGCTACCAACAAGATGTAAGTAAACTTGAGGTGGATAAACAAGCATAGTAAAGAAGTCAAATAATAGGCAACTTGATTGTCATTATTTGATTTAAAATTAAATGAAAAATCTTATATTTAAACTTATTGGATAAAGAAAATGATCATGATTAGATTAAAGGAAGACATTATGAACCTTTTGGCATTCGAAGCTTTATTTCACACATGCAAAGTGTCATCAAATTATTTGTGTAAACAAACACAAATTTGCACAATTAATACAAGGAAATTATCTCTTACATGTTGATAGCAAATAATGAGTTTTTTTGTTTGTGCCACCTTTGAATCAACAATAGTTCATGTGGAAGTCAAATGGGGAAAATCCATATGTTCAAAGGTGATTAACAATGACAATACTTGCCCAAGGTGAAGGCCTTGTCTTGAAAGTACAAAAATGATAATGTCAACTCAATGATATAAAAACTAAAGTGTGAATGAAAGAAGTGCATTCATTTATTCATGAATTGCATTAAAATTGAAATGCATCAAACATCATGTCATGTATCTTATAATGTTCATACCCAAGTTGTGCAACACATAAGGTGAATATTCATAGATGGGTTTATTACAAGCACAATGAAAAAGGTCAACTATTAAGGGATGGAGTAGCCTCACTCTCTATTAAAAGGTAATGGAAATTTTTGAAAATAACAAATGGAAGATGGCTTGAAGATTGTTGCATTATTAACTTCGTTCTAACACAACCTAAACAACCCAAACTTTGAATACTAACATTTTTAACCATTTGATACACTCTTGAGCTTGTCAAGTCTTTTTAATGTTAAGATGTTTCATCATAGTAATTATATAAATATTGATAACTTGGGATGCATTCCTTGACTTTTCACAATTGGGACAATGGTGTGAAAACTTTGGAATAATTATGATGAAGCAACAAGCCTCACATACATTGTTCCATCACCTCAATTGCACAAATAATAATGGTTAATGTAGTTTTGATTTAAAACCAAGTCATGGACTTATCATGGGTTCACATGGATTTAATGATAACACAAACTCCTATGTGAAGCATTATTTTCCTTATAAAATATTATACATGTCTTAGTGAAGATTACATTCAAAATGATAGACTCTCAAAATTCTTTCCAAAAATTGAAATATATTGACGTTTTGCAAATTTGGGGGCTCATAGCTATCAAGAAATGAATTTGGTTTCAATGTTTGAAGCTTTATATTACAACCCATGTTAATATTTTTCTAATAACATTTCAAATTAAAGTGTGGTGATTATAACATGGATCACAACAAATGTAACCAATGTTTTTTTTTTAGTGTGAAAATTATATTAACATTGCAAACATGTAATGTGTTTACAATACAATGTTTATTATATAGCATGGGAACATGTGGAACAATTTGGAATGAATATAATGAATACATAATGCTCAAGAACATTTGTAAAACATTATAACCAATGTTTTTCTTGTTTCTCAATTTTAAAACGACTTGCAATGCCTCCAAAATGGCATTTATTCATGAACAATAATTATAAATATATTTACATAATGGTATATAATGTGACATTTTTATTTGTCATGAATATTTTCATCATTGAAAATATCATGAATTTTTTTAAAAGTGTAACATGGTGACACACTCCCAAGGTTCATCGTGGGGAGTTAGGGGTCATGTTCAATTTTTCAATAATGGAATTTGAATAAGGTCACATCCTCTATCTTCTTGTGATCAAAATGAAAAGGAGTGAGAATTTGAGATGATGTTGAAAACACAACAATGATATAGTTTGAAGAAGATTAAGGAAGTTGACAATGAACAATAATTAGACAACTTTATTATTTGAAGACATGATGCAAGTGTGGCATGAAATGGGCTAATAGTACAAAAGTCACTTGTGTTGGCAAAATTGAGGTGCAATGTGCCCTCCACACCTCTTCTTATAATATAATTAAATTTTTCTAGAAGATTGTCAACCTTGTAAAAAGTTATGCCATTTAAACATTTTATAATATTTTATTAATTAATATTTTAAAAACATTGTTAACCATGTTTTCTAGAACCTTCTACCAATTATTATTTTTTAAAATTTAACTATATTTTCTAAAAGAAATTTAACCTATTGAAACATATATATTTGGAAAATTCTAAAAATTTCCAAACATATATTTCATGGATATTTTGGAAACTTTGAAAAAATTCAAAGCTTATTTCTCAAAAATATTTTTGAAAATTTTAGAAACTTCCTAAATATAATTTATTGTTAATAAGAAATTATTACAATGAGTTAACAGACTTCATGGAAAACTTTGTAAGAACTAAATTGCACAAAAATATAAGAAAATGACATTAAATGTAAATTAAACCAAATTTGGGTCATGGATTCATCACATGTTCACCACATATTTCACCATGGCTTGGATTACACTTTGGGAGGATATTTTTTCTACTATCTTTTGTAGCTCCCTATGGAACCTACATCGTAATTGTACATTCCTAAAATTTTCAAAAGCAAAAATATCACAATTTTTTATTCTAAAAAATTTGCAAATTCATATTTCTGAAAAATGTGTTTGATTAAGATGATATAATGGTCTATATTATATATGTTGAAAAAAATTTAAATTTTGTATAAGATCCTCGATCATTTACATCATCTAATTTCAAATTTTGCATTTTATTAAATGAACAAAATCCAAGTTCTCCATTTCCATTCATGTTGTTCAAATGATAATAACTTTTAGCTGTTAACATTTTTTTGCAATGTGAATTCACCACCCTACAAATCGCATTAAAACCTTTTCAAAAGTTTAATGATTATGGGGAATTTGGTTAATGGTAACCATTCCAAGATGTAACCACTATTTAATTTCCATTGTGATAAGTGGTTATTCAAGTTGATGTTGAAATTTTGGATCAATTTGTATAACAATATTCCTAATGTATAATGAAAATAATTGACAACATTTGAAATGAATATGGAGTTACCAAAACATTTTTTCACACAATGTAACCAATGTTTTTCATTGCTTTAAACACTTTCAAAAAAACTTCAAATGATTTGAAAATGGCATTTTTATAAGAAATGTTTTATGTACACCTTTATATTGTAGCATAATGCAACATCTCTTTGGGTCATGAGAATTTAGAAATTTAAAAAATTGATGTGTAGATCAAAATTTAAACATATTTTTAAAATTATTTTGTTTTAAAGGACTTATAAGTCTTTAGGGCAAGTGACTCCCATTAGCCAAATTAGACCTTATGTCATTATAAGATGTTTTGATTACCTAAATGGCAACTTGATTGCTTAAAATTATAAATGAGTCCAAATTCTCAAAGTGGGAATTCACCCAATAGTTTTTGAATGTTTCTTCTTTACTCCCACACACATCCAACCACACATTTCCGACCTTGTATGGAAGTTTGTTGCACATTCTCAAGTTCATGTAATGTTTCATATTCACTTTTTACTTGACTCAAAAGGAAATGTTTAACTTGTTTTCATTTTAATAATGGCATTTCTCTTGTTGATCATGAAAGTTGATTATGCACCCAAGTTAAGGTCATGATCAAGGTTTTTTTTCCAAATTCCTTGAGTAGGTCCACTAACAAAGACCCCTAACATTAATTAACATTAAATGATGATTGTCCTAGGTGAACTATAAACTTTTTCAAAATCACACTTTGTGTTCATGAATGCAATATACAAATGTCATGAGTTTTGATAACTTTCCTTCAAAATATGGGGAATTTTGCAAAAACTTTCCCGGAAAACCCTTTGTAGCATTCAAATGTAATTTTTTTGTCGTCGTAGTTCAAAAATTCACCCCAAAAAAACCATTAGTTGTGATACTCATTATAAAACATAAATGACATTTTAAAAAGCCTCCAAACGACTTCATTTGACATTTTACAATGTATCTTCACTACTAGGAAATGCGTCCTAGTTCATTTTAAGTTTCACTAGATTTTTGAGTGAATTTGTACATTTTCACCTAGTGAAATTGTTTAACCCCTTAATGAATAGGGACCAGTTGCTACGAACAATGACTTGTTTCAGTAGTACCTAGTGAAACAAGGTTATTCTCAAGTGAAATACAAATTTACCAAACCATTCATTTGTTAGTTAATTAACTAATCAATATGGAAATTAATTAAATTTTAATTATTTAATATAAAATATTATTGATAATTTCATGATTTTTAAAACCTATATTTATTAACACGTGTCATTACCTAGTGTCGCAACCCCACTTTGGGGCTAAGTGTGAGAATGCAATTCACACTCCCAAAGATGGGAAAATGGAATCCTCCGGGACTCCCGAAAACTCAGAAGACGATTTGAGGGGTCAAATCTCCTCACCTTGGCACGTTTTTTATATCAATGGAAAGCTCTTGAAGCTTAGATGTCCAAAATGACCTTGCATTGCCCATTTGGACATCTGCAGCCCAAGTTATGGGTAAAAGAAGGGCTGGAAGTCAAACTACTAGTTTGACTCCCGACCACTAAAAGTCGGGAATCGACCTCTTCCCGACATCGCCTCAAGGAGTGTGACACAACGTTGGAAAGCTCTTGACGAGAGATACAACTTTGGTTGAAAGCTCGTCTCGATCCAAGTTTGGGGCGAGGAGCTATGACCATCCAAAGTCCCGGGACTCCAACCCGGGACAGTTTCGGGACTCCAACTTGGGAGTCCCGGGAAAAAGAGCCATTCGGATGTAGCCTCCGCGGTGAGACATAGAGAATACTATATGGGGGAAGGTGGTGGCTTCCCCCGAGTCCAGGCCGTGGTGAGTCTTGTGTGTAAAAGTGCCCGTGGCTTGTCCCAACACCCAAGGGTGTTCCCGAATGTGAACTAATCATTTTGTGGTTGGTTTTGGATGCAGATTCGTGCTTGATCTTCTAGTCCATCTTCCTAGTCTAATCCCGGGACTTCTAGCACGCCCCTTTACCCCTCTTTAGTGTTGGAAGTTGGGAGTGCCCCTCAAGTCCTAACTTTCCGCAACTCAACATAGTTGGACCCTCGAGTGGGTTCAACAAGGGACTTGGGAGTGCGTCACCTAGGCTAGGTTAAAAAACTAGCCTAGGTAGGTAGAGGGCCATGTAATCAACCTAGGCACCTAGCCTAGGAATTCGATAACAAAATATTCAATCAACATTCCATTGTTGACCACACACAACACCACCCATGAGGTTTGATCTTTTGACCTTTGGTATGGAGGCGAACACCCTTACCATCAAGCCATCACATTTGTTGTGATAATATGTTACATTACGTTTTATTTATCAAATACTTCATTTTAAACATTACAAAAACATAAACTTTGAAAATTCATATCTTATTGAGATTTTGTTGAAATGAAATGATTCGAGTTTACTTTTTAAAAAAAATTCAATAATGTACATAATTACATTTATTTCCTTTTGAAAGTTTAAAATCATTTGAACAAAAAAAAAGTTGAATATCATTATTCAATAACATTTCAA
>Ga0116231_10006006_pt1 | contig 23539 bp, 23 predicted proteins | sample S1TSphgellanicum_2_FD_89695 | JGI IMG/M metagenome (GOLD analysis project Ga0116231, IMG submission 89695) | Host-associated microbial communities from peat moss isolated from Minnesota, USA - S1T2_Fd - Sphagnum magellanicum MG | ecosystem: Host-associated > Plants > Peat moss > Unclassified...
GTGGTGGGGGATGTGGTGGGGGAGGTGGGGTGGGGGGTGGGGGGGGGGGGGGTGGGGGGTGGGGGGGGGGTGGGGGGGGTGGACCTCAATGGCTCCTTTGATTTTTATTTTTATTTTTTTGATTCATTGCATATATTCATTACATATTTTTAGATTCATTGCATTTCCCGCCCATCTCCTTATCACGTATGTTTCATATGACCGATTAGGGTTTTAGGTCCTTGGTTACTATTTTGACCCCCTTTCAACAAGTCCCATTATTCTCTTTTGTGACTCCCATTGATCCATTTGCATTTTTGAGTATTGTCTCTTCATAGGATGTTGATTTTTTATTTATTTATAATCTTTCTTTCCCTTTTTGGATGGGTATTTTAAAAAAAAATAAAGTTATGGATTTGAGGTGCAATGATCCAAGGTGGGGCGTTTTGTTTTCTTATGGCTTTTATCCATTGGCCTCTCCATGAAAGGCCCTCCCACCAAACAAGACCTTTGGTCCCGGTTAACAACCACTCTCTATGGAATTTCTCCCCTTAGTCTGAGTGGTGTCTTTGAGTATGCATTTAGATAGCACCCCTACCTGTCCTTCCCATTCATTTTTTTTAAGTGTAAATTCCAAAAAAAATCTCAAAAAATTTGGAAAATTTCTCCAAACTTTGGAAACTACAAAATTAAATATATATTTTTAAAATTTTAAATAATAATAATAATAATAATAATAATAACTCCTGGTACCATGCCCTCCAAATAGACTATAAAATCCCAACATTGTTTTATGTATTCTATCATTTTGCAATGTCAATGGGGGTCTTTCAGCTCTTAGTGCTTTATCCAAGATAGAACACAAGTGGCCACTTGTACAATGGGCGCTTGTGAGTCTGTAGAAGATGCTCATGTTTGTAGGGTGGACACTACATCATGTGTAACACAGACGAATCAATTACAATTGCTACAAGCTCATGTGTGTAGGGTGGACACTACATCATGTGTAACACGGATGAATCAATTACAATTGCTACAAGCTCATGTTTGTAGGGTGGACACTACATGTTTAACATGGATGAATTAATTACAATTCTCAAGCTACAAACTCAAGCTTGACCATTGAAGGTGGCATCCCATAAATAAAGGAAGGAACTTATCCAACATGTAGATTGGCTAAGGGGTTTATCAAAATCACATGATCATACAAACTACATGTGAAATTGTCTGTCCGATTGTGTGCTCTACCATGAGTACATCAGACACACTAAGTATTATTCATTGGATCAATGGGTTGGTTACAAAAACATTTAGAAATATGTATTTTTTACGACTTCCAGAATTAAATGCAAATTCAGAAGGCAAGAGAATAAAATCTACATGATGAATGGAACACATGGCTAGCATGGCAAACTATTATCCAAGCTCTTCCATGTGGACCCATGATATATTGCAATTGATATCAATGGGAATTGGAGTGGTAAATGATTTAAGCTATCTTTGTTTTGTGTTGACAAAGGAAGGTTTCAATGTCATGAACATCATCAATCAAAACATCTAAAAGAAATGGGTGTTTGCCTTAACAAAAACCTCAAAGCCAAAGATGAAACTCTTAATGTCGAATCCCCAAAATGCAAGTAATGCAATGGTTGCAACTAAAATGAAGTCAACGCCATTTATAAATGTGGGAGAATGGTGTGGATTGGTTGAATATACATGCTTAAGAAAAGACATTGGGAACATTGTGAAATATACAACTCAATAGATTTAAAGAAGTGTGAAATTCATAGATGCAAAAAGAAACATTAAAGAAAATATCATAAATAAAGATTTAAAAAAAGGTCATTTGGATGTCTTTTAGCTTAGGTAGTGTATCCACATGCTTGACATCTTTGAACAAAAAGTCTTCAATGAAAAACAATGTAAGCACATATCACATCAAAACCTGCATATTCTATTTGTGTTCAAAGGGGTGGAGAGTGTAGACCATATAAAAAGAAAAAAAAAATCAATTAAAGAAAACATTCATACATTAACAAATTAACAAAACAAAAAGCACCCATAATATGAATGTTTTGTACAAAAATGAGCCACACCTAGGGAATCAAATCGATGAGTGCCCATAACTAATGGAACAATAATCACATATTTGAAGTAGTTATGACGATTATGTTAACAAAGCAAACTTTGAATGATAACAAACATGCACAAATGGAATGAACTCAACTATCACCTCTAACACCGTCTATGCTTGAAACAACAAGGGGTGTGTGACATCTGTGGCCTTGCCATTTACATTAAAAAGTATCTGAAGGCAAAAGAAGAAATATGAAAACTCAAATATTTCACCATGCAAAAATATTATCTTCAAAAAAAAATTCCTCTTAAAGAAACCAAAATCCTTCAAGAGATATTTTATCTCTATAACTAATCTCGAGTTTCAACACAAGCCAAAATACCATCTTAAAAAAATCCTCACATAAAAATACACCTATTATTACCTAGGGGCCTATAAAAATCCCTTAAGCTACTATACTCTATAATCAATCTAAACACAATATCCTTGCCTTGGTAGGCAACGCCAATAAACCTCTCAACACCAACTTGGATACATTCACCACATTGATTTACAAAATTGCCCAATCGAAGTGAAAATCAAAAAGTGTGTGTGTCATGGATAAAATGGATTAACATCCCCTTTGGAAAGATGATGAAATTGGACACAATAAACCTAGCTATATCGAGTCTAAAATAGTTTTATCATCAAAACCCTACAAAACTTTATTCATAAACACTCGGCTGATTTGGAAAATGTACAAAAGAATTAGAAACAAGGGAGAATTTGAAGGATGTCAGGTTAGCACTTTGTAACAATAAATATGGGACAATTACCACAAGACCTACACTAAAGTAATATATGGCAACCTATCCCATGTCAATGCATAAATTTGTTGGCCTTGGATTTTGTGTTTAGATTCATTATAGAGTATAGTAGCTTAAGGGATTTTTATAGGCCCCTAGGTAATAATAATAGTAGGTCTATTTTTCTGAGGATTTTTGAAAGATGATATTTTGGCTTGTGTTGAAACTTGAGATCTGTTATAGAGTTATGATATCTTGAAGGAATTTGGGTTTCTTTTAGAGGATTTTTTTTTTTGAAGATTATATTTTTGCATGGTGAAAGTGTGAGACACCCCCTTGTTACAATGCTTTCAACATCAATATTCCACATGTAAGGCTTTCGGTGTCATTTAACACTCTAAGTGTGGACTCATGTTCTAATTTTGACACTTGGCCTAAGTTTTAGTAGAGCTAACATGAGATGTAGTCGGGGCTTTTTAAAACAATAAGAACTTTAGAGTCAAAGCAAAAAAAAAACATCATCAAATCCAACACCACCCAATTGAGCATGTAAATGGTACCTACCAAATTTAAGGGCTTTTAAAACAATAAGAACTTTAGAGTCAAAGCAAAAAACAAAACACCATCAAATCCAACACCACCCAATTGAGCTTGTAAATGGTACCTACCAAATTTAACCTCTAACAGAAATTTCTTCTCAAAACTCTAACTGTCAAGACTCCTCCTCCTCCCATAAGAGTTAAACATTATGGGAGTCCAAAATTAGTTAATTTGGACATTGGGAAGTGGGGATACTGTCTGTTGAAATTATGAGCTCAACAGTTCATTAACACCCACCCACCCACAAAGGGCAACAGTGAACCAGCATCCACCAGTTGCACCATGAAGGATGGATGATAAATGGTCTGGAAACAAGTTTTTCTGTTGTGTTCCAGTTCCTCACCTAACCATGGTGGTTAGCTCAGTTGCTGTTTTTTTTTTAACTACCTACCTACTAACAACCCACAAGCAGATTGTTAGTAGGTAGGTAATAAAAAACAACCCTTACATACATATGTATAAACCATCTACTTACTTAAGAGTTACCTATTTTCTTACCTTATTTACCTATGTATGAGACTTATTTCTTACAGAATTGGTTACCAAGGTGAAACCAAATATTAACTCAGTTGAGGTTCATCCACAATGGGCATCCAGTAGATGGTGCACTCGTGGGTGCTGGTTCACAGTGGCCCCCGCAAAGTTGGATTGGGGGGTTGTATAACATTCTTGGCCATGTCGACTAGGTCATTATAAGACATGCAAGTTCACTTAAATGTTTCTTTGTCTTTTGTGCCCGACTACTACAAAGAAAGGTGGACACAAACATGGGCAGGACACTACTTCTGAAATCCAGCCATCAATCAATCAACAACGGACTTAGACCGTTGAAGAAGGTATGAGAGTGAGAGAGAGCCTTCATAGTGGAGCCCAGAGGAAAGTCTGGCCCAATGTGCCAAATGTAACATTCCTTCATGAAGAAGACAACAAACTAGTCATCATCGCAAAACCAAATTCCAGACTTGCCTATCAAGTTAGGCTGAAATTAAATCAAAAGAAAAATGCCTAATAATTACCCATCTATTTCATTGTGCCTAATTTTTGAAAAATATGTTTGAAATTTGCCTAATATTTTCAAATTTTTCATAAAAATCATAATAGATTACAATTATTTCAAATTAGGAACAACATGTGAACAATACACATGAACAACTTAACCATGAATCCTAAACATTAGATCTTAACAAAAAGTGATGGTGGTCACAAACGACTCTTCAATCTTACACAAAATAGGAGGATTAGACACAATAGCTACTTGACAATGCCAATGCTTGAAGGTTTTTTCTCACATCAGTAGAACACGGATAATAAAGCTCACGTAGTTTAGCACCCTAAACCTCCAAGTCACATGTGTTGATTAACCTAATTTGAGAAAAAGGGGGGGAGGGGGGGAATTGGCCTAATCTTACTAAAATTCCAAATCCATTTGCCTAATATACTTTTGCATTATTCTGTAAATATTTGCCAGCAAAGTGCCTAACTTGGGAAGCAGGTATGAGAAAAAGGATCTATTTCAAACAAAATCATAAGAGATGATGGAACCAAGTAACTTGGTCTAGGAATGCGTAATAAATTGGGCACCCAAAAACAAAACAAAACAAAAAAGCAACTTCTAGAGTACACTCTACATCTCCATAATCATACCTCTCACAAATTTTACTCTCGGCCCAGAACAAATTTGGGTCCCAAAATCCTATACGTTTGTGAAGGCTCTACCCTTTGGGCAGAGCTAACAAACTTTTAAAGGGCACCTTTGTCCAAATACTGGCCCTACTCTTCTAGTCTGGAAAGGTTCCCTAAGAAATGGCATGTTTCACTAAGGGACCATAACCCACCACTTTTGACATTGCTCTTAGTTTCTTCTGATTTTCAAAAGCAGCTTGTCATTTCATTTGGCCTGGAATCCATGGTATGAAAGGCCGTTTTTCCTATTAAGCATCCAATGTAAGCCCAAAGGAGCTGTTGCAAGGAATCTGGCAGGGGCAGATACCTAACAATGGATCAAGATAATTAGGAGTTTGATTTAAAGTTTGTAAACCACTCGGGGAAATTTCCTAAGTGTATTTGGAAGGCAAATGATACACATTACTAATGGCCACCTATTGCCCTCCACAAGGTGTATTAGACTACTGCTTGACCATAGGCCTCTTATTTCAGGAATGTCCTCATGAAGGGCGCTCTTTCCAACACTAAAAGACCCCTCATTGAAATGCATTGAAAGCTTTTAAAACTTCAAAGCTAAATTTCGTTTAACAAAGTTTCTGTTTGAACTCTCTCACTCTTTCAAGTTCCACCCAAAAGGAAAAAAATTGGTGAAATTACAAGTTTTTATCAATGGGATGGCCAAAATGTAGGAGTCTACTTTGGGTGATGTTTCAATGTTTATTTAACATTAGCTGATAAAGAATATGGTCATAGTTCACGACAAGTGTTAGACAACTTGTGGAGGGTGGATGGCAGAGAGTGTCTTTTGTCCTCCAATTATGAATGGATAAGTCTTTTTATGCACCCCATAATAAAGTCACACTTGATGACTTTGGTAAATCTCACTTTTGACTTATTAGAGCATCTCCACCAACGCTCAGTATGTGACCCTGCACTGGAAATCTTGGATGAGGTTCATCAGTCAAATCCAGTGAGTGAGTTCACTGGAAGACCCATGGGACCCTAAAAGAAAAATGCACAGCTTTCAGAGCCCTGGAACGGTCTAATAAACACAGTCAAATCGTATTTATTGACTGCTCGTTGTTTCTGATTGGCTAGATAGTTTGATTGGTCCAAGTGGTTTGCTATTAGTAATCTCCCACCAACTTGCAGTCCCAGTTTCAATTTTATGGGTGGGGTTGAAAAAAAGTTGTGACTAATCTTGGATGTGAGAAATAATTTTTTCCTGCTCACATAATGAGCGTTGGTGGAGATGCCATTAGAATGTCTTTTTTGGCGATGTTTCTATGATCCTCTACACTCACAACAGTAAGAACTCCTGTAATTTGCCCACAATTTTGGATGAAGAAATTGTGTGAAATTGCCATTTTCGACACTAAAATTTTCTCTGGTTAGTGACGCCTGCAAGAGCTGCGCTAAAAGGGAATGACTGCTTTTGATTGGCCTACGTGGTGAGATTTTAAATGGTCTCTCAGTTTATATTGTCCATTTTTCCCTAAAATGTTTGGAGAGGGGAGAGGGAATATTGTAAATTACTGGGCAACTTCAGCACTTGTGTGCCAAATAATTAATGTAATTTAAATGTTCTTGTACTCCCATGATTATAATCTAAAATGCACTGTACTCCCTGAATGGATTTGGCATTAATTAAATTATTTTCAGATTTGTTAATTTTTTGAAAAAACATTTAACCCAGAATGCTGAAAATCAGTATAATTAGATTCTGTCAAATGTGGGATTTGAACTCAAGACTACAGGGTCTATGTCTATGTCAAATGTTTTCAAAAATTAAAAAATCCAATGCTCAAGCTTAAAATTTTGAAGTATATTAATTATTCGACACACACTTGCCTGATTCTGTTCAGGGACTATGTAACAAGTGAAACTGAATCTTCAATGTGGTGAATACTGATAACGGGTGCAAATCCATCTTATGCTGCAAATCTAAAAACCTCTATACCACAAAATGTAAAACCCTCTGAAAGATACAATCCATAAGTGAAAATATGTAACCATAGCAACTCAGTGTGAGACCCTGCTAATTAAATTTGGATGAAGAAAAGTCAAAACGTGCTGGTATGGCTAGGCAAACTGGTTTTGGCCCAACATTTTTGCATAGTTTGCTGAGACTGGTAAAAGGTCCAGCAAAGCCTAACACCTGCCAGAGAAAACCATAATACAGAAGAGTATGATACATATGATCTGACTGCGAATCCCTGTTGCAAATCAATGATTGGTCCAGGTGGGTTGTTATAAGTAGTGTCTAACCTATTGGCAGTCCCAGTTTTAGTTTTATGGGTGGTGTTAGAAAAAATGCTAATAACTAAACTTGGATGTTGGAAACATTTTTCAAGGGTCACATACTGTGCACTGCTGGAGATCCTCTAAGTGCATCAAAACTTGATAGTAAAGCACAGGCTTAATTGGGTTTCCCACATGATCTGAAACTTTTACTGCTGCTGCCTTGATGCATGTCGCATTGGAGTGGAAACCGGCCTGCCTCTGGGTTGGTTCCATTGGTGCACTTGACTACTCTTATAAAGACTAAGCTGCCCTGAATTTCAGGAGTGACTTCCAGTCAGAAGCAATAAACAAAACACATCTCTACTTAAGTGTGCAACACAAACTGTTACTTTGAGGACAGCACAGATGCCTAGGTTCCAACATCATGACCAGCAAGAGTGCACCACTGGGGCTCCACATAAAACCCCTCACTCCATGACTGGCATACCATACACCATGTTATCCTGTCAACCAACCAATGATCAGAGGATATAGAAATGGCAGAATGCAAAACCCTCTTCTTCCTTCTGGTGCAGATGCCTGCCACCACATCTATAAAGCCCACATCATACTTGAGTATAGCACCTCAATTCTCTCTGTCACTGTACACTCTCAACACTTAGTTGGGCACCTTGTCCAAGAGGAAGCTCAAAAAGGAGCTGCTTCTCAAAGCCAATCTATGGTTCCAAGATGCAAGCAGCTACTTGGGACCTGTTGTCAATCAATTGGATCCAATTGTCCTCCAGAGCAATCGACAGGCAAAGAGAATGCATTTTTGTCAATAAAACTTGCCCCAGCTGTACGTGGTTGAAGACCCTGGGTTGAGTTTGGATAAACCACAGCTAGGACAGAGAGACAGAGCGAAGGAGTTCCAAAGAAAAGACAAGACCCAAGAAGTGAGACAGCACTGTGTTTGATGAAGCCTGCAGACAGACAAGCAACATTTTGTCAGGTTCAAGTCCCCAAATCAGCTATGATCATCACATGACCATTATTCAATTTGACTGCAATTTGAACATGACTCATTTAATGGAAATTTGTTTCAGCACTGTAAATGCCCCAGTGTAAATCTCACAATGTGATATTAGCAATGGGGCCCTGCATATACCTTATTAGGCTCATATGGTTCTGTACAATGTTCTCAGAGGCTTACTGCTAATATTTCACAGTAGAATTACTGTAACAGAAAAACAGAAGAGTCCATCTATGGTCATAATTTAAAGTATTTTATAGCAGGGAGAGGAAAGAGTCCCTAGCAGTGTTCTAGGATACAGATCAGTTTAGGCAATAGAGTGATTAGAGAACTAAGTGAAATTTGGCAGGTTGGAAGGGATTAGCCCCTGAACAACATTCAATATCCAACTAGACCTTCTAAACCTTTTTCACAGGAAGTAAAATTGACCTCTGTACACAGTATAGTCCTTGTTTTGCAGACAGAGTAAACATTTCGCTGTGGAGAGGAGGTTGTTCTAGGATACATCAGATGTTGCAACAGTTCCATATTCCTATGTAAAGCCCCAGCAAGGTGCTCAACTACGCCTTGATGGATCTGACAAATGAAATCCTACAGTCAGATGCAAACCTGAACAAGGAAGACATCCAGTGCCAAAACAGGACTGTATCCAGCAGTTGGGCCTTGGAGGAAAGGAGCTGCTGATGATGTCAATGCTTTAGCCACTAGTAATCCCACTGTGGCTTGCATTCCCAGCAGGGCTGCCCCCATCCCTAGTATGTTTATCAGAATTCCATTCCTTAAGTTCTTCACGACTTGTGCACGAGGAGGGGCCTGTAATAGAAGCCAATGACATGATGGGATTGCAATGAAAAAGGCATCACTACTCTGACCCGCCCTGGACTGTGCACTCTGAGCCACAAGTGCATTTCAATACACATACCATTGACATATTTTCTACTATTCTGAAAGTTTCAATCAGATTTCTCTAGACTGGCGATATAAGGATCGATGTAATCACTTTGCAAGTACAAGCTTCAAATGCAATTTGTACCTTTGCTGGATCATGTGCTGTTGCTCTTAGACGTTGGGCAAGGCGCATGTATCCAAAGGACCAAAACACAGATAGGAAGGCAGCAGCTATGCCAGCAGCAGTAAGATACAGAGTTGCCGGTGCTGTCACAGCACCAGTAACAACAATCGAGAAAGCAAGAATTACAGCAGCCACTGTTGTGCATACCAGCTGTCCCCAGAAGCTGAGTGCTCCAAGTCTTTTAAAGTAAGCTGCTGTTTGCTCCAGGCGCTTGGTTACCTGTCAGCAAAATAGCTTCACTGCTAATATCAGTTATTTTGTCTGACTGTGAAAAATCCTGTCCAGACTCCACCATTGTCTGTTCCTGTACTTCTGTAACCTTCTCCCCAGTTGAATGCATTTGCCCATTGTGACTCACATTGCAACAAAATGAAAAACATATGCTCTGCAAAAACTGAAGCAGCAGATCGTGGACTAAATGCACTCGTATTGTTCTTAGGGTTTTCAGTCTTAGGTTTTCAGAAGATGGAGGATGATCACCAATATAGTGTCTGCAATTCACAAACCTTAGAAGTTGGATCCCTGCAAGCACCAGAGATCGTGTCCTTCATCGTCGGGGGTACTTTGACATCAGGGATCGTATCACTGCCTGAAATTGGCACAGCTGATCACTGAACTCAAAGGTTTTGGTAATTGTTCATGGAGGCCAAAAGCGCTCAGGAAGTCGGTCATTGATTAGGTCATAATTTCTTTCAGGTTTTTTCAGGGTTTATCCTTTCTTCTTCTACTGGCAAAGTCTGATTGTTCACTAGGTGAGGATTTCTCCCTCACGGCACATACTTTTGATTTTGGAAAATTCCTTGCTAGCAGGGAAAGCAAAAGAGGGGAGGATTGTGTACCAGGCTGCGTTCAGTGAGAATATCAAGGCTATCGATAACGGAAACCGCCGGCTCCTCCGCCGCATACTCCTGTGCCTCGGCAACCACTTTGACGACACGTGCGGATGCGCGCTTCTTCAGCGAGGAAGACGGCAGCCTAGCGTACAACTGATGAGACAGCAAGTGCGAATGGCGCAAAACAAGCGAATGAGAGGAACAGCGCGAGCTCCGTTGCGCGCAGGCCAGGCTTGCAGGACGAGGAAGCAAGAGCGGTGAGGAGAGCAGCAGCGCCATCGCCATCGCGCACACCACCGTAGCAAATACCTCCGCCTCCGGATGCTTTGTTCTTGTAGCGTCCCCTTAGGGCTCGAGGGGGCCCTCTGCACCAGGCAAATAGGCCACGCACATAGGGCCCCAAATTTTATGGAGCGTCCCCTCCCAAGGGCCTCTCCTGCTGTCAAGTACAAGAGAAGGGTCTATCTTTCGACACTTCCACCATTTGAGGCGCCTGTCATAAGGCCTGCAGGTCGAGCGCAGGATGCTGAAAATAGTGGAAGGGTCTACCTACAGGCCCTTCCCGATTTGAGGTCCCATCCCCAGACTGGCAGGCCGAGGGGAGGGGCTGAAAATCCAGAAGGGCCTGGTTTCAAAACCGTCTCCTACATAAAGACAAGGGTGATTTTTCTTTCCACTTTCTTTTATAAACAAAAACAAAAAGTAATAAAACAGGGAAAACCGATGCAAATATGCAAAAGATAGAGTAGTGAGTTTGAAACCTGTACCTTCTGAAATGTGGAAGGCCTATTCAAAGTCCAAGCTAGCTTAATTGATGATAATTATTGATGTGGAATTTTCACCCAAAATAATAACATAGTTGAATTTAGTGGCATGCAACAAATAGTTGCAACATGGACATTTGCCAAAAAGAGGGTAATTAATTAGCATCGTGATTGAACAATGTTCAAAAATAATAATCGTCAAGGTGATAATAGGAAAGATCGAAAATATTCTAATAAGATGGGGAAATATATCATATTATATGACCTTGATGTGGTGGTTGATTACAATGACCTCCTAACATGTATCAAATTCCCAATGAAGAAAAAAGTTGTGGTTGATGAGGAAAAGGGGGTCATGCAAGTTTGAAATGGATCAAACACCTATGCGTAATTTTTCCCTAAACATTATTAACTTTATGTGGGCTATGGAAGGATGTAAACAAGAAAGATATTTAAGGAACATGAAAATAATTCACCAAAGAATACCACTAATGAAAAGGAGGTTACATATGAATTATGGTCAATAGAAAGATTTGAGTGTGATCGACCCCACTATCCATGGGTGTGTGAAATTTGAGGAATTGTAAGATGAAAATTATTAGAAGTTGAAGGTGGAATCAATCATAATAAAGGATGGCATAATGGATGAAGGGCGAAAGCATACCAAAGTATACCACCTAGTGATCCCTTACCAACATGTAAAAGGAGATTTAGAATCTTTTGCATTTTAGGCATTTTAGTCATGCCATAAATATTGGGATGTACTTATCATATTAAATAAGCCATATATGGTCATTTTAAGGTATGTTATTATTCTCACTAAATTATTTTTTGTTGCAACTAGTTTATTTCTTTGGCTAATATTGCACATTTTTCAAATCAAACAATTCAAATGACACATAATTAATGTTTGAGACATTATGCACCTTGATAGACATTTTTTGAAATTTGAATTTTTGCATTTAGACAATGTGAAGCCCTTTTTTTTTTAAAAAATTCATAAACTCAAATTTGGCATCCAAAATTTTTTTCTTGATACGATACTAAAGTGCATTGCATGCGTCTAATTCATTAAATCATGCCCCAAACCTTTAAAAATTGCAACATAGAAATGAAAATTTCAAATTAAATTTTTTTGACCTACTTTTAATTTGCTTTCTCACAATGTGAACAACTAGAAAATTTTGCAAAGTAAATTGAAAGTAGGTTTTAAAAAGGTTGATACAACTTTTGAAACTTTCAAAAACTTCAACATATCACATTTGATGCCCTCGTGTACTTGAAAAGGATTGTTTCACAAGGTATCATGTACTTTTAAAATTTACTTGTCACCCAAAAAAAAAAACTTGTGAGGACTATTTTTTGGGTACTTTTGCATGCTTTCACCTTGAATGAATGGTTCAAGAGTGTGTGTGCCAATTATGAAACTAATATTAACTACAAAAAATCATGATCAATGGAAATTGATGAAGAAGAGGAGGATTTTGAAAATTAGTTAAAGTAGGCAAGTCACATAGAAAAAAAAATCTACAAATGACCATTCTAACCAAGTTGGGAGATAATCAATAGCATATGCACAAATCAAACACCTCATGAGACCATGAATAATGGCCCATATCCTTAAGGGCATATCTTTCAATCCATATGAAGTAGATGATGAAGCTCCTTAGGACATCCAACTTGAAAGTGATGTTGTTGCAATTCTTCATATATGTTCTTTGCTTCCAACTGGTTCACTCTATTCACTAGTGTCATTACTTGTTAACTATGTTACTTGTACATGAATTTTCTATGCTTGTTCTTCAACCTCCTTATTCTAAAGATCGTGTCCTCCTCCTCTGAAATCCTATGGTTCCTCTTCCTATTGTTGGCATGCTCCAATATACTTAGCCCCCTATGCCTCCTCTGCTAGATTAGATGGCTCCGAACTATTTAGATTGTTAGAGAGAAAATTTGGAAAGGCCTTCTTAAAAGTAGACAAATGCCTTTTGTACATGTCCTCATCCTTCTTGTGTGCATCCAAATCCTTATACATTTCTTTTTTAAATTGCATTTCTATTAGCTCCCACCACTCATTAAGTTCAACATTGGCCTTTTTCATCTATTGTTTGGTACATAGTATAAAGTAATACTACACCAAATCGTCATACTCATCCAATTTGTTGATGACATACATAGGATCCAAATCCTTGTACTTCTCCAACAAATCATCCCTCTTGTCTTGGTTTTTGACATCTCCTTCTATAGTGCTAACACTTTCAGGACTACCTTCTCCTTCTCCCCTTATGCCTTTTGTCAACGGAATTCTTCTCCTAGAACCATAAACTTCATCTATAGAATCTATACAAACATTTTTTCAATTGTATTATTCCTAGTCACTTGCTTATACAACCAGAATTCCTTTTCCCATTCCAATCCCTCCTTATGTTCATAGTTTATCATTGCAGTTTGGTACCATTGTTATGTCTCATTCCTTGCCTCTTCTTTCTTCGTTAATTCCTAACATTCCTTTTGTAAAGTTGTCCACTCAACCAATCCCCTCTTCAACTCCTTATTTTTTATAGTTAATTCCAATATTTTAACATTCATTATTTCTTCCATTCCATTTCCAACCACCCATTTTCTTCTTATATTTTTCATGGCCTTCTTGTTCCTTTTGCATTTCCTTAATCAATATTTATTTCTCTCCATCCAGTGTGATTAATTTGGTTTTTAATGACTACACTTCTAAACTCAAATTACCCATCTTTAGGCTAATTATAGCCATTGTTTGAAACATTTTGGTAATTTTATTGCTTTCCAAGACATCAACTATTATACCTTTATAAATTTGGGTGTAAGGTTCTGAGGTGTCTCCTCCTTAGATCCATCTCTTGATGACATCACCTTATCTTGCATCTTTAATTCCTAACCAACCTCCAAAGTTTTCCCTTCTACTAACCTTGGTCTACTCTATGGCACTAATGTTACAACTAGTTCATAATAATTGAATTATGGTTTTGGTAAAACCATATGTGGTACTTGAGGCTATTGTGGTTGTTGTTGATTTATCTATTGTTGTATTGCTTATACATCCATTGCATCCCCATGAACCTCCATTTGTGCATGATAATTATAAAGATCATATACTTCATCAAGTTGCATTTATTAATGGTGTTGTGCTTGAATTGTTATTGCCAACTATGGTGATATATTCATTTCTTGTTTCATCTACTGTAGTTATTCCTTCCTTTGTTCCTCCTATACTAAACTATTTTCCTTTTGTGGTTTAGAAGGAATATGGCATGTAACCACTCCTAGGACTATGAGTCCAAATTGTCTTGTACTCCTTCACATAAATTTCTAAGGTTTGACGTCCTCCCCTAGCTTCCTTCTTTGCTCTAATCCTTCTCTGCTCTAATCCTTCTCCAGTCTCAGATATGTTTTTTCTTTTCTCCATGGTCTATGGAAATCTCCTTGATGCTCCTCTCCTATATCTAGAACCTATTGTAACTCCTCCTTGGTTCTTTTTTACTTTTTTTAGGTTTCTATTGTTTTCTTTTCTAGAACCCCAAAGTCTTTTTTAAACATGTATATAAAAAACTTTTCCAAAACCAATGCCAAATGATAGGTTTCTTTTTTATCCTCATGTTTCCCATCCACTTGCATCTTTTCCTACATCTTAGTCCATCTATCCAACTCACTACACATATTATTGAACATAAGTTGTGCCTAATCCACACGAAATCTTTCCTCCACCTTCATAAATGAAAGTGTATTCCTAATGTTGGTGTAATTCACCTTCTCCCTCTGGTATACCACAAATATTATAATTGGGTATCTATTGTTAATTGGCATTTTGCACTTCTCAGCATTCCACCAATTTGCATTTGTGTATGGAAATTCTATATAATGATTAAATAACAGTTCCAACAATTTAGTCACTTGACCCTTTGGATCCTCAACATATCCACTATGACAAACTCCAAATGCATCAACTATTATCTATTTGTTAATGACATACATTATGCCTCTCCTCCCAAAATAAATTTCAAACCCTTTAATCACAAAAGTGTTTAGAAATTCTACCAAAACATCATGGTTTGGTTCCTTCCACTCAATGTTCAATAGTGTGACTAAACCTACCTTATTAGCCCAAGCCTCTTCTCCCTCTCCCATATTTTTCACATTTATATTCTCTCAACATGTTTGGAATAACTAGAGCAATCTCCTCTCATCTAGAATCCTAATCCCTCTCTATTCCAAAGTCTTTTGATCCATCATCCATAGATTTATTTCTTTCTTCACCTCCAAAACTTGGTGAGTTTTCCAAATCTAGTTGAGAGCATGGGGTAGACATAACTTCTTGTATGTGCTTGCATTTCCTCCAACATAATTTATGTAATCTCTCAAACTTCCAGCGCTATTTTAATTAACCATTGGTCTCCACCGATGTTCTCTTTGTCCTTTTCATCATTTAAATCCAGAATCTTCATTAGTTCCTCCACTTTTGCACAAGGTCTCATTGCAACTCCCACTTTCCTATTAAAAATACCTCTTTGTAACCTCTCTAACACATGTCATATTGACTCTTGAATTTCATTTGCACATCAAACTACTACACCAATCCCTACTTCAAACCTTCTTCCTTCCTCACACTTAGATGACGATGGTGATTCCAAAGGTGAAATCGCTACTAATGGCACAATGTTATACATTGGTCCTCTAACTTGTCATTCCAATTCCTCTTGTGTGTCTTGATGTCTTACAACAACTTCTTCCACATTATTTTTTTCCAAGATTCTATACTCTCTTGCTTTACAACTTTCTATGCTTATTCTTCCCTCACTATGCTCTACAATCTTTCAAACATGTTCTCCTCACTCATGTTGCAACACACATTGTAAACACAAAACATGAATGCTTGCCAAGAACCTTGAATGCCAAGAAGCTCAATAGCCACTCCCTCCTGTTGTTTTTCCTTTTAGGGCAACCTGCCATTTTTATATTAAATAATCATTTTTCAAACACCCCATTCAATTCATGATGACTTCTCTTTTGTACGTCCATGTGGAAATAGTTAATGTCCCTCAATGGTTGAGATGTATTGTTATCTTCTTCATTCATCCATATGCCATCGTAGCCACCTATCCATTCATCCTTTTTTTTCTCCGCCATATGTATTGAAATATCTTCCAACTCATGAATATAGTCAACTAATTGAGTTGTTAACTCAACTGATTCTTCTATGGTTGCGACTGTTAGGTTGTCATCCCTCATTTATGGTCAATGTAATAGTAGTTTGTCATCCACATCTTCATTTATATCACTATCATCCTCGACTCCTTTCTGTGATTGATCTATTGTCTATGGTTCTTCCTAGTAAATCGATGTTTGTACTTTAGAATCTTGCAACTCAAATTCAATAAATTTGCACGATTTCAATTTGTTAATATTAACCAACATGGGATTGGGTTCAAAATTAGTGAATGTCACTAATAATATCGTATTGTTAAGTAACACATATTGTATTCTATAAGGTCCAAACCATTTCCTAATGAACTTCCCAAGATTTGACTTACTCCCTTTTGGAAACCATAGAACAAAATCACCGAATTTGAACTACCACCAAACAATTGCAACTCATTATATTTATATGCTTAAATGTTAATGAACAAATTGCATGCGTTGCAAAATTACAATTCATTGTATATACTATATAATTCATTGCAATTCAATTGCAACTCTGTCAAAACAATTTATTTTCAATTATTATGCAACTCCATTATACCTATACCCATGATGTCATGTCAACGTCATAATTGTCATCCATCTATTCAAATATGACATGTGGCATTATGAAGATTTTTTGACATAATTTTTTTTTTTGGAAATATTAATCTCCATTGTCCATTATAATTGTTAATGATGGTCTGAAATTGTGACATGCAGCACAATTGAAAATTACCACCTGGCATATTAATTATATTTTGGAATAAATAAATGCAAATGAATATTTATTTTAGTAACTAAGTAGGTCATACATAACCATAGGTAAGTAGGTTGGTAGGTCTTAAGACCTACATATTTATTTAAGACCTACCTACCTACTTGCAATAGGTAGGTTAAAAAGTAAGACCTATTTATTTACTTAAATAAATAGGTAGGAAAACATAAGACTAAATGAACTAAAAAATAGCCATGGAATGTTTTTTTTTAATTTTATGATTTGGTTTTTGGGTTAATTTTTTTTGAGTTCATCCCAAAATGACACATGTATTTTAATCTGAAAACATACAAGAACAAGCCTAAACTTTCTATAATTTGTAACATGGGATTCAAAAACATATGGGTTAAATATTTTAATTGCAATTTAATTACAACTATAGAAAGATTTCCTTACATGTTTCGTGCTTGTTTTTCATTATGTAAATTATATAATTAAATTAATGATTATATGATAATTAAATGTGAATTAATGATGTAATATTTAGTTATTTGAAGTATTGGTTTGAATTGTTTCTTTGAGTTATTATTATTTTCAGATAATTTATCTTATTTTATGAAAATTAATTATTTGAAAAATAAGTACGTGAATTAAATTACGAAAATTAATTATTTAGTGATTTAGTTATCTTGATTAATTAGTCTAATTCAAATAATTGGTTAGTTCATGAATTAGGATAATTAATATCAGATTATTTTTTTAAAAATAAAATTATTTGAATTAATCAATTTTTTTAAATTTGTGGTTATTTCAAATAATTTGTTATTTGACTTTAGAAAATTTATTATTAGATGATTAATTATCAGTTTAATTAATTAATTCATAATAATCAAGTAAATTACATATTAACTAATAAATAATAATAAATTATGAATTATTGAAAAATAACTCATTAGTAAATATAATGTTAAATGTGAATTTGGGTAAAAAAACATGAAGGTATAAATAGTTATATCCATATATACATCAAAACGAATTTTTTATATAATATACACATTGCTTTTAGTTTCACATCTAAATTAATTATATCTAAATAAATAAATAGATAATTAATTAAAATAAATAATTATCTAATAATTATTGACGAATTAATAATTATCTTAAATAATCAATCTAATTCATTATGAAATATCCCCAACTTGGATAAATATTTATATGATAAATATTTAATAAGTTATTAGTTTGTTAGTTAATCTAAAATTAATTGTATGAATTACACTTATTTATTCATATTAATAATCAAATTAGTGAAACAACATTTTTTTATAAAAATTGCATATGAATATATATCCTTATAAAGTGAATGTGTATCCTTATTAAGTTATAAGCAATTATATTATATTCATAACATAATTGAATAATAGTACTTTAATAGTGGTGCACTAGTGGTTGTACTAATCGTATTAATGGGAATCATAGTCAAAACTAGTTGCAAATGTATTTCATAATGAGTGGTGGAATGTGGACACATGGCATGATCGCATGTATGTACATTGTATATTAGATGCAACATAGTTGTTGCTTTAGTGGCACATTTACAATAGTTCTAAAGTAGTTGCCACATGTAATTATAATTCAATTTTTTAAAAAATCAAACATTGTTAACTACATATGCATGTACGTTACATATAAATTACCATGTAGAAGATGCATTTTCAACTCACTTACAATTATAATATAAAAAACTGATTTTTTAATGTGGCGATTTATTTATTAATACACCATATTTCTAGGCGGATAATTGCATAGTAGTTGTAATACCCAACAGATAGTTACATAATAATTATATATGAGTTGTTTTTTGAATTTTAGTTGTAAGGTAATGTGGTTTTGACAAACGCAAATTCTCATAATGAAATCCACATCCCAAATTTGCAGTATTAAAATTGGTGCTTCAAAATATTTCTATTTTATAAACTCCCAACTTTTTTGGCACTCCTCTATCCACAAAAAACTTTTTGTTTTCCTTGTGAACATAGTAATCAGAGCCATAATTGTTGCAAATTTCTTGATAAAACATATGTAAAACTATGCCATGCCATTGAATATTTGAACATGTAGTGAATTATTTGGTATAAGCATGTTCACTATTGCATGTATTTTCTTTGAATCAAATAGCTTACCCTTTTTTGAACAATAAATTCAATAATTACTTTAAAAAATACCATAAAAGTGCATTTTTTGGGTTTCAACTGATGTTGTACTCCTTGCACTTCTGAAAGCATAATCTAAACTTCTACAATGAATCTCCATGTCATTATGTATTGTGAAATTGTCTAAGAATATTTTCATGAAATTGTCCAAATATTCTTTAAATGTTTTTGCCACAACTTTTTGAAATGTTGGAAGTCCATTTTTCATTCCAAAATACATCACCTTCCAAATAAATGTTCCCTAATAGGTGATAAACATTGTCTTGTATCTATTTTCTAAAACTATGGATATTATATGATACCCAAAGTATCCATCCAAAAATGAATAGGCCTCACACCTACCATTGTGTTTGATACCTTATATGTGAATGGTAATGGAAAAGGATCCTTTTTTGTTTCTGCATTCAACTTCTTGAAATCCAGACAAATTCTAAGTTTCCCATTTTTCTTTAATATTACCACAATTGGTGATAGCTTTGTAGCCTCTTCCATGGGCTGTATGAAACCTATTACTAATAGTTTATTAATGTCTCATTCCACTACTGTAGTGTAATTTGGATTTAACCTATACATGGTTTAATGTGTTGGTGGTATGGTTGTATCCAATTCAATTCAATGTTGAGCTAACTCCAATGGGATGCCCTTTAAATCTTTGTACATCCATGCAAAGACATTCATGTATTCTGAAAAAGGTTTCTTCAATTCCAACACCTTCTTTAATTGTAATTTAGAATTCACCTTCACCATTTGTGATTCTTCTTCAATCCCCAAATTGAGTTTTATGAACTATTGTTCTTTTGTTAATGTTTAGCTAGCTATTTGCAACTCTTGAGCCTTGAACTTTGTTGAGGTTTCATCTATTTGAACATTCCCTAGCTAGTGTTTATAGTACATTTATGGATACATTTTTTCTTCTATAGCAACTACTAACTCATATCTATTTGTAGTCTTTCATTCTATTGAAACATATTTTGTACTACTCAATTTTATACTATGATTTTTAACCTTGAACAATATTTTTGTGGTTGGACTCTATGGTTCCTATAAATTGAAATGTATCTAGTAAACTAATGGTGTCTATAGAAAACAATTTTGGCTCTATAGCAAATATGATGTCCATGGATTCCTCATTAGTGGTACCATTCTAGTAATCATAGCATAACAATGCTTCTAGTCTTTTCACCTCTTTTCCTAAGTGCTTAATCACCACTATGGTTTTAATTGTTCCATTCCCTTGAATGGTCACACTACTAGAATTTCAAGTTTTTCAAACCGGGTTTTCTAGTAAAACAAAACCTAGAAGTGACATGCATAAAAAAAAACCCCCTAGTTTTTTATGACAAGTCGATTTTAACAAGTTCATAATGATTGGGATGGTTTTTTTGACCGGAGTTTTTGACTAGTGGTCAAATGTTACTAGTCAAATATAACTAATAAAAATGGTTTTCTACTAATCATTTACTTGAAACGTGGCATCATTTGATGTTAAAACGTGGCACCATAGAAATGTTGCCATGTGGCAACATTATATTGCCACCCAGCAACATTCCTGTGGTGCCATGTGACAACATTTGTATGACGCCACGTGTCAACACATTGTTATGTGATAAAATGGTAGGTTGGTGGGTACCCACCTATGCCCTCTTTACATCATATGCACACACATACACCAAAATATGCATTGTATACATTACTAGGTATAAGAATTCATGTACATGAATTACATGAGTTTGAACCCAAAACCTCATGGACACATCCAATTGCCTTAACCACCAAATTACACAAATCTTGCTTTGTAAAGTTTGTGCAACATTTTTTTTTACCTTGTTAACTATGAAATAGTTTGGAAATCCCAACTTTGGCATATTTTTTTTATTTGAATTTTTGTTCAAATGAAGCAAATAAAGCATAATCTTGTAGCTTATTCAAAGATCTAATCAATAAAACCAATACATTTTGTAAATGTTCAAATGAGTTGTAAGAAAATATTTTTGAAAATAGCAAATTGATCACAAATTTCAAAACTTGTTAAAATTTGATTCTTCCATTTCATTAAACTAGGTAAGGTACATGTCATAGGTAGGTTGGGTAGGTAAATAGGAAGGTAGAAAAAGTAGGTAGGGTTTAAGGTGGGAGGGAAGTGGGAGTTAGAAGGTAGGTATATATATAGTAGGTATAATACAATTGTAAGTAGGTAGGTTGTACAATGTTAAATAAGTAGGTAGATAACTTGTAGGGCCATGGTAAATGGGAGGTAAGAGGTAGAAGGTAGGAAGTACATGTTATAGGTAGGTAGCTAACATACAATTATATTAAGTAAGTAGGTAGGAGGTACATAAACTTAAGCTAGCTATAGGATATGGTTGATGCTAGTCAACTAGGTAGGTATGTTGTAGGACATGGTAGTTGGGTGAATGGGTGGGTAGGTAGGCAAGTAAGTAAGTAATACATCTAGGTGGGTGAATGGGTAAGTATGTAGTTAATATGTAGGTAGGTAAATAGGTAGGTAGGTGAGTGGGTGGGTGGGTGGGTGGGCAGGTAGGTAAGTAGGTAACTAATACATCTATGTAGGTAGGTCGATGGGTGGGTTAGTAGGTAGGTAGGTTGTAAAATTATAGGTGGGAGGCATGGGGGGAACACTTAAAACCTCGTGCGTCAAATGACCATTTTTAGAAGGGGTATTAAATAATTGTCTAACCTATTTTTTATCACCCTATTATTATCTAATTTGCTAATATATATACATATTAAAGCCATCTTATATTAATTAGAATCCATTATTTGAGATTATTACATACCCTATATTATAATTAAATTAATTATTTGAATAAAAGGTACTTTTTAAAACTAATTAATTATAATTTTTACCCAATAACCAATATATTACACCATATTTTTTACTCACATTTTATTTTTATTTTTTTACTCATGTTCCCATTATGGTGGGAGGTAGGTATGTAATAGGCATTTAAAATGTTCCATTTGATTAAAAAAAATTGGTCATTTAATATGGTCACTATACATGGCAATTGAACAATTAAAACTATAGTTGTAATTAAGCATCTAGGTAGTAATGTGAAAAGACTTAAAGTATTATTGTGCTAAGATTTTCAAAATGACAACACATATGAAAAAGAAGATATGTTTATTATTGAGCCTAAATTGTTTTCCATAGGTACTATTAGCTTACGTGGAGGATTATTTTTTTCATATACATTTAATACAATTGTGGAAGAACTTACCATGAATACCAAATTCAAATACAACATCAAAGACTGTAGAAAACCACAAAATGATAACCTAAACAAGAATTTAACATGAACCTTTAGTTGCTCTAAAAGACAAATTGTATCTTAAAACTTACTACCATCACAAACTAGGGAATGTACAAATTGATGAAACACCTACCAAGGTGAAAATATAGGAATTACAAATTACAATTGGACATTAATCGAGGGCTAGTAGTTGATGATACTAAACCTTGGAACTAAAAATAGTCCGCAATACATCAAAGTGAACACACATCTTGATGAAAATAAGATGAATGTGCTAGAGCATTATTGAAGGAGTACATGGACATATTCACTTGGATTTATTAGGACCTCAAAGGAATACCACCAAAATTGGTCCAACATAAAATTGAATTGGATACTTCCATTCCAATGGCACATTAGGCCATGTATAGGATGAACCCGTGGTGTATTCATAATCGAGGCACCCAAAAGGATTGTCTAACATAAAAAGGACTACAAAGGACTATTTTGGATTTTTATTATATTTATTGCTTTATAATCATATAGTGGATTGTTGTATGCCTATAACTATACATCACAATTTTATCGACATCATGTGTTCGTTCTAAATTTTCACAAAATCTATTATTTCATGGGTTCATATTTTTTGCTTGTGGATGTTATGTGTTTAAAACATGTATGATGCACATATTATACATAGGATGAAATATTTTTAAGTGATTCAATTTTACTTGAAAGCTCTTGGGGTCCACCAAATTAAGAACTTGGATTCTACAAGTCCACAACCTTGATGAGGGACCCATGAAAAATTGTAGGTGTTGAAGTTAAGAAGGAAAAGGAGGTGACACCAAAAAAATAAAAAATAAAAAAAACTAAAGAAAAAGCACACTAAACAAAAGAAAGGCAAGGCCTTCACAAACCTAATGCTATAATTGATAACATAAACCAAGAAATGTTAAAGCTAACCAAAAAAAAAAAAAAAAAACAAAAAAAATAACCCCCAATTAAAAACATTTTAAAAAATGAAAATTTTGCACATAAAAACCTCAAAATAAATTAAGTTCCCCAAATTTAAACCCAATTAAGGCCATGTTTGGGAAAAGGGGCCTAAGGGA
>Ga0116231_10006008_pt1 | contig 23537 bp, 13 predicted proteins | sample S1TSphgellanicum_2_FD_89695 | JGI IMG/M metagenome (GOLD analysis project Ga0116231, IMG submission 89695) | Host-associated microbial communities from peat moss isolated from Minnesota, USA - S1T2_Fd - Sphagnum magellanicum MG | ecosystem: Host-associated > Plants > Peat moss > Unclassified...
ATTTCACCAAGGATTTTGTGTTTAGATTCACTATATAGTATAATAGGTTAAGGGATGAAGGATTTTTTTCTTAAAAGGATTTTTTGAAGATTATATTTTTGCATGGCAAAATATTTAAGTTTTCATAATTCTTCTTTTGCTTTAAGATACTATTTCATGTAAATGGCAAGCCCACAATGTGACACACCCATTCTTCTTTTGGTCTTTAATCCCTATGTTGATTTTCTTTCTACCCTATTTTACCTATTGTAAACTGTGCAAAAAAATCCTAAACAATGTTCAAAAACCACAATCTAGTTGCAAAAATGGATTACATCAACCAGCCAGTTTGGAATATTGACACTGCGTAGACCCAATATATATAATGTTTTTTACAAGGGGTATTATTAGCCCATGCCAAAAATCGTGAAAAACTTTTTTGAGAAGAAAAATTTCATGTAACCAATAGGAAGGCTCAAACATGCATTCAAGACACCTTGTTTTTTTAATCTTCTAAATTAGGGGGGGGAGCGGGGGGGTGGTGGGCAAGGATTTTTTGTCATAGTTTTCAATGTGTTCCCACTCTGTTCCCTTTAAATTTTAATGGGTTCCCATTAAGTTCCCAACATGTTTCCTAGGTTCCCATGGTGTTCACCAATGTGTTTTTAATAACACCTCATGTATCCCATATGGTTTGGCAAATGTCGTCCTCCAAATGGGGGTAACATTATACTTCAAAATAAAACCTTTCATTATGGAGAGCCTCCATAGTTTCATTTGATTTGAATTATTGACTAATCAAATTGGCTGGTTGCCCAAAAAAAAATTTACATGGGAGACACCTCATCTAAATAATAAGAGAGGTGTTGGTAGTTTCTAATTTTTCCTTGTGTTTCAATGTAGGTAAAGCCCATGGATGGGGGACATTCCCAAAATGGCCTTGGTCATCACCTCCTCATAAGCCCCTTTTTCTAAATTGCCTTCACCTTAGGGCTTTACACTACACCTTAGTAGGCCCCATTCAAAGAGGTGAAGGTATCAACATACCAAGCTAGTTCACCATGGCATGCAAATGCATGTGGAGTGACTTTCACATGTGAAAAGTGCCACACCAATTATTGACCCCCTTGGCTTCCACTGATCTTTATCCAATGAAAAAATACATTTTAAACATTTTAGGATGCATTTCCAAGAAATATTAGAAAAAACTTCCACATTTGATGTAATATTTGCAACTTGTATTTATTATTTATCGTAAAACTATTGAGTCAAAATAGTAACAATTCATTTATTTGGACTGCAATGAATTCATATAGTTTAAAATAGCTACAAACAAATGGAAGCCAAAAAACATGGTCATGCTCAAGGTGAAGAAGTTTAAAGCTTACAATATGGTAGTAATTAGTGTTGGTGAGTTATTGAGTTTTTGCCCAATTTTTAATCTAGTTGTCAACTTGGGTATTGCACTTGTACCTTGGACAGTTCAACATAAGTTATATTATTTTCAAAAATCACTTATTCCAAATCACAAAATATTGTGAGGGAACATTCCATGTGTTGAAATGGAAATTTCAAAATTAACTAAATGTTTGATGAATATGTGTTGAATTGGCCATGCAAGGAACTATGATAATAACTTATTAGTTAGTTTTGGATTGTTTTGATAATCAATTAAATTGATAACCAACTTCTGGATTTAAAAAAATTTGATAACCTACATATTTTACCTGATTATCATCTAGGTAAGTTATTAATATTTTAACAACAATACAATAAAATTGGGGGAAAAAAATGCTCACCACAAGGCCCAAATGTCTTGTTGGCATCTTACCCTATGGTCGAAACATAGGGTAATTAATATACTTTGTCATAAATTAAGGGTCGACAATACATGCTTTGCCCTTATTTTAATAGGCAAACCTTTGCCCAAAGGTTTAAATATGCCTTTTCAAGCCTATTGATTTATTCAATTCATGGTAATTTTGTTGTGTTTTTTGGGTTGGATTCAATACTAGCACAAATTTTTTTGTACCATGTTCCGATTGGCAACTATTTGGATGGTGCAAATCAATGTTCTTCATTGGCGAAGTATAATATAAAATGTGAATATGAAGTGTATTTTTAAAGTTTCAATAGCGAAAAATGCCCCAAATTTGTTTTCCATATTTACATTTGGTTTTCAAGAGGTATCCAAAAATAAAGATTTAGGATTCATATCTAGTCTATATGCAGATTAGGTTACATTTTCCCATGGAAGGTAGCCACTTTTTCTACATGACCTTTCTACATGGATGATCGCCGCTTTGGCTATATAAATGAACATTTTAGTAAAACACTAGTACACATATGTTATAACGCTTTGTGTTATTGGGGTTACGAGTATTCACAAGCATCAACTATAGCAAGTTGTTGCAAGTAGAGGCTCTATTTAGTGGAGGTAGGCATGAGGGTTCAAAACATAATCTGAAATTTTAGAACACCACGTGGCCACAAGCATTTAATGCACGAGGTTTAAGACTAATGATAGTTCATGTACCCTTGTTTAATAAATTTTCATGACTTCATGGACAATAGTTAGGAGGAGATAAAACATCTAGGAAGGGATGAAACATCAAATGAGGGGTGTAACTCATGCCCAACATGGCATGACTTTACAAATAGTTCTATTACCCCACAAAAATAAAGGCATCCCTCAAAATATTTGGATTCTTGTGCTAGGGTGAACTAACAACCCTGTTGGTATTTGGTACTTTCATCTTTTGGGGGCAAGCTCTCACATTAAATTAATGCTTTCTTTTATAAAATAATAGTAATGGTGGAGTACAAAGCAGTAGTACCTCCCTAGTATAGCACACTTGTAACCACATTGTTATTTCCAAGGTTATTTTCCCCTTTCCTTTCATCTTGTTTTTTCTCTTTTTGCTTTGTTATATGCCTTTTCCTTTTATTCTTAAGTCTTGTTTTTTTTAATTATCTTATTATCCTCTTATGATTTTTGATCTTGATTCAAGTTATAATCAGTCAAAGAGGAAATGATAGGGTGTTTTGGGCTATAGTTTGTTTTTTTGTTGTATTTCGAGTGTTAATTTCTTTGAGTGTGAGTGTGATAACATGATTTGTTTTGTGTGTGCTAAAATAATTTGAATATGAAAGAATTTTGAATTCATGTTGCAATGTTTAATTTGGTTTGGTTTTCAACATTTTTTGTTGGTTATATTATGTGGGGTCAAAAGGTTTTAAAAAATGGTTGTAGTTGTTACATCAATAGTTGGGACAACTTTTCGAGCGCAAAAAAAAGGAGGAAGAGTTCAACTAATTCCATTGTAAGAATAATAAATAAAATCTTGAAGAAAAAAGTCTTGTTGTTTATTAATGTCTCATTTTGGAGGGTCATTTTAACATGTGTTTCAAAAGGTGGGTGTCTTTTTCAAAAGCTATGGGTCTTCTTCCTTTGATTATAATATATATATATATATAGATAGATAGTTTTACTTTGCTTTACCTTGAATTCGGAGCTTACAAGCTACTAGGCCATGGCCACTACATTAACGATTCTAGAATGGGTTATCATTGATCATTTTTAACATTCTCCCTTGTCATTCATTCATGAGTTTATAATTTGAACACCCCCATGTAAAGTGAGATTAAGCTCCTCGGAAAACCAAGATTTTCAACATGATCTAGGTATAAGATTATGTTTATCACATTTTTCCAATTTTTTCATATGATTTAATCTCAATTTTGATTATTTTTTAACTTTTAAATTTGTTGGTACCTCGTTGTTTACAATAAAATATTGCATTGTTGTTCATGATTTGTATCCATTGTTGTTATAATAGGCATAAATTATATAGAGGTTAAAAAAAGGAAGATTTAATCGATGTCTAATGGCCATGAATATATTGTTGGGTCTACTTTTGAAGGAATAGTCTAATGTGTGAAGTCATATGGAACATACATTGATATAGGAGAAGATGTTGGGCTATTGCATATCAATGAGATAAGTTGTTCTAACCCCACTTGGAGGGAAGTGTGAGGTTGCCACTCACACTCTCGAAAAATGGGACTTGGGAGTCCTATGGGACTCTCGAAAGTTCAAAACTCGATTGTAGGGGTCAAAACACTTTGCATTGAAGTGTTCTTTATACTGTTGGAAAAGTCTTGAAGTTTAGATGTCCAAAATGACCTCGCATGAACCATTTGGACATCTACAGCACAAATTATAGGCGAAAGAAGGGCCGGGAGTCAAATTGGCAGTTTGACTCCCGACCATTAAAAGTCGGGAATCGACCCGATCCCGGTGTGTGCAGGTGGAGTGCGACACACCGTTGGAAAAATTTCAAGGAGAGCTACAAGTTTGCTTTAGACCTTGTCTCAATCGGAGGCCATAGTAAGAAGTTATGAACGCCCAAAGTCCCGGGAGTCCAAACCAAGATAGTTTCGGGACTCCACTTTGGGAGTCCCGGGAAAAAGTGCCATTCGGATGCAAATGCGGCAGAGAGACGCAGAGAATACTATATGGGGGAAGGTGGTGGCTTCCTCCGAATCCGGGCCGTGGTGAGTCAAGTGAGTCCAAGGTTGCTCGTGGCTTGTCCCAACACCAAAAGTGGGCAGAATGACTTCTAACCAACTTGTTGGTTGGTTTTGGATGTAGGACCGAATAATTAAGTAGCTTGTCCCTCTTCTTAGTCTAATTTCGGAGCTTTTAGCACGCCCTTCTCACCCCCCTTTAGTGTTGGAAGTTGGGAATAGCACCAAGTTCCAACCAATTCCATTCTTTAACATAATTGGACCCTAATTGGGTCTAACAAGGAACTTGGGGGCGCGTCATAAGTCATGTTCATGTGACTTCTATGGAGGCATTGTTTGCTTTGGGGGAAAAAATTAAGGTGAATTTTTTATGAATTAAAAATGTAAGTCATTATTATAATGATTATTTTTACACATGAAATTATAAAAATTTCAAATAAATTAATTATGATTGAAATAAATGTGCAGGTGATGATTTTAAATTAAGACAAAACCAAGGGCTACCTTAAGTTATCAACTAAACAACTTGAAACCAAACTTGGTGACATGTTACATGTTCAAGCCTATTAAAAGGTTTGTTTTTGTACATTTCATAGTGTGATTTAATTGTTGTCAGAGCTTGTACTTCATTTATTTATAAATTATTTGTAAATTTGTAAATTTTATTTTGCAGGCAAAAGAAAATGCCAAAATGTTGACAAGTTTTATCATTCAACATAAACATGTACTAATTTAAAAAAAAAGTGTACATGATTGGAATTTAAAAAAAAAAATGTTTTCCATAATGCTTGGGTTTGTAATCACATTTAGTGTTATTTTGTTTAAATTTTGAACAAACATTCAAATTTGGCTACAAATTAAATATTTGTTAAAATATGTAATGTAAAGGTTTGTAATTTCATAGATTATGAATGGGAGAAACTACCTATAGTAAATAAGGTTTAGGATTTGGTTTACATTTAGTTTATAGCATATTGTGGCAAGGAACAACAGAAAGGAATCTAATTGAGATAATGCAATGAATAAAGGATTTGCAAATTTGCTTACTTGTGAAAAACTAAAACATAATTAAACCCCCTCCCATATTAATCTTACCCATGTAATTATAGGTTGAGATTTCATTACATATATGGATTCCAATTTATGGTCTCAATATATATAGGTTATGTTAAGCATTAAACATGAGGTTGTTTTTAAAAAACATTATTAGTAGATCTTTGTGGGTTTTTATATGCATGTGTATGCCTTGTTAGTAAGATGAATAAGAGCACACCCAATGTAAAAAAACTTACTATCAACTGAATCATAAAATGTTAATTTGTTTTATTCATATATTGTAATATATTGAATGTGAATATAATAGTACATGAAATTGATAATGTGGCACAAAAAATTAACATTTGCAAAATTTCATATCAATTATTTAGATTTATGTACTTACACACCTTTTGATAAGAAAATGAAAAAAAAAGATTCAAAAAGATGATTTTGTCATGATGTTTGATATATAACATAATCATAAAATTTACAAAAATTGTTGCCCAATTGATTTGGACCCTTTATCATTAAGAAGGTATTTGCAAATAATGGGTCTTGTGAATTCAAAAAAACTTATAATTCACCATATACATATTGTATTAATGATGACAAATTGAAAAATAATTTGAATATATGATTTCGAGGATAAAATCCATAATAAGTTTGAAAGTGATGTAACTTGATGTCATTATATAATTCATTAGGAGTTAACATTGATGTGATAATTATGTAGATATCTAAAGGTTTAGGTGGGTAAATTTATTATGTGATAAAATTTTATGATTTAATAATAATTGATTAATCATCATTAATTAATTATGCTTTTAATTAATGTGCATAACTCAACCATGATAACTTTAAATTTAAGTATAGTAATCAGTAAGAAATTCTTTACACAAATTCATTTGTTTATTCAATTATATCAATCATCACATGGTGAACCTTGTGACATGTAAAATTTTTAATTTTTAAAAAAATTATTTATTTTTTATTTAGTACATATGTAAATGTTTTAAACTTTGGATACACCTTCATTTGATATTTTTTTAAAAAAAAAATTGAAAAAAAATTAAAATTTTTTTTTCAAATTTTTTGATATAATTTGTGAATGGGTAGATTTTTTGATAGGAAAATAGTTGTGACGTAATAGTTATATGTAAAAAATAGATACATGAATAAAAATTTGTGCAAATAAGAACATAGCTCTTCATAGCTATGCAATAAATATACAAAGTTTTAATCCTATACTTGTTTATATCCCACATATCTATTCCACAATTTCTTTCATACCTTTGAAAACAAATAATGAACATCATCAACTTTTTTTAAGCTGCCCCAAAAAAAGAAAAAGAAAATGAAAAGAATATTTGGGTTGCTTATTCATTTACTGGTAGGAAGGAGGGGGATTTTCCAAGACTTTAATTAATGGGAAAAGATTAAGTAGTAGTTGGCATTTTAATGTAAGGTAAAGGCCAAATGGGCTACCAAGCATAAAGACTCTTTTGGTAAAAGATTATCATGATACCTGCTAGATACCCAAATACCCCCTAAAATACACCTTGAAGTGAATTTTTGTAAAAGATTCTTGTGATACTTGCTACATGCCCACAAGGCCCCACATGAAAAAAAAACAAAGTCCCAAACTAGAGTGCACATTCCATTATTTGAAGTACCCCACAAACAATGCTAAAAAAAACACAACAATTAAAATGGTTAGGTATCCTTTGATTACACTTGAAAAATCAACAAAGTATGTCTTTTTGTGCAACTTGGTTGGTAGTTAGCAAATGAAACTCAAGGTCTTTGAGTTGCTCATAATGTCCTTTGGAAGTTAGAATGTTCCTTTTGAACAATAACACTACTATATTTGCTTCCTTCAACCAATATGAATTTTCTAATTTCATATTTATTGGCCTTGCTTACCAAGGCAAGGATATTGTGTTTAGATTCATGATAGAATATAATAGCTTTAGGGATTTTGGCCCCTAGCTAATATGTCTATTTTTGTAAGAGGATTTTTGAAAGATGATATTTTGGCTTGTGCTGAAACTTGAGATTAGTTATAGAGTTATAATATCTTGGAGGATTTTGTTTTTTTTAGAGGATTTTTTGAAGATCATATTTTTACATAGTGAAATATTTGAGTTTTCATAATTCTTCTTTTGTCTTGAGATACCTTTTAATGTAGATGGCAATGCCACAATGTGACACACCCCTTGTTCAAATAATCTTGTATAAATTTTTTGTAAAGTCTTATAGATTCTTTAAACATCAACATCCTTATCACACTTGGGCTCTGTACTCATAGTGCACTATCAATGATGATCAACTAATGAAAAAAAAGAATTGATACTAGTGAAAATTAAGTTCCACTCAAATGAAAATATTGAATGACATTGAATGCAATTTGAATTGAATTGAAGGAAGGTTGTCTAGTCAAAGTACACACAATACTCAAGGAAGAAAATACCTGGAGTGCACAGAGGAAATTGCTCATGTGGCAATGTTGGTCTCAGTGAGCTCTGTGGATGGACCCATTGCTTCAGTAGCCATTGGTAGTTGTTGCACCACATGTGTCTCTCAAAAAGGTCCTTTGACTCCCACATTTCTTGAACATGCTTGCCCACATCTTCGATTCCCCCACTTCTCGGACATGCTTGCCCACATCTCAGATGTGCTTCAAAACAAAACAATACAAAATGAATACCAGTAATTCTTGTCATGTAGCAAGTTGTGAATTGCAGATTGTTGCAATCATCAGAAAGAAGATTAGCAATAATTTTGCATTGTCAACAGCCACCTCCGCTCCATGTCAAATCAAGTGCTCAAAAGACTAGGTCCCTTTCCCTGTGGGTAGCATAAAAACGAAAGATAATTAACAGTAATTTTTGTCAAGCAGGCAACTTTTATTCAATGTTGCACCAAGCATTCAGACTGAATACGATATACATAATTGAGTACCATTTTGAAGCCTGGGCACCCATATTTGTCATCAGGATGGAAATATGTGCCACCCACAATAGGTTTCAGTTCTGGAGTAAGGAAAACACTCATCAGCCATCCTCCTGCACCAGCTTGTGATGCTTGCACATAGACCATGTAGACATGTCCTGAAACCACCAGATGTGTGAGGAGACCTACTAGGTGTATAATATTGCAAAGGATGCATTTTTGGAGTAGTGACCTAAAGGCAGTGCTCAAGGCTTCATCGTCATGCCACCTATTTTCGAACACAAAAGCCTGAGAGACAAGTTGAAATCCCCAAATCCTTTAGGATTAACCAAACCACACTCTCTTGGAAGAATAATCCACAAAGATTGAGTAAAGAAAAAATTGCCTTATCAACATCAGGCCTCTATTCTCTGCCCACCTGCCACCAACCCATCAATCCTGCCATACCTGTAAGTCCTGCATGGTTGTACTGAATAAGTTACCAAGCATCTCAGTTCATACTTGGGAACAAAAGTAGAAAACCTTGATTTCCCAACTTGACAACAATAGACAAAAGTATGCAATTTTGTCATCAGAAAAAACCCACATATTATAGTTTCTACATCCAATACTTGGGTTCCCCCCCAACAAACCCACAAGTAACAATGGTGACAGTGTTCATAACTCTAACCTCAAATTATGTCTGTCTCCACAGGCATGCAATCAGTACAAGGAGCTACTCTTCAATGGATGCAAAAGGAGGAAGGTCGCATCATGTTAGTCAGGTAGGAAATGAGAGAGCTTGGGTGCTGCAGCAAACCTTGATGTTGATAAAAGACTAATCCATAAGCCTATGGCACCGCTGTCATTTGACAGTAAAGTAATGGGTTTAGGGTTTAGGGATGAGTAAATCCATCAAAATAATATTGTTTAGAAACTAAGGGGAAACCATTGAAGCACTTTAAAGCATGGATTTTGGCACACATACCCATGACAGGTGCTATAATCCACTTGAAAATCAAAGACATCCACCCAATGGTGGTGCAGACAGCAAACAGAAATACACCCAGTGCGTCAAAACTTCAAAACATAAAACCACAGTGTGAAGATCTTTTGTGGCATGCTGTTTCTTGCTATTGATATTGTTATTGCCAGGGTTTAAGGTTAACCCTAAACCATTGCAGCTGGATGTGATGTTTTCTTTGACCTGACAATTCTAAAATTACAGAGGAAAGACAAATTATAGACAGAAGGTCTCTTCCAATTATAAATAAAATTTGGTGACAATGCAAATGCCATGGAATCAAAGGCATAATAGGCAAGGATAACTGACAGAAAGATAGATTTATACTCAGCCTGTGCTTTGGTGAAAGCATCTTCACCCCAAGGATAACAGTCCACCTTCAACCCATGCCCCTCATCAGCCTCTTTTTCTTTACAGCATCCTCCAGTGCCAACTTAACCTAATGAAAAGGGCAGATGAACCCACGTTTTGCAATATCCGCCTTTCGAAGAAATTTTACAGAAAATGGCATCTGAAGTTTGCACACAACCACCTCCTCAAATAAAAAACCAGAATCGCCCACTCAACCTTCCCACAAGCTCAAAAGTGTGAATCCTTCTGAAAGAAAATTAAAAAACCCATTGAAAAGACACACACTGAACCATAAGAATGAAAAGAAATTTCAGCAAGTGCATGTGAGAGAGAGAGAGAGAGAGAGAGAGAGAGAGAGAGAGGGGCAGAAGCTCAGAACCAAAAGATACACAATTCCCAGGGAGAGAGGAGAAGACTTGACACAGAGGCGGTATTTCTCTGAGAAGTAAAGCACAGAGAGAGAGAGAGAGAGAGAGAGAGAGTAAAGGAATTACTGGATTGTGGGCATGTTGGAGGAGGTAAGGACTATGCTCCTGCGCGAGCTGGTTTGTGTATATTTGTGTGATAATGTCATATCTTCTGCACCCTTCTGCACTTCTGCACTTTTCGCTGCAAATGCCAACTTCTGATCTCTCCTGGCCAGTATACCTCCCACCCACAAGGAGCCAAATTGGGGATTCCTGGAAACTGATCCAGAAGCAGCAGCAGCAAGATTACCACCGCCACGACTACCAGCAACAGAAGAAGAAGCAACAATAGGCCTACAACCCAAGAGTGAAAAAGAGTGATTTGTTCTCCAATGCAACCTTCTTGTTGTCAACTGCGAACCATCGAATAGCAACAATTTACTATTGTATATCTGCTCAGCATTGCAAAACCAAACTCTTTTCTCCACAACCAAATTTGCTCTAAAACATCAAACCCTAAACTTTTCTGCAACAATCTCAACAACAAAGAGTAAGCTTTAAACTAGCTGAGTACCTAGTTGCTTCATGAATTTTCGAGATGGGTATCTCACTGCTTTGCTTGACAAAAACACAATTGATCGCCACCCACATCCCAGACAATGCCACATTTGCACATTCTTTCACGCAAACAGTTAACTTCTTCATAAACACAGACGCACACCAAGCTCTTCTTCCAGACATCTCAAAAATGATGAGCTTTTTATTCGCATTCGAAACCCTAGTGAACGAATTTGAGTCATTTGTCTACTGTTTTCATCACATCTCATTGGATGTGGTCTAATACGAGTACCAGCTTGTGTGATCCTAAGGTTGGGTGGAGAGCTTGTTGTAAATTTATGATTTTTCAGACCATTACATCATTCTTTCATTGTTTTGCTGTCAATTTCAGTGAACAATGATGAAATGAAAGTTAATAATAACACATTATTCAATAAAAGATAATATTTGACAAAAAAAAGATGAAGAGAAATAGACATTTAAAAACTCAATGTAACAGCCATATGGTTAACCCAAAACCCACAAGCCTCAACTCTTGACCAATTGAGTCGAACAATTCTTCACCGTTGCATTGATGTTGCGCCATGATGTCCAAATGTTATAATTCCACACACTTTGATGCCACACTAAATTTCCCAATAAGAATTATTTCCCAACAATGTTCCTATATCATCATTCACTAAACACAAATAAAATTTGTAAGACAAAAATGAAATTGAAAAATAATGTCAAAACATCAATAGTAATAAGCCTTTAACTGTATTAGAGGAAAAACATCAAAAAATACTCCTCTCAACAATATTTTGTTGGTGAGAGTAATTTTGCCCAAATTTTGTTCACAATAGTAAACAAGGTTTCAATTTATTTTGAACTCCTTTTCATGTGTAAAGAAAAGAGAGAAATATGACTGTCAATTTCATTAGTGTTGGATGCCAATCTAGTACATCATGACATAAAAGAAAGGTGCACCATGGAGAGAGAGAGAGAGAGAGAGAGAGAGAGAGATTATTAGCTTTGATAGTGTTGGCCATCAACCTAGTACCGCATGTACACAACGAAAGGCACACAAAGGCATACCCATGAAGAGAAAAACTTTGTGCAAGAACCATAAATCCTAAACCCATGCTTGTCCCCTTGTTTCTAACAATATTAACAAAATTGATGAAATTCTCGCTGGGTTTAAGAATCTAGGGTTGAAAGGTCACTTACTGTAATTGAACTGCTACAGGAAAAGCTTCCTCACAAGAATCAATTGCAGGCAGCAGGCTCACAAGTTCTCAATTGCAAAATCACAAGCTTTCAGTTGTGAGGTTGCAAGCTCAAAAAATTTCTTCCTAAGCTTTGTGGAAAGATGAACCTCACTAGCTGTGTCAAGATATGGGTGTTCTCACATAGCAATGGTGGTCTTTGCAGTAATAAGCTTGCACCATGGATTCATGGCAATGGATGCAGAAGAAGTTCCAAATTTTCCTCCAGCATCAAAGCTTGTGAATTAGCTTGGGATTAGAGAGATCCAACCGAGAGAGTAGACCAATTTAGTTCACCATGATTTCAATTGCCTGATTCAGAGCTTCTTGACACCAACAAGCTGCTCCAAATACTCCATTTGAGATCTTGCAATTCCTCTTAGCTTCTCCTTCCTTCCTCTTGACAACAACTCTGCATCCTCATGAATGCTGCAACGTCATAATAAGCTTCAGCTGTTTCCTTGCAGGATAGCCTGGTCAGATTCTTGCATTCTGCATGAGGACTCTCTTTTGCAAAGCAACTCTTGGAGATGGTGGTGGTCATGAAATGTTTGACCTAATTCATTCCTTCTCAAAATGCCACCTCAAGAAAATGTTGGAAAAGCTGTTGCGCAAGTGATAATTCTTGTCGATGGATGGATATATATGCAAAAGTCTTAGATCTGCTGATTGGCTCACTCCTGATCATCCTCATCATCTTCCCAATGGCTTCGAAGAATGGAAATCTGACCGTCTTTGAGCAACAATTCTTCATCAAGCTGATGCAGTCGGCGTTGCAAGAGCTCCACCTCCAAGCTCATGTGCATTGTCTCACGACTCAGGGTCTCTCCTTCCTTGCGCAACTCATCTCTCTCCCTTGTAACAACAGAAATCTCTTTCCTTGTTTCTTTGACATCATGCGTGCTCTTGTCTAGGTCAGTCTCCAGCTCCTTCATCAGCTCCACTTTCTCATTGAGCTCCCTTTCAAGCTCTGACAACCTAGAGTAGGAGTCCGCAAGAGAGCACAAGAGCTCATACCTCTCCAGTCTCAAATCCTCTAGGTCTTGAACCAACAAGGTGCAATGTGCTTGTGATTGTCGCAGGTCCTCCTCCAAGGTAATTGCATACTCCTGAAGCATCTCACAGGTGCTGGAAGAAGTTCCAGTTCCGTCAATTGTTACCAGCTGGTGATGCTGCAGATCCACTGGCCGCCAGTACTCTAAACCTAACTGTTGCTTGCATTGCTCAACTGCTGTCTCCTGTCTCTTGATTGCTGTGGCACTTTGTAGCAGATCTTGGATCTGTTGCAGTTGTAACTGTGAAGCTCTGGCCAGTTCTTCATTCTGTGTCGAGAGCCGCACGACACAGGAGTTTTGTGAGCTTACAATGCTTGTCAAATCCATGAGAGCTTGCTCCATGCAATGAATCAAACTTACGGTCTTCTTGCTCAGGTTTTCCTCCGGCAGACCTGCAAGAAGCTCGATGTCCTCCTGCACGTACTGCTGTTGCGCCTCCTCATGATTCTCCATAGCAATCTCGTTCCGGTGTTGCTGCAAGTCGGCAAATCTCTGCTTACATGCAAGAGCAGTTTGAGATCGCAACGACAAAGAAGCTTGCAGCAAGTGATTGCTTGCCGTGATGACTTCCACTTGCCTTTCCAGGATGTGCACATCGTTCTCCCTCGCTCGCAAGCTTCTTCGTGTCCTTGCAAGCTCCAGTCTGAGGGTTTTGCTCTCCTCTACCACCTGTGCTAATCTGGCTTCCGATTCTCTCATCACCTCCTTCATGCTCCTCCTGTGCCTCATGGCAAGCCGCAATCTGCTGGCAAGCAACTCGTTCTTCTCTTGCAACGCGGTTGCCTGCGCCTGCTCACGATAGAGCTGCGCACGCAATTCTTGGTCTAATCTCTTCTTCTTCGAGGCACCGCTGCAAGAAGTTGTGGTCGCAGCAGCACCTCCTCCTCCTCCTCCCGCACGTCGGAGCCTGTCGACCAGAGACTTGTTCATGCAAAGCTCCTGCAATCCATTCACCAATTCTTGCAGATCCTTCTGCTCTTCATCGTCCTTCTGCAAGTCCGAAAGTCCGTGACCACGAGGTTGAAGCCTCCGAGTACTGTTCTCCTCCTCAGCATGACAGTGTTTGAGGTCCGCGATCATCTCTTCCGCTCTCTCCAACCTCTTGCGGAGCGCATCTACATGAAGCTCCACCTCGTTCACTCTCTCCCTGAAGACAACTTCCATGGAATTCATGTTCTCAAAATTACTCCTTCCCTGTTGCCGCAGCTCCTTAATCTCCTTCTCCTCCTCCTCCTCCTTCATCTTCTTTTCTCTCAGACTAACATCATCACTCATCACGACCTCATGGCCGCCCTCACTCAGTTGCCAGTTCAGAACTTCTAGTAATCCGCTTCCTGAAGATCTGGTCTTCAAGTCCCCCCGTCTTCTTCCTGCAAACACTTTTGCAGCAGCAGCAGCAGCAGCAGCAGCTACGATTCGCAAATTTTCCTTCCCTGCAACAACAGCTTTTCCTCCAAGGTGACCCTCCTGCAATATTACCGAAGTTGTACCGGGACTAGAATCTTCTGCGACGCAGCAACAGCTACTCACCTTGATCATTCTTTCTTCAGAAAGGCGGCTACAAACTCGATCTGCACTACTACGGTTCTTCTGCAAATGATCATCATCATTCTCCTCCTCCTCCTCCTCACGTGGTAATATACAACTACTACTGTGCGCATCTACAAATCTAGTGTTGCCTTTGTCAAATCCGTGACCTTGTCGTTGTTCCATTACGACAACACACGCACGCACTTGCAGCAACCTCTTTCTTTCTCTCTCTCTCTCTCTCTCTCTCTCTCGCTCCTCCACCTGTCCTTCAAGAAGCTAAAAATTCTTCGATGATGCTCCTTCTCCTCCTTTTGTGTGGGACATACTTGCTTGGCGAGACGCTTGAATTCTTCTTCGCAGGAATATAATTGGAGTGCAAATTGTCGCGGAATCCCGAGACGGTGGCCGGCCGGCCGCCCTCTCTTCTCTTCTCTTCTCTCTCTCTCTCTCTTCTCGCGACGACGCTGTCTGCTTCCTTTCTGTTCCCGCTGTTGCCACGCCGTTCTTCTTCACTAGTGTCCCGTCTCCTTCTGCACTCGTCGTTGCTCTAAACATCCCTCTTCTGTCCAGTCTCCGCCGATTTCCAAATTCCACATCCACACCATCGTTATCCATCATCCATCGTCAAAACATGTAATCATTAATCTCGTCTATCGTCGTTACTCTACACATCCCTCTTTCGTCCAATCTCCGCCGCTTTCCAAATTCCACATCCACACCATCGTTATCCATCATCCATCGTCAAAAACATGTAATCATTAATCTCGTCTTTCGTCGTTACTCTACACATCCCTCTTTCGTCCAATCTCCGCCGCTTTCCAAATTCCACATCCACACCAATCGTTATCCATCATCCATCGTCAAAACATGTAATCGTTAATCCCGTCTATCGTCGTTACTCTACACATCCCTCTTTCATCCGACCCCCGCGTCGTTCCAGATTCTACATCCAGATCATCGTTATCCATCAGCCATCATCAAAACGTGTGATTACAGGGAACCTGTCTTTTATCACAGTAATTCAAAGGGAACTTGTGCTTTATGGTAGTAATTCACTGGGAACCTGTTTTTTATATTCTGAGGAATGTTTGTTTGTGAGGTGTGTTACCTACTGAGAACGTGTGAACAGCTTTGAGAGTTCACTTTTTGGGAACTTCCATGGAACATTTCCTCTTTCAACTGCTGTGGCTGTTTTGAGCTTCGCCATAATGGATGGGAACTTTTTGAGAACTTCAGTGGGAACATTTCCTATTTCTGTTGCAGTGTTACCCTTTTATTTTCTTTTTCTTTTTTTCGTTCAACATTGCTAGGCTACCTAGATGGGGTTTTTTCCGAGTGCAAGCCAGTACTGAAAACTGGGCTTGTTGGGGTGGGGTGGGGGGACAAATTGTTCGGTATTATAGATTTTTGGTATTAAAAAAGTCCCCAATGAGGATTTTGTTTTCGGCCGACAGTTTGTTTGTTGTGGTTGGCACCACTTTGGGCTGGGGTGGCCCTTAAAATTGAGTGGGAAATTGTGCTCGAATATGTGCCGGTGGGGGGCATTAGAGGGGCCAAATAAAGCTGATCCATAAACAACAACAACAAACAACTTTTCTTGTAGTTTGTGAGATGTTGTATAAATTAAAGAAAAAAAACTCAATTTGAGGAAGAGGTCACTACACCCAAGAGAAAGTTTGCTTATTGTGTGAGTACCGAGTCAACAAAAGCCCATGATGAAATGATCAAAGAGGGGTGGGCCATTGCCCCGGTAAGTTTGATCCTAGTCCTATTTGCTCATTAAATACCAATCATTATATCATCTTCATGGAAGCAATAATATGTGTTAATAACAAGGGGCCGAGGGAAGAATTCCAATAGAGATATTTTATAAAAAAAAAGAAAAGAGACTAATGTGAATTGTTAAGTCTTGCTTTTGTAAATTGGTTGAGGGAAACTCTCGTTTTCATTTGCGGTTGCATTCCACATCCACCATACTTTATCAAAATACTCCCATTCCTCTAACGTCTTCAATACATTAAGGTTGGTTGGAACTTGTCAAAGGAAGGGTTTTCTATTGTCGTTGCACTCTTTTCAAAGGTATAAAATGCATGCTATGCTTTTAAAGTAAAACAAAAAGAAGGAATGACTCCTCTATACCTAGATTGCGCAAGGTTTTGGAGGTGCAAATTTTAAGCTTTTATATGTAGATTATTATATATAATCATTGGTTGAATATCAAAATTCAAAAGCTTCAACAATGCTTTCATGTGCAAGCACTTACAAATGTTTAAATATAGGAGCCATCTTCACCCACCCACTAACCTTTTGCTGAAAGAAAGAACCTCAAACATGAATGAAAGGTTTGGTTCCACATTTATCACAACCCTTGTGGATGCAAGCTTTCCATTCTTCTCAAGCCATTATGCAATAGCCCTATTAAGAAAAAAAAGGCCGACTAATGATAATGATCCTTCACTAAATTTGGGAAGGAACCAATGATTTTATTCAAGTACCATGTCGTAATAAAACCCACCTCTTGAGGTGGGTTGCATAATTATCCAAACTCTAAATACACCAAAGACTGACACAAAATTTGCTTAAAATGTGCACACTGTAAAGACATGCATTTAGAAAAAAGTTCATTAAAAGATGCATTTTTCTAGACCAGAACTAACCCTTCTTTAAATATTCCAAGAATTGCCCCAACACTAATAAAAGCCACTGTTGGGTGATGAGTATCATCACAAGGTGACCTGGGTATCAATCACCCTGAATAATCACCATGGTAATATTACCTAGTGTTAAAACATAGTAGTTGTAAGGTATCAAATTTGATGATACCCTAGTTGATATCCAGACTTTTGATTTTCTCTTATTTGAGAGAACCGGATCCAGCCCATGTTTTTCTCTTTTGAAAAGAGTGATTATCAGAAGAACTTTCCATGGTTCTTGTTGGTAGTAAATGAGACCACTCACTTTGAACTTATTTCTCCCTATACCTTTCAATAAACACATAGTCCTCGGTGAAGGAACTTTTATTGTGTGTATTCTTATGATAATGGTGGAGCCAGGGGAAATTTGCCTTCAATGGAGCTAACAAGGAATGGCTTGTGTTTGTTGTGACTCTTGATAAATTATTGATTTTTTGAGGTCAAAAAAAAATTCTCATAATCGGCTTGTGGAGAACACCACCTTTGATAATCAGCTGTTCTCAAATTTATGAGAATCAACACTTTGAGAATTGGTCTCTCAAAAAAGAAATTCAAAAATTTATAGCCTAACTCTATCCTGAAAAATAAATCAATTTTTTTTTTTTTTTTTAGAGAGAAAACCAACCAAATATTTCAAAGTCTTTGGTGAAAACTGAATTCAACAAATATGTTAATAAAATAAATACCTGCCCAACACTAGTAAAAATCCCAAGTTTCAGTTAAATTGCTTCTAAATATTATAAATATCCCATGCTAAGACTAAATCAGAGTTTCTGAGTCCAAATCTAACATATCTTGGGTTTAATATCGCTATTAAGAGACCTCACTCAAGAAGTTGAGGGTACTAGTGTAGGTACCAGGGTACATAGATGCTGGTTTCACCTTGGTGACCCTTGCAGTAAAGGCCATTTAGGTCCTGTAGTTTAGTAGGTAGCATAAATGGGTGGGTGGGTGGGTACTAGGTAAATAGATGCATTTAGATGGTTAGTAGGTAGGTAGGTAGGTAGGAGTAATGGGTTGTTAGTAGGTAGGTAGTAAAAAGCAGAAACTGAGGTAATAATCACCATGGTTCTCATACTTCAACCACCAACCCTGTGCACACACCATTTTGTAGAGTCTGCATGCCATTAATGCAAATGCCATGGTTGTTGCATAAACCGTGTTTGTGGGGGTGGGGTTTTTTTGTGTTGTGTATCGTATTATTTTTACCATTTTGACATAAATTGAACTATTTTTCATTTTGTTGAACTATTTTGAAATTTTATTTATTATTTGTGTCAAAATTTTAATAAAATCAAAAGTTCATCTGTCAGGTTTTGAACTGCAGAACCTTCACAACAACTGAGGTTGTCTAGACATATTAAACTGTTCCATAACATTGACAAGACTTTTTATAATCCAAAGGTTTGTTGCCAAAATTGTAAAACTATTATGTAAAATGGAGATGTGCTATAATGCCCTCCACCATTTCCAATTTACTAGGCTTCTTCAAGACCTAACTTTCTTGAATGCCATCTTATGTAGAATCGTTCCAAACTTCTGGAAAGTTTGACAATGGATGAAAATGTAGTTAATTGGGAAAAAGTTGGTAAGAGGGGGATGAAATCCAGAAATCTTTGGTGAGAAAAAGTTAGGTCTCTATCTTTCCTAATGAACTTCACTTTCATCCATTGTCCAACTTTCTCACATTCAATTTCTTTGTTCATGCCTTGTCCAATTTTCTTAGATTCGTGAATTGTCCCACTTTCCTTCAGCTCATCTTTTTGTCCAAATTTTGAAGGAGGTGAGGCAAATTATAGTCTTCTTTAAGTTTATCCTTTTTATCTCATGTGCTCAAGCTGACCCAATGTCCTCACTTCATAGTTTCACAGGCAAGACACCAAACACCAGCCCCAGAGTTGGGCCAAATTCAGACTTTGTATGTCACCCATTTTAACTGCCTGGAGTTCATTCATGGTTTCATTTCCTGAGTGAAATTAGGTCAACTACTTTCGGTCCCACTTCACCATTGCCCAACTTCTGGGTGGCCTTGGGGTTGATCTAATTTCAATTTTCTTTAAATTCACCCATTATCTCACTCCCAGTGTTCATCATTGTGTCCACCTTCCTTAAAAGGAATTGAACAATTTTTTAAATTTATTTTGTCCACTTTACCCTGTTTCATCCAATATCCCACACCCCTAAAAAAGTTAACACCTTTGAATTCATCCATTGTCTCACTTTTTAGCCTAACTTTCTTGAGTTCATCATCCATTGCCCCATTTCCTTGGGGGAATTTGGCAATACTAATCCCAGGTTCATCCATTATCTTGTTTCCTAAGCGAAATTGTCTCAACTTTTCAAGATTCATTCATTGCCTCACTTCCATAGGTTCATCTGTTGTCCAACTTCCCTATATTCATTCATTCATTCAGTATGCTATTTTGTGAGTTCAACAAACTTTCCAATTATCCCACTTCAAACCCAAAATTAGTAAGTTAATTCATTGTCCCATTTCTGGCAGTTAATCCATTGTGGCACTTTAAGAATGGTTTGATGTAAAGGGTTTAGTGTTTGATGATGGATGAATTAAAAGAGATTAGGATTTCAAGCTTAAAATCTTTGATTGTTGCATCTTTGCCTGCAGAATAGAAAGAAGTTTTGTAAAGCTCTAGTTGGTGCACCCTTCAGGTTTTAAATCACTCAAAACAGACTGAAAATGAGGAAGATATGGAAATAGGAGTAATATGCAGTTCTCTTCCAGTTGTAGAAGGGACATGCATCCATTTGAGGACCCTTTGGGTTTCAGAATGAACATGCATTTAGCAATCTAAAAATGATTTATGCTGGTGCAGGCTTCTTCCCTTGGCCCTCACTATGTTCTAGGGCTGCAGAACTTGGGGTACCGCTCTCCTTCCTGTGCCCTCAAACATAGTGAGGACCTTGGGAAGAAGCCTTCCTCTACATGAAAAAGCTCAAAGAAAACTTTCTCATTGGACAACACTTGCAGCAACAACCAAACTTCTCTACAAACTTATTCAAACTAGGTTTAACAGATTTCAGGATTTTTGGACTCTTGCAAACAAACATGTAACACTGAGTTTATGTACAAAGTCTAGACATGATAAAAGCACAAGCATTACATCAAACTTGAGAAGCAGCAACTTACAAAATCTTGTTCTCAAAGGAACATCTTGTGATTTCTGGGTGAGTTGTCTCGTGCACAAAAAATCAATCCTTTAAGCAAAATAGTTGTCTAAGGTGCATCTTGAAACCTCATACAGACCATTTGCATAAAGGTGAGTACGTACTGGAATGAGTTCCCTGTGAAGATAGTCTTGCCTCTTTTCCTTGCCATTGTTCCTCATGGTCTGCTCAAAATTGGGTAGAGAGTTGGTGGCTGCTCTGGATACGGCAGGCAGTCTTATGAGTGAAGTCCCCTTGAACCTTTTGAGGAAGGTGATCCTGGTACACAGGAAAATTGGAGGAATTGATACAGCCAGGCAACACAGCAGAATTGCTGCACTCACTTGTGTACAAGTATATGCAATTCCCCAATTTTCTCTCCATGTAAACCGGAAGTGGGGTCTATAATTTTCTACCATTCTAAGTGGAAGTCTAGAATTGTGTTTTTTCTCTCCCCATTTGAGGGTGTCTTTGAAAATCTTATAAAATCCGGTGCCCCTTCTGTACTCTTCTTTTCCCCTCCCACCTCACAGTTGAACCTTTGGGGCGCCACACAGAAGACCAGTATGATGCAAAAATTGCTTGTTCAACTTGTCAATCTGTCTCTACCCCTCGCCTACTGCTTCCCTCAGAGCTGACCTCATCAGTTTCCGACTCTTCATCCTCAGAGCTCACCATTCTCTCCAGAGATTCAATGTCAGATGGCTCTGATAGTGACTCAATGTGAAGGCTGTTGGCATCCTCACTGCAATACATCAACCAGGTTGAAAGTTGTAGTGCAGTGATGTAGAAAGATACTGAGGCCAAAAAAAGCTTGATGGTAAAAGGACCAGGAGACTTTGGTTAGTAAATAATGTGGTCTGAGCAAAACTTTCTGCAAAACTGAGCACTTCTTCAAAGCCTGAAGGTCTAGTTGACTACAGAACAGCATTCAGGTTGCCAAAAATGATGAAAGCAACATACTCAGTGACACCAAAAATGCTCTTGATAGCCAATGCGGTCCTGCTTGAGCTCAATACGAACTCATCCATCTGTTGAACAATCACATGAAACGAATGTGTAATCCAAACCGGGCTTCAATCTTTATGCATCACTTTTGCCAACTACAGACTTCTCATATGGCAAAGGAGAGCAGCATCTGACCACAACTAACAGAACAATCAAATCAAGTCCATAAACCCTGCTGTCCAAAATTCAGACAACCTGCAGTTTGCAGGAGCTCAAACCAGATCAAGACAGATTTCAGCACATGTCTACCATTTTGCAGTAACAATGAAGAAACAGGATCACAAGGGGTATGTCACCATAACCCAAATCTAAGAGCTAGGAAATTACCTCAGAAAGATAGAGGAGCTTGGTGAAGAGAGCCTGAACTGCAGCCTTGCGCTTAATACCCTTCTCGGTGAAGCCCTGTAGGTTCATTACAACCGGACCTGGCATTATAGACAAGATCTATCAGACACAACCTTAAAAGAGGAAGCCTTTTAACAAACATTCTTATGCAAAAAGGGTTGGCTTTCAGAGCCTGAGCCCAAGTGTAAGACTGATAGGCTTGCTACAAAGTTGGGTGCTCTGGAAGTTTTCACAATCACTGCATTAAGGTGATGGCAAATTTCACAGGTGCAACATGGAACACTGGAAATGATTGGTGCAGTTTTGCACTATGGCAACATTCACTGAGGAAGTTATTACACTGTGGGAAAGTCACAGATGGGGGTCCGATTTACCTTTAGCCTTCACGATGCGCCTGGAGACATCATTCAGAACCTCAACAACTTCTGCATCTGTCAAGTTTGACACTTTCCTCAAGTGGATGAGGTCAGCAACCAGGACTGGATTGAAAGCTCGCTCATTGAGTGCATAACGAATGTACTTTCGCAATGCATCGTTTAGACTAAAATTGCACTGCAACAAAATAAAAGACCAAAAAAGTATTGTTGAATGAGAGAGAACACACCAGACATTCTAAGCTTCCTCAAAAACACTACATAGGCATATCAAAGAACAAAGAAATATTCCTGTGTAAAAAAGATGCTCATAACTCCAGATCCATCACATTTGCTAGCTGACTGACAATTGCAAGCATATACATTGCTAATAAGCCAGGACTTGAAGCAGATATTCCATGCTTCAAAAAACAGTAAATAGAGAAAGAAAGAACAAAGAAAGATTTACAATTGCAACATGTCATCCATGAAGATGGCTTGTGACTGAGCATGCTGAGCAATGATACCTTGTTAGCCAGAGCTTGAAGCTTCTTATGATCCAGCTGCTCTCTCTTTTCTGGAAGATACTCACCAAGAGCTTCACAGAAGTATGCATTGTTGCCAATCTGGAACAAACACCCGAATTCTTTATCACTTTTGCTGTTGTTTCAATCCCAAAAGATGCATGCTGCAGATTGAATATCTTTCATAAGAATAGAGAAATCTCCATTCTCACAATGAAAAAGAAACAGCAAGGTTAACTCTTCCTCAGGAAGCCACAGAAAGAAACAAACAAGGGAAGACAGAAACAAACAAAAAACAAAAAACACACACCGGTATGAACAAAAGTGCCGGTCTCACACCTGTTCAGGGACCATCAACAGTAGTATATATGATACTGACTTAACTACCACAACTTCCCCACTGAATTCATCAGCTCCCTACAGTGGGTAAAGGCTGATGACGAGCACCAACCTATGAACTGAGTTTCTGCTGCAATTCCAGAAACAACGGGAAGACTCAGCCATACTACTGGTCAGCAACAGACCACAACAACAACGACAAGACAAAGAAAGACAGAAAGGGAAAAGAAAAACTAAAGGAAAAGACAAACAGGGAAAGACTCTGAACAAGTGGGCTTACAAGAAGCTCCCCACTTACAAGACCTGAAGCAAAATCATTCTGAAACTGCCAAAAGCGGAAATTCCAAACAGGAATTTTTCTTTAAGAAGCAACCCTCTAGTTCTCTTTAGAAGAACTTTTAAAGGGTAGCCTTTTGCCTTCAGAAAGACAATAAGACTGACCATCTGGAAGACAAAAAAC
>Ga0116231_10006009_pt1 | contig 23537 bp, 27 predicted proteins | sample S1TSphgellanicum_2_FD_89695 | JGI IMG/M metagenome (GOLD analysis project Ga0116231, IMG submission 89695) | Host-associated microbial communities from peat moss isolated from Minnesota, USA - S1T2_Fd - Sphagnum magellanicum MG | ecosystem: Host-associated > Plants > Peat moss > Unclassified...
CAGCAGCAGCAGAATGGAAAGAAGGTGGGTGTAGTAGTAGTTGTTTCAGCTTCTCGTTGTATGCAAGAAGGTGGTTCTTGTAGCAGTAACAGAAGATGGGGACTGGACCGCACTCTGGCATATGTTCTGGACATGTCTCCACGTGCTCCGGACATCCCTTTCTTCATCACAAGAGATGACAAAATCGATTTCCCAAAGGTACGAACGTATTTGAATGCACAATTGGAAGATGGCATCATGCATGACAGTAGTGATGATGGAATCATTGCATCCAGTTCCAGGGATGGTGTGTTCATCAATGCTAGTGGTGTTGCTCGTCCTGTTGGAGACAACGATGTTGTTGTTGTTGCAATGGATAGTGGAAGTGCCTCTGGGGATATTAGGTTTGACCAATCACATCTCGTGTTGGAGAGTCAGACTGTTTTCAGTAGTGCTCGTGCGAATGCATGTGTTTGGAAAGGGAGATGGATGTTTGAAGCCACTTTAGGAACAGCAGGGATTCAGCAGCTTGGTTGGGCAACAGTCTCATGTCCTTTCACATGTGAAGAAGGTGTTGGTGATGCTGTGGACTCATATGCTTATGATGGCAAATGGAGTGAGGGTCCCCAGACATATGGACAGCCCTGGGTTGCTGGTGATGTCATTGGATGTTGCATTGATTTGGACATTGGTGAAATCTCTTTCTACAGAAATGGGTTTCCTCTCGGTGTGGCATATGAAGGTGTGAGAACATTGGAGCCTAGGCAAGGGTATTTTCCTGCCATCTCTCTTTCCCCTAGTGAGCGCTGTGAATTGAATTTTGGTGGGTGACCATTCAAGTATCCAGTTCAAGGGTTCTTTCCCATACAAGCCCCACCAGTTGTGAAGCTTGGTGAGGCCCAAGACAGATTAGGATCGGCTACTGCGAGAGCAAAGTTTCTGCTTGGGTGTTTGCAAAGGCTTGTGCAGCTCAGTAGCCATGAAGTGGCTGCTGCTATGGCTCCTGTTGACCGGTTGCGGAGGCTTATACCACTCAGTGAGGATGACATTTCATCTCTAGGTGGAGAGATTTGTGAATTGCTTCAGCCTTTGCTTCTTGCTGGGGGGCTTGAGACCAAGGAGGAAAAAGATGATGCAACGGATGATGTCAGGCAACCAAACCAATATGTTGTTTGGGCAGCTCTAGTGCCCTTCTTGTTGGAAACATATAGGCAAGAAGCCCCACATGATGCTCCCAGTGTTGACAAAGCTTTGGACCTTTTGCTTCCACGACTAGTAGACAAACAAGTTGCAGATGGCTTACTTATCAGCATGCTGATGGAGGCACTTGCCTATGGCTGCCGCACATCCCCATTTTCATTGGCTGATCATCCTTACTCTGGCCCCTATCCCTATTTGGCCCTAGCCTGTCACTTGCTGGAGCGGTATGATTTTATGGTGTTGTGGTGGATGTCTAAAGGCTTTGACTTGTGCTTGGAGGGATTGCTAACTCGGAAGGGTCCCAACAAGAATGATCTTGAGGCTTTGATGCCCACTGTCTGGTGGCCAGGTTCCCAGGAGGACCTATGCGCTGAGGGTAAATTGAGGCATGCAGCAACCACTTTATCAAAAGCAATTGACAAGGTCAGTTTCTGCACCTAGTTGCAGTGTGTTGCATCTAGTGTGTTTTGCTACACATTTCTTATTCTACTTTAGTGAATTGGAATCCAGGGGTCTTGTGAACCTCAAGCAGATTCTACATTCAAGATTCTTAGAATTCTCTTATCCTCATTCATGGGTTTTTATGTAATGCAGGTGGAAGAGTTTCAGTGGGAGCTCTTCCACCAACTGCTTCAGTTTGTTCCACCATCATCTGGTGAATTGCAACAGCAAGTGCCAGGTGTGGTTTTACGCAGGTTTCTTCAGCACTTGGTGTGCAAGAATCGAGGGGCAAACAGGAGTATGGCACCACCAGGCCTTTCCGATAACTCTGTGCTGGTTTCCACGTACTGTGTTCTGCTGCGGCTTTTGTCAGAAGGTTTTGGGAATGGAAAGGTGGGTGCTGAGTCTGTGGAAGGGACCAAGGAGCATTCAGAACATAGTGTGGGATTTCTTCACAGGTATGCTGATTTTGTATCTAGGGTTGCTGAGTTTAGAATATCCAATGTCCAAAACTCTCCAGGCAGTATTGAACCACATCAGCAGTTCTTGAGACTGCTTATATGCTTCTTTATGTGCAGAAAGTGTTTTGGGTATTGGTATATCAAGGATTTAGAACTTGGTTGTCATCTAATTGCTAAATTGACATGCAGGGCAGGCAAGCGGAGTTTTCCTGTGCATCTTTTCTTGAAGGATGGTAGCTCCACTGATTTTTTACGATTGGGTGGAACACTCAGTCATCTCATTAAGACCTATCCTGTTGGACTGGATAGTCCAAAGGTGGAGTGGGTGGAGAGCAGCATGGATGAGGGAGATGAACTTGTCTGACATGGAGGAAAACTACAGCCTGCATGTTGCTCTGAGGTTGTCATGGGTGGATTGGGTTGTGACAGCAAGAGTCCTGCTCAAGCAGCAACCAAGATTGTCACGTCTAGCTTGAAGACTGGAGTTAGTGAGAGCGCTGCCAGTCCTCTCAGTAATGATCACAATGGCCACTCTTGTGACGGGTGTGAGGAGGGCAAACCTTGCTGTAGTGGCAGAATGGACATCGGCTTGCAAGGTGCTACTCTGTTATGCAGCACTTATAAGAGGGCTGGTTTCCAGCCTATCATGGAGCTCTCAGAGGCTGTCAGAGAGGAGGAGTTGCTAGACTTCATGGTGTTGCTGTATCATCTTGGTCTAGCTCAAAACTTCAAGCAGGTATGCCAAATCAAATGAGGGTTATGAGTTGTTTGGTCATCTGCTCTTCTATGTTATCCTGTAGCAAATGGTGCACATCTGATTTGAGGTTTTTTAGACTTGTGCTGTTCTGTGTGGTCTTTCCTGCCCTTCCCATTCACACTTTAGTGGTGAGGTGGGTGACTTCATGAACCCAATGCAAAGGTTGCTTGACACAATAGGCGCAACTGATGGCTTGATATTACACAGAAAGATGATGATAGGTACTAAATGAAATTTGTTGGCTTGCTCATAGGCTTCATTCTGTATGCAACACCAGATGCAATCAATTGCACAGCTTGATGATACAGATCGGTTGATCCGTGGTGAAAAGGTCTCAGGTGATTATCTGAAGCGGCTGAAAGAAGCACGTACACTTTACAGGGAGGATTTGATTGACTTTGTACGTCAATGTACTTGGTATGTTTGACTCATCCACTTGTGAGCTTGTAGAGATTGCAATTCAATGTTCTTCTTTCAGACTTTTCTTTTTGTTCAGTTTGTCATAATAGGTGTACATTGCTGGTACCTACATTCTGGCATTGCAAGTGTTTACATGTTTTATGCTGTTTTGATTTCACCCACATTAGTGTGTGTATGTGCAGGTATCGAGTTACAATGTTTGCCAGGTGGAAGCTCAGAGGGATGTATGCAACATGTATTTGGCTTGTACAACTGTTGCTCATGCTCAGCAAACAGGATCCTTTGTTCAGCTACGTTCCAGAGTTCTATGTCGAAACCTTGGTATGTGCTCAGTCAGCTCCATGTCACTGGGTGCTTCCTTACTATGATCTATCTAAATATCTTACTTCCATGGGATCTGATCATGCATCAATCTTTATAGCCAAGTGGCTAGGACTTATGGACCCCCCTTACATGTGATGTGGTTCAGTCCCATACTAGGTCATCCAGATGTTTCCCATGACAGTTGCACTTGGTAAGCTGTTTGATTCAAAAGGTGGTAGGGTGCTTGATTCATGAGGGGAAGAATGAGCAACTGTGTTGCAATTGGAAGATGCCCACCTTTGACAATGGAGGCACTAGTCCTAAGGGTGAAGAGACTTAGTCATGCTTGGTCAGCAGACTTCTTGCATTGTTCTTCTCTGATGCAATTTCTGGGCCTGGCTCAGTTGACAGCAGGAGACGCCTCATCTTCAAGAACAATGTACTTGGGAGGATTGAACTGATGCTGAGGGGTGATGTTCCTGCAGGTTGACTCTTTCCATGCTTTACGCAGAAGTGATCCACCCTTTGTTTCACCATCTTCACTTTTGCAGCAAGGGCTGTCTCCTTTTGTAAGGCCTTATTATCTCTGGGGTTTTCTTTTGTTAATATGTTTTTGTCTTTGGTGACATGAGCTCCATCCTGACACTCTCCTAGTTTACTGCTTTCTTTTGCAGGTGACGTTTCTTGTTACGCATTTCAATGATGTCAGGATGGTGAATTTGGACATTCGAGATATTCTTTTGCAATCCATTTCTGTGTTGGTGCAGTACAAGGATCATGTTGTTGCTTTTGAGCGCAGCCAAGCTGTCTGTGTGGCTATGGTGGGTTCTCTTTTAGCTTCATTTGACAATCGGTTTTGGATACCCATCTCCAACATTCTGTTACGTCTTTGTAAGGGCTCAGGCTTTGGAGCATCCAAATGCTCATCCCATGGAGAGTCCTTCTCCCCTCACTTTCAGGTGGGTGAAATTCCAGGAAGTTCTTCTGCAGATGAAGTGGAGATTGTACTTGTGAAGTGTATGTGAAATGACACAATAGTTTGAGGCTTTTGTCTTACCAGCAGGAGTTGTGCTCTGTCTGCAGCGGTTGCTCAAAGAGAAATGCACAGTTCATGAGAAGCTGTTTGCCTCATTCCTGAATCGGTTGTTCAACACACTCAACTGGACCATCACAGAGTTCTCAGTTGTGATTAAGGAAATGCAGGAGCAAATTGATCGACATCAGGTGTTTCCCTTGCTGCATACTGATTTCTGTACTTTCTAGGATTACTGTCGTGTTTGCATGAAAGATGCTATATGGAAGGTAGATAACAATGTGTTTTTTTCTCTATGCAGGTGCAAGATTTGCAGCAAAGAAAATGCACCATTATGTTTGAGCTATCATGCAATCTGGAAAGAATATTGGAGTTTTTCACTCAGGAGCTGCCAATGGCCTTCTTACAAGGACCCGAGATGAATCTCACCCGACTCTGTGAGCTGATTGTCTTTGTACTTAATCACACAACCTGCAGTGCTGATGCCCTTTACTTTGACAGGTATGCTAGTTGTTGGTGTCCACACCTTAGGAGCTCATGCTCTGCTTTTTTTCTGTTGGGCTACATGCTGAGAAGAGAATTGAGGAATTTGGGGGTTGACTTTGTTGAGAAATGGCTGTGGAAAAAGTAGATCATGGACGAACAGATAGTATGTACCCATCAATCCTAAATAGAGTCATGAGAGAGATGGGTTTTCCTACTCTTAGATGATGGTTATTGAGTTTCCTTTTTGTTTGGGTATTGAATTTTTTTGATTCTAATGAGAGTTAATCATTTGGCACCCAACAACAGCTGGACGGCTTTGTTCACTGGTGATCAGTTTGTGGGATTGCATCAGTGTGAGGCAGCAAGGCCAGTCTCTGGACAAGGTGCACAGAGCCATGATATTGGCTCCTCTTGTGGGCATTGTGTTGAATTTGAGAAGTGCAATGTCTGTTCCTAATCACGGGAGGACATATGACTTGGCACATGCCATTGTGAGCATGGATCGATCTGCAGCAGTCATCTCAAATTTCCAGTACTTGATCAGCTACAGCTGGGTAAGGATAGATTCGATGGTTTGTTTCATGAAGATTGTTGGAGAGTTACATGTGATAGGCATCTTTGTTCTTGTGTGTGGCACAAGGGTTGAGTATGGTTTTCTTGTCTTGTTCTCTACACTTTGTGAACTGGGGATTTTGCTTGGACCTGCAGGATGTCATCTTCAAAGGTGATCCATCTGTGAGAAGAGTAGAAGAACTCAAGGCTTTTGTGTCAAAGCTGAAAGCTGAGTGGGAAGAGGCGAAGAGGCAAGCAAGTGAGGAGGAGCTACATGAGCTTACAGCAGATTTGTGCTCTGGTGCATAGCTCACTTTTTTTCTCCATACTTCGAGTCCTTTCATTTTTGCACCCTAAACACCATGTCAATGAGGGAAATCATCAGTCATGCAGAGCATTTAGGGATGTTTGAGATGTTCTGTTGCTGTTTGGGTTTTCATGTGCTGAAGGTACAAACACAGACCTTGTACCTCTCCAATCTCAGCAAAGGCAGAGTGCTTACTTTGGGACCCTCATTTGCTGTGGATCACATATGCATTCAGAAGTGCTTTCTTAACTTTCTGGAGATATTCCAAAAGGAGAAAGTCTTTTTATGATGATTGATACACACAAGCTGTCACCATCTCTTCTACCTGCTGGCTCCACCCTAACTGGGTTGATGGGTCTATGAACTAGGGGTGGTGTGCCAGAAGCCTGCTGAATGGCAGTTGCAGCCTGAGTTTCATATGCTACTCAGTGCAGACCAACCTCCTCAGGGAGAGCGTCTAGGATCTGTAGCATCTTAAGGGGTTTCCTGTCCTAGACTTGCTGCCATATCCTTCCTCGGCATCACTTTTGGTAGATTATGCAGGGTGCTTGCTTGACAGTTGTTTCAAAAAGTTTTCCAGGGTAAGCACAAAACAGGATCACATTGTCAAGCTAAGTCCAATACTGGAGCAAGCCTCCACAAAAGGAAAGGCAGCATTGTGCCATCCCTTTTCCCTCTGGAAAATCTTCTAGAGTCCATTGAAAGTGAGCATGGGCTCTGTAACCACAAGGCCACAAACACCTTCTTATGGGTTAGATCCTTTTTCAGCACTGCTGCTAAAGCATGGCAACCAGTTTGAATTTTATCTCATTCTGGGTTCAATCTTATTGCAGATGTTGTTGGGGGAAGCTCAGCAATCAACAGGGAAGAGACATGCAGTATTTGCTATGCTTGTGAAGTGGACACAATGTTCATACCCTGTAAGCATCAGTCGTGCCAACAATGCATCTCACGGCACCTGCTCAATAACCAACGGTGCTTTTTCTGCAACTCTACAATATCTGAGCTATGCAATATGATACCAACAACCCCTTATGTTGGGGACAGTCGGTGCCCAGCAGATTCAACTGCAACTTTGACACAAAGTACTACTGGGTATGTCTTGCAACAATCCCATTCGATCAGAACGTCAATTTCAAGGTTACAATAGCATCTGAGTTTGTTTTGATTACTCCATGTGTAACCTGTCTCCCGGGACTGTACTGGAATGAGTATGTCCAGTATGGTTTTATGGACTTCCGTCCATAGCTATTAGGTACTGTGAAGCCCCATGCAGTTGTATATTTGGTTGTGGTTTTGCCTTGTTACACGATTGGTATATGTAATGTTGCATGAGCAAGGCAGGGTAAGTGCCCTCAAGGGCACCACTGCCATTCATGCTCTCACTCACAGATTGGTCCCTCATCTCCCTTGTGCCTCTCATGCTTATTTCCACTGCTAATCTCATGCATCTTCTCGCTAATGACACACCCCACAAGGTGACGGTTTGTTGGTTTGATACTTCTGGTGTGCATTGTGAACTACCAATGTGTCATATTGGATTGACTGAGTAGTAGAAGTGAATGTTTTTTTTCGCCCCCGCTGGTTCAAGAATGTATGGAGACTCAAATTATTGCTTTTGTTCATAACATGGTCGCCTTGAGTGCTGGAATCCACAATGTGACATAATCCCCCTCTACAGGGCAAATGCTTGCGAAGGAATAACACTTCAAGGGCAGTGTAGTTTTGGGGGTTTGTCTTTCCTGCACCTTTATTGCTGCTCATATTATTCATTAAATATTAGAGTTATCTGTAAAATCCCAGGATTAGGGGGATGAGAATGGTCAGTTTTGACATGATAGGCCATCAAATGTGTAACTGGGAATGAAAATTTTACAAAGCGAAATAACTGGGACCCAAACTAGTTTTTTCATTGATGTTGGTTGCAAACTGACTGACTTTCATCCTGTCTTTCCTTTTTCATGAGTGCCTTCACTGCTACTACATATATTTTCAGTGCTCCCATTTGTACAACTGCTATAATTACTGTCGAACCTTGTGCATTAAATGCTGAGTTTCATCATTTCACATTGAGATTTAATAAAATTTCCTTTACTTTGTGGATGCCACTGAAAGAGGGGATAGGGGGTGAAAAGCAGGCCCAAAGAGGGGGTGAAAACAGGGTGAGTTTATGATACCTCTATTGTTGGAATAAAATTGTGCAAATCTTGTGAATTGATACCTAGATTCATTAAAGGGAAAAGTTCACTTTACAGCTACACTCAAACTGGGGATGAAATAGGGATTACAGGCTCAAACCAGGGTCCAAAGATAGGATGAATCAATGGTAACTTTAATATAGTGTTCCCAAGTTTTTTTTCCAGAGGTGAATCAAAAGTTCAAATAAATTCAAATTAAAAAGAAAAAGCCCAAGACAGGATATATAGCACTAACCAAAGGGCAAGAACTAAGAATTCTAGAGGCAAATTTCCATACCTCAAAAAATGGCCCTCCACAAAAGAAAAAAATAAAATAGTAAATCAAAAATATTATATAAAATACAAAAGAGAGAATTGGGGGCTAATTTCAGATGTCAAGTCCAAGAGCAGCACCAAACAACATTCCATGACCAGATTCATAATGCTTGTACCTATATGGAAAAAGCAAGTCCTGAACCAGGTCCCGAGCCAGGTCCCGAGCCAATTCTTCTTGGGAAACATCGACAGTTGGCAAGCGCTCCCTTCCTTGCAGTCTACACGTGTTCAAGTGGACATCACTTACGTGGCAAGGTGTACACGTAACAGGGCTATGAGCGTGTAAAAAGCGGAGTATGGTCTCTAAGTGTGAACGGGGGTTTTATTGAGTCGTCTCTCTCCTTCTGCCCAACTCTGCTGAAGTCGTTTTGCGTTGTTGCATGGAGAGGCAGAGGCGGAGGGATGAGTGGGCGTAGTAGTGGGCAAAAAACCAAACGGTTTGGAGCTTCTCCTTCTCTAGATATCTCTTATAACAAGACTCAGGCAAGTGTTTGTTTCAAATGAGGAGAGAAGGCTTTCTTGCCCTTTGCAGCTTGTAAAAGAAAGGACTAAATTGTTGAAGCTTTGTTCCGCATGTGCTGCAGTAGTGTGGTTGGCCTCAACCTACGCGGCGTTTTTTTTTTTGGGTTGGTTTGGGCTGGTGGGTTGCGTGCAGATCAGTGGAACTTGGGTGTGAGGAGGAGGGGGGAAAAAGTGAAATTCTCATAGAGAGTCTTCTGGTAGGAGTGATCAAGACAGGATGGGAATCGTGACTACAGTGCTGGGTTTGGTGGGATTTGGGTGGGGATTCGCTCTCGGTCTGGTGCTTGGTTACTTCATTTTCATCTATTTGCAACCCACTGATGTGAAGGTGCTGCTACTGCTGCTACTGTTTTTACCCCCTCTTTCTCTGTCACACCAGCTCCTCTACTCGTAGTCCAATTCAAGGGTTTTAGGTGAATGTAGATCAGGTGGAGGCAGTATAATGTTTTGGTCTAATTTTGTGTGTAATTTTTTCTCTTGAATTCTAGCTAGCTGCTGACGGGTGCAGAAATGAAAATGGGTTCTGACTGACTGATTTTTCCAACTCTCGTCAAATTATGCAGGATCCCATCATAAAGCCGATAGCAGAATTGGATACTAAGACGTTGCAGGACCTGCTTCCAGAGATTCCTCTCTGGGTTAAGAATCCTGATTATGATCGGGTGGGTACATGACACAGTCTCAGTACAACAACTAGCTCCCCTTGAATTAAATTCTCTTGACAATGCTTTTTCATTCCATTCTGTTCTTGAAGTTACTGGAGTAGAGAACCTTATTCTCTTGACAATATTTGCCTACAATTCTGTTCTTGAATTTGGTGGAGTGGAGAACCCAATTCTCTTGACAGTAATTTTTTATTCAATTCTGTCGTTGAATTTGCTGGAGTCAAGAATCCCAGTAGGGACGGGAAAGAGAAAGGTTAAAGAAATGAGAAAGAGAAAGACGAGAGAAATGTGTGGCAGGGCGGGGCGTTATTCTTGTGTCAGTATGCTGCTTCTGATTCTCAAAAAGAAAATTGCGGATAATGGGTTTTACAGGTGGATTGGTTGAACAAGTTTCTGAGAGACCTATGGCCCTACCTCGATAAGGTTTGTTTCCTCACAATCTTGAATCCACACTGTTGAATGTTCTCTTGAATCCCTTCATCTCTCCCTAGCTCCTCCTCTTTAGGTTCTTCCCTTTCTTTGACGGCTTCCTGTTTCTTTTCTGTATCCCTTAAATGTTTCCTCCATTGCATTCTCTGATGTCTTCCTGTTCCTTCTCTGTATCCCTTAACTGTTTCCTCCATTGCACATCTCCGTTGTTTCATGTTTTTCAATGATGATCAACAGCAGCCTGGCTGAGGGTTTTACCTTTACTTCTTGGAGTTCTCACAGACACTCTTGAGACACCGTCTCGGCACATTCATTGATTAATGTCTGACAGCAGCCACTACACATTATTGGGTCGTAGTCATGGATATTGGGTTTTGGCGAATCACATAGATGAACCTGAGGAATAGCATGAGTTTGAGAGGGAAATTCCACATGGGAAGTAAGTGGGGATCTTGTAGTACCTAGTCACTATCATACATCATATTTTTTATGATGATTACTGGGTACCTACATGAGAGGATGACATTATTGTTCACATGAATTGTCAGTTTTGGTCAGGTTTTTAGATTCTCGAGGTTTCCCTCCATATCTTTTGTTCAATGTGATAGAAAGCTTGATCTGATTCTGTTGTACCTTATTATAAGGTTATCTCCCTTGTTGGGCTTCTATTATAAACATGAAGGAAATCTTGAGGATATATATGCATCTGTGTTTTAATGCTTAGTTTCTGGATCTGTGTCATGTCAGGCCATCTGCAAGATCATTTCAGAAACTGCACATCCATACATCAAGGAATATGGACCCAAGTTCAAGTTGGAGTCAATTGAATTTGACTCGCTTACACTTGGCACTCTTCCCCCAACTTTTTCTGGTAAGATCTTGTATTGGGTTTTCCTCATAGGGTGGTGCTCAGGAGGATTTTTTGTCTTTGTATTCTTGTTGGACTTTGGTGCCACTTTGGATTGGGTTTTTAAAGAGGGAGTTTTAAGGCACTGAGGTGAGATTTTAAAAAATTGTGGGTTGGGATACCAGGCATGAAAGTTTATGATACAAATGAGAACGAAATGATTCTCGAACCATCATTTAAGTTTGCGGGGAACCCCAACATCATTATTGCTGTTAAGGCCTTTGGCCTGAAAGCAACTGTCCAGGTTTGTGCAACTACTGTTTATATGCTTAATTGTGGAATGACCACCTTATAGTATCTATCTTTTCTTGCTAGCATGTATACATTTGACATTTTAGTTTTCTTTTTACAATGGTATCTGAGATACCTATAATCTCCATAATTGGTGTGTTCTTCTTATAAGTGTAATGGTGGGGTATAATATTGCTGCAGTTGGTGGATGTGCAAGTATTTGCAACTGCGCGTGTCACCCTGAAACCTCTGATTCCCGTCTTCCCATGCTTTTCTAAAATTGTTATCTCGCTGATGGAGAAGGTATGAATGATTGGTTACATGTTTTGTGATACACTGGGCTTTTGTATGTGGTGCTTGCATCTACAACAATGTCTGGAGATTTTCATCTGTTTTAATCGACTGCTGGTATTATGTGGACTACTGAGAGAATGTCAAGTTCACTGTTGTGGTCTTGGTCTTGCAGCCGCATGTGGACTTTGGACTGAACGTGTTGGGTGGGGATCTTATGGCAATTCCAGGATTATACGGTTTTGTTCAGGTTTGAAATCTCTCTTCCCTGTCCTTGGTATTTTAGGTTAAAAAACAGATACATGAATGAAGGTAATGGCTTAAGTTCAAATTTTCAGAATTGAGTTCTACATCAGATGGGCAGGGATCAGTGAGCTTGTTCAATTACTTTGGAGTTGGTGGAAGGATGTCAAATGGAAAGAGCTCCTATGTAATTAGAGAGCTGCTTTCGTACACATGCTGCAAACCACACTGATTGGTTAGTTATCATGGTGGATGGTTTGGTATGATGAAACTACAGGACTTCATCAAAGACCAAGTTTCTCAATTGTACATGTGGCCAAAGACACTTGAAATCCCTGTCATTGACAATCCTAGGTGAGCTAATGGAATGCTGAATTCGTAACATAATACTTGGCTTCTTACTTTCACTCTGCTTCATTGTCTTGTGATTATTGCATGTTCTGTGGGTACATAAAATTTGCAATCCATCTGAAATAAATTTGATCTTCCAGGAATGTTCGTCCAGTTTCTGGAGGTGTTGTGAGTGGAAGTTTAGTTTGGCACACTTTTAAAACAAAAGTGTTTACACTAGTGTGGTTTGCCTACTGGAACAGTGCACTGAAGAAGCCAGTAGGCATTTTGGAAGTGACGGTTCTCCGTGCAAAGAACTTGCTCAAGATGGATGTAATGGGAAAGGCTGACCCGTATGTGAAGTTGCAACTTGTGAACACACTCGTGTCCAAGAAAACGCACACCAAAAAGGACACTCTAAACCCCGAATGGAATGAGACCTTCAAGTTTCTGGTGCAGGATCCCAAGTCACAATCTCTTGAGATTCAGGTTTATGACTGGGACAAGGTGAGCTAGAAAATGTTGCAAATTTTCTACTATTTAAGCCCAAGCCTCCTTGTTTCACAGGGCCTACTTAGGTGCTGAGTGTGTTGCAACAGATGCTCATATTCTGTACGCACCTCTGATGTGGTTTATATTACTGTGGGTTCCTTAAGCCTCTGCAGAAAGTAGGGAATATCTCCCTTCTTCTTGTTGGCCCTGTTTTGCTCATGCTTTTATCTGAGCTGATGGGAATTTCAATGTGAGGTTTGTGCAGGTTGGAGCACCTGAAAAAATGGGAATGCAGGTTGTGCCACTGCAGGACTTGGTTGAGCTGGAGCCAAAGACATTGGACTTAAACTTGTTGAAAAACACTGACCCAAATGATGTGCACAATAACAAAGCTCGTGGTGTGCTTACAATAAAATTGCTGTACAAGGCTTTCAGACAGGTAATACAGCAGTGTTTGCAGTTCTAAAGATTAGTCAGTGGGAATGCAACTGCTTTTGAGTGCTGTCATTAAGATTGTGAATATAAAACAAGTGAAATCTTACTGTTTCAAGTGCTGTGTTCTTACTATCATTCAAAGTGTTTCTGTCTGTTGATTAAACTGTCTGTGAACAGGATGAGCAAGGAGAAGAAATGACTGGTAAGGAAAACAATGAAACGGGTCTTGCTCGAGATGGTAAACCTCAGGGGGGGGGCCTGTTGGAGGTTATTGTGCATTCAGCAGAAGATGTCGAGGGGAGGCATCACACAAACCCATATGCAAAAGTGTTGTTCAGAGGAGATGAGAAAAAAACCCAGGTTTGTGGATTTATTATATTAGATGTGACAAATTGTCAATTGGGTTCAAAAAGTACTTATTGGCAACTCCATGTTAGAAGGGAGACTCCATTCTGCATTTATGATCCAACTTGATGTTGGATGTTGCTTTTTTGATTGGTGTTTTGCAGGTTATTAAGAAGAACAGGGATCCAATATGGAATCAGTCATTTCACTGGCAACTAGATGAACCCCCAATGGACGATCAAGTACATGTTGAAGTTATGAGCAAGAGCACAGGCTTGCACATGCACTCTAAGGTATAATATTGTATATTTTCTCTGCCCTGAGTTCACTGGATTCCCCCTCTCTTTTTCCTAGTATGCAGTTTGTGTGTGTGAGGAAAATTCTGGATTCTGGAGAGGCAAGAGGAAGTGGAACTACAGACACATTGAACCCAAAACTGGGGCTTGAATGCTCAAAGTGTCAAGACACCTTATCTACAACAATAAGAGCTTTGTGTCTTATATTAGAATTTACTTGGTATGTGCAGACCGAGTCTCTCGGATACGTGGACATTAACTTGTCTGATGTTGTGAACAACAAAAGGGTCAATGAGAAGTACTCGTTGATTGACTCCAAAAATGGGCGAATTCAAATTGAGTTGATTTGGAAGACAACTTGAAAAATGTTGTCAAGGAGGCTTGGTTCCTTTGATCATACTTCATCAACCTCCTGGCGACATCAACAATGGCCCTTTGGACAAGATGGAGAAGAGTTCAAGGAGGACAGTTTGGGAATCAAGGGAGATGAAGTTGAAAATTTCCAAAATTGTCTTTTGGTCTCCTTGTTTTTGTTAATGAAATATGGGTGTCATGTACAAGTGGGAGTGGAGAGCTTCTGTGTAAATGATTTTCCAATCCGAGCTGTGATCTTTTTCACCCTGGCTTTAGGTATAGTGGAAACTCTGCAAAAGAAAATCCTATCTCACACTGTGTGCTGTGAAAGTATGTTTCCCACCAGCAGCAATATCATTTTTGTTTCATGTTTCTTCCAAAAGGATAATATGGCTTTGTGGGTGTAGTGGCACAATCCACCCACTATCATGAGCTAGCTATGTACCCAATGCACCATGGCCTAAGCTTTCAAGCTTTCAAATTTGGGAATAAGGGCCGCAAACAATTCCAAACTTGTGATGACTTTTGTGCAAATCCCCAGTATTGGATTTAGGATTTTTGTGGGGTTTAAATAAGGCCAAACCTGTACACAAAATACTTGCAAGCTTTGTGCACTTTTCAACAAAATCCTCTCCACATCCACACATGAAGTGCGAAAACTGGGGTATCACCATGATGGTACACACTGTATAAAACACCTTGAAGTGCTTCTAAGGTCTCTTCCCTTATAAGTCCTCACTTTCTGATCTAAAAACCCCACCTCTTGATAATCATATTGGGGTAATAAAAATGCACAAATAATGAAGCAAGCATCATAGCAATGTTAATGAACGTGTATAATACACCAGATCCGTGCCAAGCCATTTACATTGATGTTGCTTAGTTTTAAACATAATCCCACTTCAGATTTCTTCATGTATTTTATATATAAAAGTTCATATTTCTGAACATTTGATAATAGAAATGTGAGTACATCAAAATTGCACAAGACTATGAGTTACATGAAATAAATCAAGAGTAGAATTGAGAGAAGATGCAAAATTGTACATAACCAAAAATATTTGGGGGAGCGGGAGGGCAGGTTTGGAACATTTATTAAAGTTATCCGTAAAGTCACCGTCTCTTTCACCCCGTATCCCTTCTTTTGGTGGTATCCACAAAGTAAGGAAATTTAATTAAATCTCAGTATGAAATACTGAAACTCAGCATTTGATGCACAATGTGCGAGAGTAATTATAGTAGTTGTACAGGTAGGAGCAGTGAATATGTAGTGTAGCAGCAGTGGAGGCGCTCAGGAAAAAGGAAAGACGGGATGAAACTCAGTTTATTAACATAATTGCTGGAAAAACTAGTTTGGGTTTCAATTATTTCGTTTCGTAAAATTTCACTCCCAGTTTCGCAGTTGATGCCCTCTTATGCGGAAACTGGCTGTTCTCGCCCCCTAATCGCCTGATTTTACTGATAACTTTATTATTTTATTTTATTTAATATATTAAGTTTTTTTTGGTCAAACCAATTGAGTAGCAAAAGCGTTATTCCCATTGTTTTGTGACATGATATTGCATTCATGGGGGAAATAAGCTACTATGTTAGAGTACAATGACCTTGGTATTGATATGTGGTGAAGTTGAGATCTAAATTCAAAGGCAATGTGTATTGAAGAGGTTTATTGGTTGGTTATTGATATAACGACTGGTTGTCAGCAAGGGTAGGTTATCAATAATCAACTTGATTAAGAACTGGACAAAGACCTAACCTGCCTTTTCTTAGTATATCAAATATATATATTATTCTTGATCATGCCGTGTCTGTATTCCACTCTTTCTCCGCTCCGCCCTGTCAGAGTAAACAGACCATGACAGGATGGATGGATGACCGGATGGATGGACAGACAGATGACGGGACAGATGGATGAAATGATGCTTCACGACATCCTTTACTATATGTAATATGAGTTGGTGTGTGCACTCAAATAATTTAATTATGATTTTAAAGAAGCCATACTGATGGTGGGTCATCACCCATTTTTGTTGGAGCATTGGGCACTTCCCAATAGAAACAACTCTTTGAACCCCAGGACCCCAGTCGCAAAATAGAACCAAACTAGTGTAGCCGGTGCCATTGGCCTAAGTGTGAACACATTGTTTATTTTTCACATTTTCAGAATCGAAAATTTCTAAAGTCGATAATGTGAACACATCGAGGGCACAACTGATTTTTCCTTCCAAATCCAGCAACAAAATCCACTCTAAAATCAATATCTTTCACACCTTAGCTCTGAAAAAAGTGAAATAAACTCTATTAAATCTGACTCGCCTGAAGCTTTCCAACAACACCCAAAGACGCCCCTTTCAATTTCAATTTTATTTAGTTTTCATTGAAAAAATGGTTCAATAATCAATAGATTCCACATTGTAGCTCCAAACACTCTCAAACCAAGTTGGTGCACCTTTACTCATGGAGAGCTTTCCATAGATCCCATGAGCATAGCATGAAGCACCATGTGGTTTGGGAGATCTCAGTGTGACAAAACAAAACAAAAGAAACTAAACCCAAAAAAATTGTTACATTTGAACTCTGAGACCTTGATTTAGTCTCAGCATGGGATATTTGTAATATTTAGAAATCATTTAAATGAATTTTGAGGTTTTTGCCAGGATAGGAACTTGGGTGCTGGTTCCTCAAGGTGATGTTATACCAGGTGATTCTCAATTGGGTATTTCAAAACCAATCTTATGCATAACATAGGAATATTATAAGAAAAATGTAATTAGGAAAATTGATAACATGTGGGTCTTTTTTTTTTTATTAATTTTTTTATTTTGAAAATTTTGATATTGATTCATGTGTGGTTCAAATTTATTTATTTAAAAACCTACCTGGCCAGCTATGAAAGAAATAATAATAATTGGCCAATAGTGGTTGGGTATCTTTTTGAGCACCCAATGGATAGGTTGGTTATCTTTAAAAAATTCATGCGAGAAACCTAGAGCGGCCCATGCTTCATAGTTGCTTTAAAGCAAACTTAAGCCCTTTGCGCATAACAAAGGTTGATTTTTTTGTGTTGTAGAAGGGCATGCATAAAAGGTATGGAAAATGATGATGTCCATGAGACATCAACCTTGGAATGTGCATTAAAAAACATGACCCATAATTCACATGGTTTTCAAGCAAAAAAAAATCAAATGGATAAGTTCATGTATGCATTATTTTTTGAATATATATATATATACTTATCCTATGTTTTCCATGACAAAACATTAACCAACAAATAAAAAATAATTACAACCTTGCTGCTAAGGTGGCAAAATACTCTAGTAAGTTGGAGTTGTTAATGACACACTTCAAATGGTTGTTCATTTTCACCTGTAACCTTAGCAATTTGATCCACAAATTTTGTAATGGGTGTAGAGTGCATTCTCAAAGTCTTGCGATTCATGCACACACAAACAAAACTTATTCAAACAACCGTGCATTGAAACTGATTCAAACAATTGATGTTATGTTGAATTCATTCAACACAATTGCATCAAACCATACCCTTCAAATTTTAAGACCATCTAGTCATGTGGAAATTGACCCTAGGTGCAATGATTCAAATTTGTAACATTGTGTCAAATAACAAAAAAATTGAGAACTCAGTTACCATAATTGTAATATGCAAATTGGAAGCCCCAACAAAGACACCCCAATTTAGTTCACTAAACCCACAATCCTTCAATTCAAAACTAGAACTACAATCTGCAAATTAGAAACCATAATAAAAACACCCCAATGCAATTTCATCAAACCCATGTAGTCCTTCAATCTAAAATTAGATTTTTGCAAAAAAAAAGCATCCCACATTAGATCTAACAAACATATATCAAACATCAAAATACCACATAGACGTTTGACCTGTTGTGAAGCTTTGAAAAAAAAAAGGGTGCTTCACATTTTTCCTTTGCTCATCATTGAGTCACTTTGCCCCTTAAGGTTTGGGTACTTGCACTTCCAACAAATCACAAAATCATACAACACAAAATGGGATAGTTTGTTATTAAGGTTAATGTACCTATAACCAACAAATTGAAATAACAAAAAAAAATAATTCAAAGTACAATTAGGTAGCTCCCATTTTTCTCTTCACATATTATGCATCCATTTTTTTCTACACCAAAAAAATCACATAATGTCAATCTTCTTCAAACAAATTGAAATTAAGAATAAAATCCTCATTTTCCATCACCATACCAGTTTGAATCTCAAGATATTCCTTGATCAATTTAGGCTTAGTTGTGCACCCAAGTCCAAGATCATTTGACCAAATTTTCATAACAAAAAGAACTTATCTAGATTTTCAACCCCAAGTTACAACATTTCAAAGTTGCGATGATTTTTGCCATATTGAAAACACTTTTAGTTTCTATTTGTGAACTAACAATGCCTATGAATTGTTGTGTTAGATGTGAAATATTAGAAAATTACTATTCATTTTTTGCCCACCAATTCAAAGGATTTAATGGATTTGCATGCATTAATATAGTTTTCTTGAAAAGTGATTGCTAAGCTTTAAACAACCCAAATGCAACCTCTTTAGTAGAAACCAAAGTTCCAAATACACCCAATTTAAGTGTAAAAGACCTAGTAGGTTCAACCTCAATAAAAGTTGGTGTTAAGGTATTGTAAACAATTTGCAATAGTTGCATAAAAATTCCACAATTGTATTTTGCAACAACATACATGGCCAATTCACACCTCATATAATTTTGGATGAATTATAGATTTTAAAATCATGGGTCAAACATGAGAACCAACGTGTTATGAATGGCATGAGATTGAAATGATGATACCAAGGCCAAGAATGGCCTCAACACACCAATAATTCAACCCCCATGCAATGCCCAATATGCATAAATTCATCATCAAAATCTCTAGCCTACAATCAACAAAAAAGTTCAAAAACTTGAAACCTAAACATGAACCCTAAACAAAAAAACCAAAAAACTTTAAACAAAAAACCCTAAACCAAAAGAGCCTAAAACAATCAAGTAGATTTTTGCTAACCCATATACCTACATCACATTATTTGTACCAAAATTGTTATTGTGCATTGTAACACACATGGATATGATAGCAAAGCTTGCACCAAACAATAATTTATGCTCTCAAAATTGGTTTAAGGCACACTAAGTGACCATTGGAGTCGAAATGTTTTACATTTTTTGTTCCTTAGGCCATGTGTGAGGAATAGGAATTCTACTTTGCAAATCAATTTTATTTTTAATAGCAAAAAATTATGGCAAAAAACCCAATATTTGAAATGTAGGGTTTTTTTTTGACTAAAATCACTTTGGATGCAAACCATGTTTTGACATGAGTTTTGAATTTTCGAATGAGAAGGGATGTATCTCTACAAGCCCTAGCCCATTCTTGTCTACCTTTCATCCAATAATAATCTTTTACACAGAAGACTAACATCCTCAAGAGAAACCTTTTGTATTCCATCACATATCTTAAAGTCATTAATAGCATATTGACAACACTTTGACATGACATGTTGATAACAAATGGCAACATAAGGTTGTGGTGACTATAGTGGAACGTAAGACACAATGTTCATTGAAGCTATGATGACAATGTTTTTGTCGTGCAACAACTTCAACTTCAAAAATCTCCAAGTTGTTTTCATTGAACATTCTATCAACATTTATCACTAGGACTTGCTTTAGATCCAAGCCCACCTTCACCACTCCCAACCCCTTGCACTTCACCAATGCCAATGCCATAATCAGTTATAAACAAAAGAAATCCTTCTCCATCTTTTGTCACTCCATTCATAAAAACATTTTGACTATTTGCATTCAATTGTAGAGTGACAATGAAAACTAAACTTTAAGAAATGTAAAACACAAAACACCTTAAACCTTAAATTGAAAAAAAAAAATCCGCAACAATGAAAAAGCTCTTTTGCAATAGTTAGGAAATTATTTTGTGATGAACCAACAAATCAAAACAATAGAGCACACATTGACAATGGAAATTGAAAAACCATTGGAACACAACCATCAATGATAGAAATTGAAAAAGTAGTGAAACACAACCATTAACAATGCAAATTGAATGATGAACACAACAAAACATAAAACATTCAAATATGAAGGAAATTAAAATGTAACAAATGCAACAACCAAAACCAAAAAATAGATCTTGGTGCTTCATTTGGGTCCTAAATCTAAACACGCCAATGTGATGAAAACCAAAACACATAAGATCCTTATGCATAGGTTTAAAATGGGACAATGTGCAACAAAAGAACTTAAAGCTTACTTGAACAAGAATGTGATAACTGTTAGTGACATCATTAGTAGAACACCTTGAGGGCAAATTTAGTGCTCCTATTTGTTGCATAGTCATTTTCATCACAATTGCACAAAACCACGAACCAATATCTCTCACACCAAGAAAAACTAAACCCACCAAGACTTTGCAAAACTCTAACATAAATTTTTAAACCCTAATGCCTTGCATGGGTGTGTGATGTGAGATGCCCACTGCACCAATGCATCTCACAATCTTTGCAAAATTCAAGGCCCACCCAAGTATGAACATTGCATGTGTATGGGACAAGAGAGACGTGATAGGGTGTATTGAAATTTTTCATCAACCAAAGCTTAGTGGTCAAGGTGCCCTATACATGTGTGCATGCCTTAATTGATACCTAGCCAAAATTTGATACCTTGCCAACATTGGTTGTGACATTGTGACTTGTATGCTTGTAAAAGCTTTATGTGTGATTACTAGGTGTTGTAAAATATTCTAGTTTTTAAGAATAAAGCCTAATTATGGATTAATGGGAAACATTATTAAAAATCTATACGATCTTCAAGGTTTAATGAAAAGGGTTGATGAAAAGTTTTTCGGATTTCCAAAACTACCAACTAAGGAAAATAAAGGTGGATGTAAAAGGTTGGCCCTTCAACAACTTGGGGTCGAAAAACCTTTAAGGTGAAAGTTTAATTTTAATAAATTGCACTGAACATTTTTTAAAATAATATTATTTGTGTTGAAGCTGTGAAGGTTCCATGGTAGTTATGATTTAGTTGAAACATTTATAAATTGCAATATCAAACTCACATGAGCTTAATAATAGTTATGATTAGTTCAAACACAATTAAAATTCCCAAATTAACAAAAGGGGAAAAAATGTTTACATCAATTATTAGGTTTTTTTTATTCCACTATGTTGTTAGGTGTGTTAGCTTAGTTACTTAATTAGGTCCTAATTAATTAAGGATAAATTGGGTTAGTTAAGCTAATTAGTTAGTCTTGAACCATTTCATGTATGAATAGGGTTTGAGATATTTGTCATAAGATATAATCCCATCTTGTGTGAACTCAAATCATTTTTGGTGATTTAAGATTTTAGAACATAGTTTTTGCTTTGCAGTTTTCTTTGTTATGCAAGTGTTTTAATTTTCTATGTTTTGGGTTTGGATTCTTGTGTTGTTGTAAGTGAGTTAGTCTATGGTTTGAATGTGGTGTACCATTCAATATATATATATATATATATATATATATATATATGTTATGTGTTATGAGTGTGATGTCAGTTTATAGGTACCAACATAAAAGCACACGACAATGTTGTCAAAATAGGTAGGGTGTTCTTTACAAGGGGTGTTAGGCTAGGCAAAAAATGGTGACGAACTTTTTTGGGAAGAGAAATTTCATGTAGCCAATGGGAAAACCCAAACATACGTTCAAGGTGCCTTGTTTTTTTTTCCTTTTAAGTTTTGGGGGAAGGGGGAATAATTTTTTTCATTTCTCCCTAGTTCGCAATTTGTTCACATTACGTTCCCTTTAGGTTCCCAATGGGTTCCCATCAAGCTCCCAATATCGTCCCCAAGTTCCCAATGTGTTCCCCAACATGTTTTCCATAGCACCTCACTTTTATCCCATATGCTTTGGCAATTGTTGTCCTCCTTTCACCTATATAGGTGGGCCAAAGGGAATGAACTATATACTTCAGTATAGAACCTTCTATTTTGGGGAGCCTTCATAGTTTCATTTCAAATTGAGTGATGGGCCAATCAAATTGGCAGCTCCTTGCAAAAAAAAAAAAAAAATTGAACTTGGGAGGCACCTCATCTTATTAATAGGAAGGTGGACACAATCCACCAAGCCTACTTGGTGCACAATCCCTTTGCTTGAGAGAATAAATAAATTAGAAAAATCTAATAGGGAATGAACCTAAAACTTTGGATCTAAATTTTGAATATGTAAAAAAACCTGCAAATGACACTTGAAAAAAAAATTCTCAGTTCAAAAAACCTCAATTTAGTTTTCAATTGTGGTGGACTGTGGGCAAAAAAAAATTCTCTAAATGTTCAGAAAAGAATGTTTTTCACTCCGCCACTCAAGGTCCGGGTATCTAGGTCCGGGTATCTGCTCGGACCGTCGTTAACGGTCAGACGGGTGGCGGATATGTAGTTAGCTGCCCGTGCCGTCCTTATTACGCGGGTGGCGGACCCCTGCTCAACTCCGGGTGACCCGACTCATGCTGGACACCACAACACGTGCCACCTGGAGGATAAAGGGCTCGTGCAGTATCCACATATGCGCTTGGCTCTCCACGTGGTATGACGAAGTGGCGCCGACCGAAACTAGATTACATGCGGTCGGCAAAGAAGCGACAAAGGGGGGATTCCCCCGCTCACTACTTTGTCTGCTAGCAGGAAGTTTTATTGTTCCCTAAGCCCCAGCTTCTGGACCACGTTCCAGTATTTATTTATTTTTTTCCAGGATTGTTTTTTAAATGTAGCTTTAAGTGGCGATCATCCATATGAAGATGTGAAAAAAATGGCGATCATCCCTAGGAATATTTCGCTTAATCTGGCTATAAACCAGTAATATGAAGTACACATATTTAATCAACCTTTATGGCTAGACATTGAAAAACCAAATATAGAAATATGGCGATTTTTATTTATTTATTTACCCTTGCTTTTGCCAATTAAAACCCTCCAAAATCACTTCATTTTTTTTTTCCATCTTTTTGACTAAATTTCTCCAGTAAAAAAAATAGGCTACCACTGTCTTCATTCAGCCTTTTATTTTGGGCGAAATTCTGCCACTTGGTGATGATAACAAAAAGGATTGCCAATCTTACAATTTTTTTTCTTTGGGAAAAAGGATAAGAAATCGCCATATTTTTAGGAAAAAGAAATGAAAATTGCCAGATTTACACCATAGCTTCGACGCAGTGATTTTATCTGTGGCGAAAATTCGGCATTTTTTCTATTTAAAAGAAAAATTTTAAAAATCGCCAAATTTGGAGGATTCAAAAAAAAGAAATTCTAAGATTCTTGGAAATTTTTGGCAGATTTTTAGTTTTCTCCTTTTGAAATCGCCATATTTAGCTAATACGTTCTAGTGTTTCACCAACATGTAATAGGATTCCTAGGTTTTCTATTTCTCTATTTTTTCTTGTAGCCAGATTTGGCTAAATCTTCTTGTGGCTGATCACCACTTTTGGAGCAACATGAGAAAATTGGGGAAAAAAA
>Ga0116231_10006010_pt1 | contig 23535 bp, 14 predicted proteins | sample S1TSphgellanicum_2_FD_89695 | JGI IMG/M metagenome (GOLD analysis project Ga0116231, IMG submission 89695) | Host-associated microbial communities from peat moss isolated from Minnesota, USA - S1T2_Fd - Sphagnum magellanicum MG | ecosystem: Host-associated > Plants > Peat moss > Unclassified...
AAAATAAAGAAAAAAAAAAAAAATTAAAGAAAAAAAAAATAACAATCATGAAAAAATAAAAACACTAATTAACAAAAATGAAAAAAAATTAAATTTAAAAAAAAAAAAAAATTAGAATTAATTCCAAAAAATTTTTTTAAAAAAAAAAAAAAAAAAAAAAAAAAAAAAGGGTGACCCCTTGATGCCTTTGTAATACATTGTGTTGCGATAGCTCCTCACAATCTTGTCCACAACTCCATGGTTTAAAAATGGATGTAAACAAAAACATGAACAAATGACAAGAAGAAGAAGAACCAAGTAGAATTTCCTTTCAATTTTTCATATTGTGATGGTCACAAAAACATGAAACAAGAAAAAAATAACAAAAAATATGAAATTAAAACTTCTCGACCATTGACATTCCATGCCATGGTCATAGAAGCACATTTGAAGGCTTGAAAATGATAACATGAAAATATATTCAATTGTTCAAGAAAACTTTGAGGTTTAAATTTTTCAAAAAGTTAAGTGCAACAAGGACTCAAGAGAGGTATGGAAATGTACCTTATCATTTAGTGTCTAGAGACTAAACTTTAAAGTTGACAATTACATGGGTGACAACACATGTGACCTCAATCCTAAGGTTCAATAACACCATTGTTAACATTCAAAGTTGTAACTTTGTTGTAATATTACCTCCTCAATGTTCATTCACATTTTAGCCTCCAATGTATGGCTATTAAATGCATCTAACAATTCTAAATTTGAAAGATTTGCAAAATTTTAATGGCATTGAACAATGAGAAATATAAATGATGAGTGCACACAACAATCATGATGATGAACATTGCAATGATCACCTAAATGAAGGTGACAAAGAGGACTACCATCTCATAAAAGCAAGAGATGAACTCTCTAAGGAAGAAAAATGATCTAATGCAAATGAATGAGGTGGGATGAGGCTTCCTTTTAAAACCTTAAATTTTTGCATGCAAGATCTAACCCTTCCATTCCCAATCATCTATGGTTGAAGTGCCACAAAAAACTTTGCAACAAAACATGAATGGTGATCATTTATCAACACTAGGACAAATCTAACAAATTATTATAGTTTTCTTCCCATGTTTATTTTTTGCAAGCTTATTTTTTTAGGCTTTTGATGGAAATCCCCCCAAATGTTTTTAAACATCCTTATGAATGAATCTTGAATCGACATTTGCATATTTCTTAAGGATATGTTTAACTCATAATCTTCAAACTAGTCTTTTGAAGGCTACCTACTTAATTAATAGTTACGCATATACTCAAATTAAAAATGTGACTTACAATAACCACACACAACAAGCTTTTCCGCCCTTGCATTGGAAGTAACGTGAAGAGTTTCATGTGAAATTTTGGGATCGCTAAAATCCAAAAGCTTGAAACATAATAAATTATGTTCTTCTCCACAACACTTGCTTATAAAATACTAAGAAAATCTTCTACCCCACCAAAAACCCATCAACTTCAGTTTTGTTGAAGTCCCATTTCTTTTCTATTGGGTTCACTAAGAAATAACAACTTTTATGAAGGATGGGTGACATTCTTATAAGTTATTAGGTGAAAAACTTGGAAACAAAAAAATCATGATTGAATCTACAAAGGTTGGATTTTAAAAACTTCATCATCACTACGCTCATTGCAAAGTTAGAACCTTGGCTAAGGATGACCAACACCAAGGTGATGTTGCAACAAATCTTGCCACTTATTAATGAGGTAAAGTTGTTAAAAGTTCAAAAGCCAAAGGGAATGTTTTGGTCAAAACATCCCATCCAAGAAACTTTGGTCTTTTTTTATACATTATATGGTTGTTTAGTTGGTTAAAGGAGAGGAATGAAGGAAAAGAAGATAGCTTCTCCAGTGAGCTCAAATAGATATGTAGAAAAGATTTTGGCCAAACAATCTAGATGAAAAATCTTAGAGCTTAAGCTCAAACCACTCTATCTGGAGCTGAAAATTGAACCTAACAAAATCTAGGAAAAGAAAGCATCATGCCCTACAATATTTTAGGAAAGCTTTTCCTCTTCTCTCTTTTTGATTTGTATTTTGGTGGTTGTGATTGTGTTGGAACTCTACGAAATTTGTATAGAGCTCTTGGCCCCTCCCTTCAGCTTGCCCTCTCCCATATTTTTTGTCACTGATAATAGAGTTGAATCTTTGTAGAAAACTATTAGAGGGCCCAGCTCTTACCCTAAACCCCAAGTTTAACCAATTTTTTTTTGTTGAACATGTTAATGGTGTTGGAGCTGCACAAAATCTGCATAGAGCCCCCAACACCCCGAACACCCACCTAGGTCATATTTTTGCAAGAAGAGATGGAGTCGTGCCCCACACAAAGCACTAGTAGTGTCTAACTCTCAATAATGTCAAATTAGTTTATCTTTAGTTCATCATAATCTCTTTTTGGTCTCACACTAATTTTGATCTTTCAATCATCATAATCTCTATTGGGTCTCAAGGAAATTTTGATCTTTACTTCATCATAATCTCTCCTTTCAGTCTCAAACTAATTTTGAGCTTTAGTTCATCACAATCTTTTTGATTTCAAACATGTTGATCTTTAGTTCAACCCAATCTTTGTTGGGTTTCAAATTTTTTTAATATTTAGTTCATCATAATTTCTTTTCAGTCTCAAAGATATTTTGATGTTCACTTCATCCTAATGTTTTTTTTCTTTTCTTTTTAAACAAATTTTGATCTTGACTTCATCGTAATCTATTTTTGGTCTCAAATAATTTTTATCTTTAATGGTTTGGGAATAGATAAACATAAACCAAAAAGTCATAAACATCCACATCATTGGTTTTGGAAATCTGAAACACAATCTTTTATCTTTGACCTTTCCAGGACCTATTTTTTGACAAATTAATCTTCGTGTTTGAAGTTTTCAGAATTGGCTTTCTATGTTTGGATTTTAAGGGATTTTTTTCTACAAATTAATTCATATGTTTGAACTTGGTGGAAATTTTCTTTTGACAAATAAAATTCTTATGTTTTAACTTTGTGGAATTTGTATTTGAAAAATTAATTTCTACATTTTGAACTTTCTGGATTTGTTTTGGACAAATTATTTGCTTTTCAAAAAAAAAATTGAAAATTGAAAATTGAACATGGTGGATTGTTTTGACAAATTGATTCTTATGTTTTAACTTTGCGGAATGTGTTTTTGAAAAAAATAATTTTTACATATGAACTTTATTGCAATTTTTTTTCCAACCTTTTTTTTCATTTTGTTTTTTGCTTCAACTTGTGGAATTTATTTTTTTTGAAAAAATTAATTGTCTTTCATGTTTCAACTTTTGTGGAAAGCTTTTTGGAATTTTTTTTTACTAGAGCATCATCTTTCAACACGCCTAAAGGCGTTTGCGTGTGGTTGGAAGTTTTTGGAGTCCTTGATTTTATGTTTTTAACGAGTTATTTTGGTACAAAATTTGGTCCAATTATGTACAATTTCAAACCAGTGTTGAAGAATCTGATGAGGAAGCGTTCTCACCCGCCCTTTCCTCATCACGGCGCTGTGATAAGTTGTGGGGGAGGTGCTGTACGAGCGGGTTGTCGTGAGGGTGGGCCATCTGGTGGCATTTTGTCACAAAAACCATTTTTCTGGAAAAAAAACATTAAATTTTTTTTAATAAAAAGATTTAATTCTCGCCACATTTGGACTCTGATTTTAGTTTGGTAGTATGTTTAGCACTATATTTTTGTAATTATTTAGACAGGTTTTAAAAATCTATCACCAATTTAACACTAAATCCCTCTTTGGGTTTGCTAGCCAATAACCTAAACATCAGAAATTTATTGAAAAAAAATATCACTATTCTATACCTACCAAGTGTTTTTCTAAAAATTCCTCAAGTAGGTCCAGTGGCGAGGATTTCCCAGCATTAATTAATATTAAATGGCAACTGTCCTAGGTGGGTTGTAACATTTTTTACAAAAGTGCAACTAAAAGTGGCAATTGCCGAAGTGGATAGGTCTAGATATGGCTAATTTAATTATTTTTATATTTTCTAAAAATGACTTTTTAAAAACCCCTTTAAATCACACAAAAATTAGTATGTGTTTTTTTCATTTTCTTAAAAAAATTTGCCCCCAAAAAAAAAGAAAAAAAGCAAACACTGCTACCTAGCTCTCTATCCGAATACCTATTTGATACCTCCCAAAAACACGCCCGAATTTGCGACCTCCCAAAAACACGACCGGAGTTCGTTTTCCCTTAAGAGAACGCGAAAACACAAGACCATTCTTGCGAGAGCAACTGGCGCGTAAAATTCAAGTTCTCCACTCGTATTCACAGTCCTGAGATTTCTTCTCTCTAAATATTTGTTTTTGTTTTTGGAAGCACAATGACAGCAGACACGACCTGACAAAGCCCATTACCAGCTCCAAGTCTCAATCTCAAGACCATTTTCGCGAGCTTGCAACCAAGAACAACTGGCGCGGAAAATTCAAATTCTCGACTCGAATCCGCACTCCTGAGATTTCTCCTCTCTTCTTCTTCTTCTTTCTTTGTGTTTTTTTTTTTTTTTTGAGGAAGCACAACAAACAGCATCAGACCCGACCTGACAAACCCATTACCACCTCCAAGTCTCAATCTCAAGCTCATATTGGGTAGAGGGGCAGACAGGAGTTTCATTCACTTACTTGCACACACAGTACTGGGTTTGAAACCCAGAACCTTCTTTTAGTGCTTCCCAGGGAACCAGAAGCTGGGGCTATTCCAGTGAGCCATCACCCCTGGGGGTGGTGAATTCTGTTCTCTCTAATTCCATCTCAAAATGTTAGAGGATTCAGAGATTTCCGAAAGTCGAAGTTTGACAGATATAGTACAATCCTTGGACTGGACGACTGTAGATTATGGCGATGATGTCAGGGATTTTCCTTTCTTAGATAGCACTGTTGAGGTTTGTCCCCAGCTGCTAGACTCAGAGACATGTTCTCCACAGGGAGCACAATTGATGCAGATGGCGTCTGTTGCAGGAGTTGTTACAAGTATAACTCCCACTGCAGTACCCGAGCTGCCGGAAGTAGACATGGGCTTTCAGCCTCTAGTTCTCCCTCTCATGAACCATCAGCAGTTGCTGCAGCAGCAGCAGCTGATGAACTGTAAGTACATGCCAGACGATTTCAATGAATCTCTGAGGAACTCAGGCACGATTCTCCGATCAGAGGAGCCTTACTTCCAGTGGACTGCACAAGGGAATCAGTCCCTCTTCTTCGATGATGATGGGTCGCAGAACTGCTTGTTGGTCGATGAGCACCTTGACAGTACTACTACTACTAGTGGTCACAAGTTCATGTTCAGAGGTTCGCAGCTGGATAGTTGCATTAACGATCATTTAATGATCAAGACTTCCAGCAGCTCGTCGGACTGTATTGTAGCAGGCGATGCTGTGCTCAGCCCCGTAGCTTGCAACAAACGGGTCGATCCTCCCATGCTCGTAGGCAGCTCCCAAGAGCTGGTTGCAACGCTTGTACCAGTGGAGTCTTTATTTGTTGCTGCATCTACAACAGGACTAATCTCAGAGCAATGTTCCAACGGGGTGCATAATCCATCACCTTCTGGCTTGCAGCAGCGTTCTTCTTCCTGCAGTTTCTCTCATCTGCGTCTCGCAGAAAAAGAAGAAGGAGAAGAACGCAGCCGCCTCTGCTACTTATATGGCAGTACTGATCATGAGGCAGCTTGGCAGCTGATGGGCACAACTGCAAAGCTAGAGGCACCAGCTTCTGCAAACCCCAGTGATGATGATCCGTTCTTCCACCACCTGCGACAAACGTCGACCCAGTACTCATCCGCTGCCAGTAGCTTCACACAAAGCCTGCTAGCGAGCAATTGGGCTTCTGCCACCGATGGCTCCAATCCAACAATGGATCATCTGCATCATGTGCACAACAACGTCGAGCTTGCTGCCTGGCCAACACCTTCCCGTTTCCTCCATAGCCACAAATCGCCATTTACAAGAAGATGCGGATCATATTCTAAATACTCCGACCCGCTGCAAATGCGCGGCGTGGGAGATCACAATAATCCGCGACGTTGGGCGCCGCGACAATCGTTGTTGCGCCGATGGACAGAGAAAATAGTCCCTATTCTTCAACAAGAAGCGCGACGACAGAAGCAGCTCGATGATCTAGAGCAACTAGAGCTGGCTGCTAAATGCAACCCAAATCCAAACCTGACTTCTTGTGCAGGACAACAAGCGACAGAGTCCGCGATGATGAGGTCAAATCCAGCTCAAAACCAAGCTGCAGCGCACATTCACAAACTTGCAGAGCGAGGTCGCCGTTCCAAGTTCAAGGAGAAACTGCAAACGATACGCGCCCTAATGCCTCTTACCAAAAAGGTAATTACCTCCGCGACATGTTCTACGTAGTCGAGGCGCTCTAGCGCAGCTTGCTGTGCATCTCTTAAGATCAAGAAGCCGCAATGCAGCTTCAATGCATGCCAATCTTGTTGATCTTGGCCTGACGTGATCTATACCCAAGTTTGTATTCGAGATCAGGACTGACCAGCAGAGTTAATTTTGGTTTTACCTCTCTTGCCTTCTTCAGAAGGACAGGGTATCCGTACTCTCGCACGCTATTGAGTACATACTCCAGCTCAAGACGGAACTTGCAGAACTGCAAAAATCACAGCAGGAACAACAAGCTACTGCTCAAGAATGTGATCTTGCAGCAGAAGCTGGCAGCAGCAGCTTAAGGATAACTGCAGCTTCAGGCAGCGACACGTCGACGACTAATGCTACTGCAGCGCCTGCTACTAGTAGACTCGACCTCAAGGTTGCGGTTTCTTGTCCTGGCATTGAATCTGATGATGATCAGCTGCAGCAGCAACAACAGCAGCAGCATCTTGTCATCAATGTGAAGGTGACCCACAAGCTCCACGCCCAGAAATTGATCAGTCTCTTAACCACCTCCAAAGATTTGGGATTGGAAATCAGATCTCTCGACTGTCGTTGCATCAACGACGAATTCCATGTCGCTGTCAACGCAGTAGTGCAGGTATGCATGTCTCCTCCTTGTCTCTCCATCTCTCTCCTGCATCTCTCTTGTATGATCTAATTAATTCTAGAAGTTTTTTGTCTCTAGCTACTGTCCTTTCACCAACACAAAAATATTTCTCTAGCTCAAATAGCAGGTGCAGTGTTTAGCTCCAGATTCTGTAACTTCTTCAGAACTACTCGCAGCAATTCTTGATTGAAACTGAACAAGTATCTATCTATCTATCTATCTATCTTTCCACAGTTACTTTGTTTTTCATTCATGAACTCCCTGAGTCACCTGCATGAATTAGCAAATAGGTGCTTCATGTCAAGATCAGCTGCTGCTGCTGCTGCTGCAATACACTACAAGAGAAGTTGGATTCTCACACAAAATGTAAATTTATGTGCCATCACCGAATGTCAAATTGCCATTGCAATGTAATATATGCAACAATAAACATCACATAATATTGTGCATTGTAATGGATGATGCCACAAAGTTTACCTCACATGTGTCATGAGCTGCAGCAGCTTTTTTTGTGTGTGAGAAAAAACCACATTCTCTTGTAGTGATTGGTATTGAAATCATGGAAAGTGGATGATCATGTGTCATGTGATATCCCTCTATCTTGACAGGCATGTGATCAAGGTGCAGCACTAGAAGAGCATGGAATGCAGAATAATATGGTGAGGAGGAGCTGCAGCCTGGAGCAGGTGCAGGAGACACTGACAAGAGTTTTAGACTTTCCATTTGAGAGCAGCCCTGGTTCTGTAATTCCTTCTTCTGGCTAGGACCCAAGATTCAGATCATGATCCTGCACAACTTCACAAAAGCTGTGACAAAGAAATTTCCACCAAATTTGAGATCCATCATCAACAACAACATATGACAAATCTTTTGCAGTTTCTTAAAAAATTCCAAGGAAGATCATGGATTCATCAACCCAGAAAGATGGGTCCAACTTAAATGACTGCTCCTGGCAGTGCAGTTTTTGTACATGAGATTTCCCTAAATGTGTACAAATATTACAAATTCTGCTGCATGTTGAAAATTCTTTGACTGTGCACAGGATGATGGATGGGTGATCCCCAGATCAAACCTGGCTGCATGGTGCAGCTTGTTTCTCAGCATCTCCACACCAGAGCTGATTATAAATATATTCTAGTCCAGGATCTTAAGAGTGCAGCTGCTGTAAGGTCTACCTTCTGAGATCAGATGCTGCAAGCTGCCTTGTTTTTTCCTACTTTTGTGCATAGGATGATCTCCTGGAGAGAGTTTAATACAAGTTTGAGAATTTTGAAGAATTTGCTACCAGCTTGAATCTGGTGCTTGTTTCTCCTGTTGCAGCTTGGATGATTTCCAGAGACATGAATACTAGTCTAGCATTTGAAGAGTGCAAGCTGCTACCAAATCACATCTTCTGCTCATGAATTTTGTCCAGAGGGACTTTTAATAATTGAGCCTAGTTTGAAGATTTGTTTTGCAGATTTTTTTCCCCAAGTCATTTGTGCTTGCTATATATTTTCTTCTAAGTCTATGTATGATATCATAACAAGGTGTTACCTTATATCAATTGTGACACATCTTTTCATGTTGAATAAGCCGTATTAGAGAGAGTCATTGAGATAAACTTTAGGGTTTTCATACATTCTTAAATAAAACATATGTGATGTTTTTTTGTAGTATGACATTAGTGTAATACCTTTGCCATTACCATGTTCAATTGTAAGGGCCTAATGGAATTCTAACTCCCATGGGCTCTCACTTCAAATTCATGTAATGTCTAGGACTTTCTTTCAAGTGGATGTCACTACATTTGCCTCAATTGGTGGCAAATTTCCTTTAGAAATTAGGACATATATAACTGCAACAAAAACTGTTGGGTGGGGCAATGGGCATACTGGGTATACTTATTCAGTTGTGTATTAGCCTACAGTGTGTGATGAACATAGAAAAACACCAAAATAAAATTGTATGACACATATTACATGAATGTCAAACTATGCTATCTATCACACAATTTTCAATATGATATTTCAATCACATTAGAATGGAGAAAACCACAAAGTTTACATCACAGTATCTTTTTGTCACATTGAAATGAATGAAACCACAAAGTTTACATCACATGCCTGTCTTTTTTCACATTGAAATGGATGAATCCACAAAGTAGATCACAAACGTGCCTTTCTGTCACATTGAAATAGATGGATCCACAAAGTTTACATCACACATGTGTGTCTGTTTGTCACATTGACACAGATGAAATCACAAAGTTTACATCACACGTGTATTTTCATCACATGGAAACGGACAAAATCACAAAGTTTACATAACACGCATATTTTCATCACATGGAAATGGACAAAATCACAAAGTTCACATCACACTTTATCTTTTTATATCATTAAAATGGATGAAACCACAAAGTTTACATCACACTTTATCTTTTTATATCATTAAAATGGATGAAACCACAAAGTTTACATCACAGATATCATAAACCGTGACCCACAATCATAGGAAAAACCATGCTGTGCTGTCGTATCATACAACTCTTGTAACTTAAGACAAGAAGCATGTGGATATCCTTCCGCACAAAACGAGTGGAATGCAAGCCAGCATCTGACTCTGACGATTGAAGAATCTGTATCTATCTATTTTGACATAGAATGAAAGACTTTTGCAAGACTGGGTCCACAATACATTATAGCTACTACAAAACTTGGGAACTTCTGCACAGTCATGAAAACCTTGTGAAAATTCATGGAACTTTTATACTAAAAAATCATGAATTCAGTACACCAGAAGCAAATTTGGAGTAGTCTATATGCCAGAATTATTGGGTACTCCAAATGTTTACTCACAATGGAAGGGGAGAGCCTGTGAATGCGCAGTGCTTTGAGGACATGTGAGAATCTTTGTTTGGATCATGAGACACATGAGAATTTGTGTTTGGATTTGTGACCATTTTGTTCCAATTTGATCCATAAGATTCTTTTACCCAACTGTGAAAAGTTGCTTCCTATCAATATGATGTCCCATGTGTGGGGGAAGAAAAACACAAATGTCAAACATTATGGCCCACTTGCATTGGCCAATCCAAAAGTCTTTGCGTGGATTTTGGTGTTTAGAAAAATGACCAAAAAAAGATGCAAAAGGTGTTTTCATGCACTACGTGATTACTATTATTTTACCATTAACCAAGATGTTATTTTACATGGGGTACCTTTTTTTTTCCCCCAATTTTTTGATTAGCCAAACTGGTGATCATCCACAAGAAGATTAAGCCAAATTTGGCTATAGACAAGATATGAAAGTAAACAAAATTTATGAAACCTTTCATATTTTTGGGAAACCTACTGTGAAAATCTGGCAAAAATAAATAAATAAGTAGAAATCTGGCATTTAGGGGCCATCCTTTTCACAAAAAATCCTTTGTTTGTTTGTGTCCGAATTGTATTTTTCAGCTTGAAGAAATGAGGAAATTTGCCAAAGAAAAAACACTGGAACCTATTTTCTTATAAAATGAGCTGTGGCATTCTCCAAAAAGCTTCCTCTACTTGAGAGCTTCACAAAAGTTTTGTTGTGGGACCTATCATATCCACTACAATGCAGCAGCAACTTCTTAATATATGGTACCTATTATTGCACTTGGAGTTTGGAGCAATTGGGCTTGTAGATAAGGCAATGTAAGTTGGGGTTGTTTTTTTTCTTTGTTTCTTTTTTTGAAAAACACCCAGCAAGGGAACAAGAGAAGAAAAAGGAAAGGACAGAAATCCAAACAAAAGATCACACCCAAAAGTGCAAAATGCACAATGGGGAGCCCTAGGAGCACGATGCAAGTCATGGAAGGAGATAGGCGAAAAACCTAGAAGGAAGGTGAAACCAAGTGTAGGGGAAGCCTCTCCAATTGCCACAATTGCCTGATCTACAAAATAATGGCGGCATGAACTTTCTAAAAAGCCACTAACATCCTTTATCTATAAAATGAATGTATAATCAAAAGAAGAGGACCTCTAGAGCCCTTTGCGAACCATGCCATGTGGCCACATCAATGAAGGAAGTTGTCCGCATGCTAATGTAAACATCCATATATTTCTACTACTAGAGGGATGAAATCATCCTCAAGGTATCAATTGCAATATGACACAACCTTTGCCTAAGGCGCAATTGTCACAACCACTCTTAAAGTAAGCGACTTATGAAACAAGATCCGAATCAAATCAATAATGACTACGTTTGCCAAAATGTAAATACAATCTAATGTAGACACAATATCCACTCGTCATTGTGATGACTAAAAAGATGGCGTCGAAAGAACATGTGTTTGCTTGCACAAAACATGAAGCCCGACATCCTTAATAAAGGAGGTGAAAGAATCTCAAACTACATCATGTGTGGCCATGTGCTCTCCCTGTGAGCACAACAAATTAAATGTGTCCTTGTTAGATCTATGGATTGGCTGCATATGCATTAAAAAAAACAAGGAACCACAAGATGGGGGAGGCCCAATTTGGTGCATAATGTTAAGGAAAAAATGGATAAGGCCATCTTAAAAGATGGGATGACTAAGTGAGCAAAAAACCAAGCATTTGAGCCTAGGCTTGCACAAAATTTCAACCAAGTGTGATGACAATCTAAAGACAACTCTAAGAGGATGCTAAAAGATGAATGTTCATGCACACAAGTGAAAACATGGTAAAGTATACCAAAAAAAGTTGACAAAAAAATATCAAGTTTAAAAATAAGAAATTTTTTTCGAAAACACAAGAAAGTAGATTCAAATTTTACTTAAATTTCATAGTGAAACTATGGAGCCCTCAATTGGGTTTATTGTAAATCAATGACAAAATTTCAAAAACTTTGGAATAATAAAAGTAGGGAGTAAGTACATTTGAAATTAACTGATCAAAATGGTGTTTAAACCTACTTTTCCATTAGAAAAGTAATGAAATATACATGTATGAAATATGGCATAAAAATCATTGTATATTCAAGGGCATCACCAAAAAAAAATCTACTTTCTCTTTGGTAAAATATATTTCACACATACTAGAATCAAATCTTACATTGCAAAAAGTAGGTTTTTAAAGGTACTTGCATTTTTAAAAGTCTACTTAAAGCCTACTTTTATAATGAAAAATTTAAAAGTTAATGCATGATAATGAAGAAGTATCTTGTTATTTATCATTCAACTAAAAAGATTCAATGTATAATAATTTTGTGATGGGTTTTGGTCCTACTTTTTGTTCACTTAACAAGTAGACTAGCAAATATTTTTAGTTCTACACTTTATTGTGCTTTCACCACACTCTCTAAAATGCTCTCCTAAAAACGATTTGCTCCTCTTTGATAACTACTCAAATGGTGGGATGCAAACTTGAACAAGTGGAGGTAGAAGGTCATGAACCCACCTAAGATGAGCCTAGAATGGAAGTGGACCTAAACTACTAGCCCCTATAACCCCCAATAAAAGTGGGCTACCATCCTGCAAAAATTTTAATGCAATGGTTAGGGCAACAACCCCTTAGTTCTTCAAGTATGTTACCAAGGTGATAACCTTCACAAAAACAAGAGGTCTAACTCACCTCTAGAAATGGGAAAAAAAGTTTGTCGACAAACTAAGGGAACCTCCAAACACTCCAAAAAACATGGCCCTAAAAACCTTCCAAATATGTGAATGAAGGTCAAATCAAAGGAGGCTGAAATTTATTTGACCTTCAAGCTAAAAGATGAGCTAAATGGATGAATATTGACCTAAACATGTCTAAAAAAGAATCCAAGTCTACTTTTCACTAAAACTCCATTAAAAAATTTAAGCATGGCAAGGACGAATCTAAAGGATGAAAAGCTCGCAAAGTAATTATGGTCTTTAAAAAGACCAAAACAAGTGTTAGGGGGACAAAGGCCTTTACAACATGAGCATATTCCTCAACTCACCCTAGGGCTAAACTCCAATGAAAATGATGGGAAGAGAGGGAAGATGTTATAAATATTTGTTTGGCTTTCAAGTGGATGCCCTAATTTTGACATGCTACTTAAAATCCAATGTTGGGTGGGCACCCACTTTGGTAGGTAAAAATCACTAATTTTGGTTAATATGAACCAAATTAAAACACAAATTGCATTTTTTTTTAAAAATCCAGATTCAAGTTCTATTTATGTGTGGAATTGGGGGATTAATTGGAGGTTAACCAAACATAAACTATCAAATCCGTTCCAAGTTAATAAAAACCAGACCAAAATTAGAACTCAATTTTTTTTATAAACCTAAACTAGAACCACATTTCCAATTCCATTTACATGTGGAACCAAAATGGACACAATTCTAATATTATTTATTTTAGAACCAAAACATGATGTGCTTCCTAAAAGTAAAAAACCAACCAACATTGGTTCAAACCAATGTTAGGTGGATATCTAAAAATTCGGATATCACAAATTGTGATATCCAACGAGATATCTTAACCATTAAATCTCAAGGTTATCAAATCTAGACATGTAATATCTAGATTTCAATCTAGATATCACAACTAATGAAATCCAAGCATGATATCAATTTTTGGCCTGGATCCAAATATCACATTAGGTAGTTAGATTTGAGTTTTAAAAATAAAAATTAATTCAATTAAAAGTTAGGTTTGGGGGAAAAAAACTAGTTTGAGGGTTTGAAATGGCTACTACTCAAAATGCAATTTCCTCAAACCCTATGTGTTACGTTGTTTATCTATTAAAGAGCTTGATATCACACTTGGGCCCCATTTTTTTGGGTCTTCTTGTGTTTGTTTTTCTTTGTCATTCACTTTTGTTCATGTGTCATGCTAGTGCTTGCTACTACTTCCTTCATGCTATTACTATTTTGCTTCCCTTGGCATAGTTGCTACTTTGCTTCCTTTTGCCATTGTTGCTTCCCTTCATGCTATCATCATTGCTTCCCCTCACACTACTACTATTGATTCCTTCTATGTTGTTTCCCTTCACATTGTTACCACTCCTTCCCTTCACACTGTTATTGTTCCTTCCTTTTGTTGTGTCCCTTCATGCTATATTATTGATTTCTTTCTCACTTCTATTGTTGTTTCCCTTCACATTGTTATTGTCGTTGTTGTGTGTTTCAAATACATGTTTATTCACATTATTGTTGTTTTGTGTTTCAACTATTTCCTCCACATTATTGTTGTGCCTCCTTTTGTGTTGTTATTGTTGTGCCCTCCCTTTGTGATTTTCGAACTTATATTGCCTTCTCCTTTTCACACTTTGCAAGTTACAACTTGGAGTTTTTTTTAAGACAATTACCAACTTTTTTTTGTGAGGTAATTTTTTTCCCCATTTTTTTTGTGTTTTTTTAATCTTGTCTTTGTTTGTTGTATTTTCTTATTTCTATATTTGATTTGTGGTTAAATTTTATTTATTTTCATGGTTAATTTTTTTATGTTTTCTTGTGCAAGTTTTTTATAAATCATTTTGTGCATTAAAGTAATTTTTTACAACACCACTTTTATAATGAATACTAAGTTTTATTCTTGCTTGTAAATGTTATAAATGTGTGCAAATTCAATTTTTTTAAGCATCCATATTTCACCTTAAACCCTAAACCAAAGACATTTGTTTGGAAAACATTTTGTTTGCCTGAATTTCTCTAACCTTAGCCTTCTTTAACATCATGTGAAAAATGGAAAATATAATGAAATGAAAATAAATTAATCCAAAATGAAGTTTGTTGTGAATGTGAAGCTCTAAGCTTGGAAGAGAACTTTTAGGGAAAAATATTTTGGACATGTTTTCTTCAAAGCTTGCCAATATGCCACCAATGATGAAAATGTTTGTAAGGGTTTTAAATATGTTTTCATAAAGTCTACCCAATCAAATTTTCAAAAATGCATCACTTGGCCAAAGAAATTTGGTAAAAGCCAAGATGAATGGAACAAAACTCACATTGAAACTACTTTGAAGCCATGAAAATTGAACACTCCAATGAAATCTAAATATTTTTTTCAAACATCAATGTGATTTTTGTTTTTGTTTGTGTAAGTTTTTTTTGTTTTGAAATTTGCAAATTGTTGATATTTTATTTATTCTTGTAAATTTGCAAAGAAGGTCATATTATTTGAGGAAACATTATAATTCAAGGCAACAATTGTTTTATGTTATGGTCACCAAACATCAATGAAGATTTCTAGTCATGTGCTTCAACCTCTAACTTGGGATGTCTTTCAAATTATTGTTGATATTTTTTTCTTTGGTTGTGAGTGCTTATGTGTGTAACCAATCCCATGGGCATTTATTATTTTCTAATGACTTGCATGCAACAATTACCATGGCTTTGGAACTAAAAGAAAAATCTACAATGGCACCTTTCATGGTTAATTTGGAAGATGATATGGTTGTGGTTTGGAGTTGTCTATGTTTATTTTTAACATTAAAAAACAAGTATGTGATGTTTTAAATGATTTTTTTTAATGAAATATGAAAATAACAAAACCCACAACATGTTATTTCTAATGTTAGACTCAAAATTGAAGATCTTAAATTGGTTTCTTCCTTTAGTGGTTCAAAACAAATTGTACCAAGGGTGGAAAATGATAAGAAACGGTCTTTGTTTGCATTTCCATTGAAATGCCACCATGTACTTCACCTTGTGTTAGAATTTGAAATTGTGGTACATTAACTAAATGATGAATTTTTTTGTTTTGACAATAAAATGACTATTGGGATTAGTGAGCCAACCAAGGATTTGGTGAATAGGGAATTGCAAATGTTTTGGAGGTATCAAATTGATGCAAAGACATTAAGTGTACTTTGGAGTGGTGGGGAAAACATGAGTCCTTGTTTTCAATCATTGTTTTCCTTGCCTATTAAATTTTCAATATTGTGAGATCCCTAATTGAAATTGCAAGAATTTTTTCCTTGGTTGGGACATTGACAAATTTGAAAAGATGTACGCTACAAATAGATAATTTAGATAAGTTAATATTTTTAAACAAGAATTGGCCAAATGATCCTAGGGTGGGTTCTTATTTACCTTGTAACTTGATAGAATTGATTGAAGTTGATGCATCTTTAGAAGAAGAATATGAGGGTAAATTTGAATTAGATGAGCTTGTGGACATGTAATTTATAATTTATAATTTCATTCCTTTGTATATAAGTTTTGTAATAAACTTCTTACACATTGTTATTTAGGTTGTGAAAACCACTTTGAATATCTAATAAATAGTATTTTCTAGGATATCTAAAAGTGTGAAATCCAAATTCTAGTGTTTTAAAAGAAATTTGATATCCTTGATGGATAGTATAATTGAGATCATTTTTAAATAAATTTAAATTCTAACCCAATTCTTTAAAATCATTTGAAAATCAAAACTAACTTATATAAAATGAAATTGATATCCGCCCAACACTAGTTAAAATCCTAAATCCAAAAATATATTGTTCATGATCCAAAAAGGAGAATATTTTCTTATCACATGATCAACAAGGTGTGCTATACACAATGGCCTTGTCATTCATTTAATATCAAAAATGGATATTGGGTGATAAATTTGTTAGCTAGGGGAATTTTTTTTTTAATTTTATTTTAATATACATCATCATGTTGTTGTAAAGGAAAAATTGTGATGCTTATTTTTTTCAATTTTTGACATCACATTAATTACAAGGAACCCAAAAAAGATCTTATGTTAAATGATGACAAGTTGTAAAAACCTATCTAAACTTTTTTTTAATTGTTGCCAAACCAAAACCAATAGGGAAATGTTGCAACATGATTTTCATTTTTTTGAAAATTTAATGAATTTTCAAAAATTAAGAAATGATCGATTATTCCTTTTTCATATTTATTTTTCACATTTGTGAAAATTTTCAAACCGAAAAAAAGACTTATCATGACATGTGTATTTGAATGTTTTTAATCACATCATCACATTTTGAAAGAATTACATGAATTTTTGTGTATGATGAGTTAACCATTTTTTGGTGAAGATAGTTTCATAATCTATAATTTTGTGGGTTATGAATTGGTGACAAAGTCACCTGGGGTTGGGTGGACATTTGAAGAGGCGGGGCAAGGGAGAAAGCAAAATGTCAAAAGATGAATGTGAATCTTTTTACAACCAAATTTAGGATGAATCATCTCACCTAGTTTCTAGGGGGGCAAAATCCCTTGAAGCTACTATACTCTATAATGCTTCTCAACACAATATCCCTGCTTTACAAGGCAGAGCCAACAAAAGAGTCTTCTGTTGGAGTGTTTTAAACAATTATTGTGATCAAGTCTGGAGCTGTTTTGCACAAAAATTAATTCCTTGATGTGGTCTAAAGATATTAGCATGGAAGACATGTTTATGTAATTGCCACTTTTGCAAAATAAGACTTGTATGTTAGCCAATTGATTCAAGGAGTTGCCTCCCACAAGTAGCCAAGGGTTGAAAAAACAGCCTATGTCATGAATGAGATTGTTAGAATGGGAGCTTTAAATTGTTTCAATGAGTCCTCTTCAGCAGCAATCTGACATTCAAATGTTTTAACAGCCACAAAAACAATATATGGCTGATGAGATTGTTCACATTGCCACCTTGAATTGTTTTTAAAGAGTTGCCTAATTGAACTTGCACATACCTAGTCGTCCATATCTGCAACTTTTCCCAGAAACTAAGCAAGCTCCTAAAATTCAGTTTGTGGGTAAGCACTAAGCACCCATCAAAGAATGCAACAAGATCCCATGATATGCCAAGAAGAAATGAGTACAATCAACCTGGACTGCAAAAGTGATGGTTTTTGATCAGTGTTGGGTGGTTCTTTGAAATTATAAAGAATTCCTGGTTCTGGTTCTTTGAAAATTTCAGAATCAAAGAATCGTCAACTCCAGTTTTTCGAAGAAAATTCAGAATCAAAGAACCACTAGTTCCAGTCATTTCAGAAGAATTACTAGAACTCACAGCTTTCATGAAAGAATTGAAAGTTCTCTGGCTGATTATTTGACCTTTTACATATTTTGAAAAGCATGGTTACATACCAAAGTCAGTTCTTTGCATTTTTTTGAGAACCCAGCAGGTCAATGTGTTTATACCCAGGTTGACAACCAATGGGCATCTGTCCCTGATTCTAAGAACCGCTCAACACTAGGTATTGACATCAAACATGTTGATGTAGCTTAATCAGTATATGCACATCTTAGCTCAAAGGTGGCAGATTGTGCAACCTCTACTTGCAGCATCACACATCTTTTTAGGAACTTTTTTTTTTATGCAGCCTAAGTGGTGATCATCCACAAGAAGATGTAGAAAAAGTGACGACCCATCCTAAAAAAGATTTAGCCAAATCTGGCTATAAAACAGATATGAAGGACAAATCTTTAATCATCTACTTTCTTTTGGCTACTTATTGAAACCATATACAGAAATTTGGCAACTTTTCCTTTTTTTTTGACTCTTGGTGACTGAAAGTCTAAAAGTTTTGAAAGTTTTCATTTCTAATTTCACCAGTTAAAAAAAGACCATGCATCACACTGTTGTTCTGTAAATGAAGTTCTAACTTCGCAAAGGCATTCCTGAGTTAGTTGCACATACTGTATCAAAATAGGATCAAGTTACAATGGACTTCCATGCAAGCACTGAAACTCTGCAACACCAAGCTGTAAGAAAACCCATCTTTACTAAGCACATGACTGTCCATTCCTGCTGTCAATTCTACACAGATCTCAACACCACGATTGCAAAGCAAACAAAATCAATAGCAAGACGAATATCATCATGTAAAGCACAAATTTTCTTAGGAAATTGATCATTACCTATTTAACTCTGCACAACCCCTTAAGTTCCTGCCTCTGCTTCAAACTTGATAATTATGGTTTCTGATGCTCTTCATTCATTCTGTATTTTACAATGCTCTGGAAGTTCAATCCTAGCTGCCATCAAACAAAAATTGTGGCCAAAAGGATTAAACCACACTATTAGAATTGCCGATGAAGGAAAGGAATGGTAATGGCAATGCACCTTGTTTTCAGTTCTAGGTTGGTACATGTCATTCGAGGCAAGTGTTGTGCGGATATCACAATCGACACGAAACCCTGTTGGTTATCAGGGTGGTTCTTTGATTTCATAACCATTGATCTTGGAAAATCAGAGAATTGGGTCTGACATATAACCTCCATTCTTTAAAAAAAAGTCAAAAAGAACCAAAGAACTGCCCCAGAAAACTGCGGCTCTTTGCTGGTTATTTCATGAAATTTACCATTGGATCTTAAGTTTTTGAAATAGCAGGAATTGGCCATTCTTCAATTCTGGTATTTTTCAAAAAAACCAGCATTGGCAGTTCTTTGATTTTGGAATTTTAAAAAATTGGATTTGTGGGTCATTAAGAAAATCTAATACCCACACAACATCTGGTAAGACTAGTGTTGGCTTCTTCAGAAGAATAACAATCTTGTTCAGGCTAAAGTCTTTTTAAAACATGGAAGACCCTTCAATTTTGGGTTTTTTCAATGTTCTCGAAAATTAAAACCCATTTGTTCAAAGGCTAGGTTAATATTTCTTGACCGATAATTTTGGGTCTAACCAATCCAACCCTTATAAGAACAGGCATGATTCCGTGTTCATTCATGCTGAGTTAGTTCTAGCTTACATGTGGGAACTTCTCTTATACTTTCTTCCTTTCTCTACTTTTGCCCATCTTTAAGATTTCCATTTTTTTCTAACTTAATGGCACCTAGGTATCCATTTATTTTTCCCCTTCTCCCTTGCCATCCTAGAATGCCCATTCCCTTATTCTTCCTTATGCTTAGGTAATTATTGAAAGCAGAAACAATGACATGAAAGGTGGAAAGAAGAAATGAAGATGTAAGTAGTCATTCACCCAAGGCAAAATATAAAACCCATAACAATAAGAAAAGAGGGTTTCTCCCTCCATCCTTTTTCTATTGTTATTCATTCAAACTATGTTTTTCCGATCCATTATCATCAATGTTGTGCATGTAGTTGTGAATAGTTGTTTTACGTGCTATGTATAACCATGTAGGTGTAAATACTTTACACTTACACTTGCAAAACATGCATGTATACATTTTTAAAATACGTTTACATGACATTGTGTAAAATATCCACCATGTAAATGTAAACACGATGCAATATCCTCATAAGAATATTGTTGTGAAGATATTATATTACCCTCTATCCTTGGAGATTATGTTTTGCAAAAAAATGAGGATATTACAACTCATATTTTTCATAAGTTGGTAGCTATAGTTTTATAGAGGAAAACAAAACCATAATTAAATCAAAACGACAAGGGAACATTCACTTGAAACAAACCACTAATGAAGCTTTTAGAAATACAAAGGGTTGCAAAATTGTCAAAACATCACCATTTGAACTTGCAAAAAGTATAAATGAAATGGAACAACATGGGGAGCTCACCCAAAAACCTAAATCCTTAACTTTGCAAGACCAAAATGAAAGGAGTTGTAAAATAACTAGTACCCAAAAAAAATCAACACAATAAAGAGGGTAAAGATCAAAAAATTTAAAATCACCTAAAATAATTTGTTGGAACATTCAACAATGCAAAGAATTACAAATTATAACAACACCACTAACTACACTTGCAAACAACCTCTAAACAAAGAAGATAACATGAGATAAGAGGTCACAAGACTACAACAAAAGAAACTTTGCAATATATCATCCTTTCATTTTTAAATCTTGCTTTTTTACTACCTACATCTTTTTTTTCCTCATTCCCCTTTTACCCTTTTTTTCCCTGCTTTATTTCTAGAACTAACTATACTTCCATACCTCTTATTTAGTTGAACCTTGAAAAGACCAAAGGGGAAAAAGAAAAGTAATATAACATATGTTGTTTTGTGTTGTGTTCATTTATTTGTTTACATTTTGTTATATGATTTTGCATTGTGTGTAGAACCATAAAAGTCTCCATGTTTTTTTTAATGATTTACACTAATATTTGTCCCACTTTTTGCAAGATGAAATAACCTTACATGGTTTTTCACTTACATTGCAACATAGAAAGTTTTGCACTTACATGTCCAAAATTATACACTTAAATTACTCCACATGTGCATACACACGTGACACTAATGATTGCCTATGGAAGAGCATGTCTTTAAAATATCCTTTAAATATCACATCATTAAATAAGTATATATTGGTAAGAAAGATGAGCCTATAAACCTAAACTTTACAAGGTGCACCAAACACAATGGTCAATGGCATGCCTATTCTCTAAGATGAAGGAATTTGCCTCATTATGTTTTTTTAAAAGGACAATTATATTAAATTATGGTACATGACAAGGAAACAAAATTATTATATTAAATTATGATAGGAGACAATCATTATTAACCTTAGATGAGATTTCTCCAATTTGAGGAACCTTTAGAAATGACTCAATATTCCCTCAAAATCCATTAGGTTCTTGAAACTTCACTACACGGAGTGGGCGAGTACAAGTGGGACCTGGCCTTGGCCCCATTGTGGACACATAAAAAGACAAATGAAGAGCACAAGTGGGAAATTTTACCAACCTCCATTGTCGAGGAGGAGGCCTTCTGGGCTGCTCAAAAATTATTGCTCTAAGTGAGGTCATGTAGCTCGAGTTGTTCCTCAATCTTCCTTAATGTGTTTTCACAAGAACTAGTGTGGCCTGTGCCATTGGGCCAAGTGTTACCACGTCCTCAACTGATTTTTTCTTCCAAAACCTGGTTTTTTAGAATTTATTTGGATTTTCAGGAGCAGAAATCACAATTTAAAGTCAATATCTCCCACATTCTGAATCCAAATCTTACAAAATTAATTCCATTAAATCCTGCTCATCAAGATCTTTCCTTGAACTCCAAAGGCACATTTCAATTCCTCCAAAAATTTCAGCTACAATTTAATTTAATTTAATTTTCAGTGCAGAAATCATTCAATATTCAAGAACTTTTGCACCACAAGTCCAAACAGCATGGAACCAAGCCAATGCATCCCTCCTCCTCGAAAGAGACCAATAACGCGATCTGAAACATCCCAGTTCGTTGGATCTCATCGGCACAAATCAAAACAAGACAAAGCAAACAAACTACCTTGCTTCATAGATAGATGCAAGTTTTGAAACTGGGAGTTGTTGTGGCGACTCACCTTCACCTAACACCAGAATGCTCTTAGTTCAAAAAATAATATTGTTGTTAACTCCAACTAAAGCATTTCTAGACAAGACCACTTAAGTGGACAATGTCATCCTTGGGCCTACTAGTCTTTTAGAAAGACAAACCAGCTGCCTTAGCATATAACTCATACATCTATGAATCCCACCTTTGGTATCCCACTTAACCCATCCACCCAGCCCCATAACTAATAACCTACATAACTAAGGAAACAAATTCGGACCATCAAATCCCTTTAGCTGGGAAAAAAAACATTAGGCCTACTACATATATATAACTAATGCTTCTTTTCTACTATTTCCATTGGTCCTCTAAAATTCTCACTAACTTACTTAACCTTATCACACATTTAACTATTAGTTAATTCAAGATAAGTACAATAAATAAATTCAAACTATCAAATCTAGCAATTTCATTGGCCATAACATTCTTTTTGCACACCCTATACACATGATTGTATCCAACGCTCCATATATTAGGGGACTTTAATATTATTAGGCCACCTTTACACTAGAGCTTGAAACCCAATGACAACCAAAATAGAGAAATCTATGATTGGAAGAAAAGTCATTTCAACATTCGAGTTCACTTTACACAAGGTTGACAAACCCAATGGCCAAAGAAATGTAATTTATGAATTAAAAAACAACATTAAATGCATTATGGATAATGTTTCATGGTCTAATGAACTTGGTGCTAAACCTACCTACATTCCGAAGTATAGGTAGGCTTGGCACCAAGTCCATTAGATCATGAGTTTTTAAAACCATGATTGGTCATATTTTGATGGTCAAATTCAGATTTTTTTTCAATAACTTTTTTTGGAGGCAGGTTGGACATTCATTAGACCATGAGCTCACAAAGCCATCATTGGTCTACCCAAAAAAAAATCATATTTTTTTCTCAAGTGTTTTAAGTATATTTTTTGAAGGTGGGTGCAAAGTTCATTAGCTCATGGGCCCAAAAAATCATGATTAGTTTGATTCTTTACATAATTTTTCTCAAATTTTTGATGATTTAAAAAAAAAGGTGGGTGTAAATTTCATTAGCCCATGGGCCCCCCAAAAAATGTGATTAATTGGATTTTTTACATAATTCTCTCAAAGGTTTTTTTTTTTTTTTTAAATTCGAAGGTGGGTGCAAAGGTTTGCTAGCTTATGGTCAAAAAAACGTTTGTGATTGGTCAGAAAAATTACATAATTTTTTTAATTTTTTAATAATTAAAAAAAAAGGTCGGCACAAAATTTGTTAATGGGCCCCTCAATAAAGTCTACTTTCATTTTACACTATACTTGACAACCTAGGCCCACACATAAACAAATTCTACATTTTCATGGGATGATGTTTGGATGTATTTTCAGGGCTCTAAA
>Ga0116231_10006012_pt1 | contig 23522 bp, 12 predicted proteins | sample S1TSphgellanicum_2_FD_89695 | JGI IMG/M metagenome (GOLD analysis project Ga0116231, IMG submission 89695) | Host-associated microbial communities from peat moss isolated from Minnesota, USA - S1T2_Fd - Sphagnum magellanicum MG | ecosystem: Host-associated > Plants > Peat moss > Unclassified...
TCCATGGTGCAGCAGATTTTGGCTCCAAGTGCTCAAGGCTTCCTCTTCTCAATGCTCAACAGTTCTTTTGCTTTCTACCTGTTTGCATTTCAAGGTCAGCAATGGTTTGCCCAACTGTAAAGTGTAGTTGAGACAATTACTGAACATCTCTTAATGTGTCCTTGACCATGATCAAGCAATAACCTAGTGTTCTGGGCTCATGGCCACCTGCATTGTTGGTTGAAGCTTCATAGGGTGAATGCTACACTTACCATGCTCGTCAGTCCAGCTAAACAGAGAGCACTGGGAGCCAATCATTCAGTTACAGATTATTATTATTATTATTTTTTCAGTTACAGATGTGGGGCAAAGCCTTGGGGGGAGGCTGCAGAACTCCTGCAAGGCAATATCCATAAGGTCATAGATTCAAGAGACTCTCAGTTGCAAACATGGGCTCACAGGGTGTTGTCATTCTCCTTTTTATCTGTCATATATATGAGCTTGCAACATCTTGCAATGAGGACGCATGCTGATTGATGTTACTTGCTGTTGCTGTTCACAGTGCATGAGAAGTCAGTATTGCTGCCGGTGCTACCAGCAACTCTATTGGCACTTAATGAGCCTCAAGTGCTGCAATACATAGTACCAATTGCGGTAATGTCCATGCTCCCTTTGCTTCGGCGTGATGGACTTATCATCCCTTACTTTGCTCTTTTGAGTCTCTTCTTTCTCCTACCAGCACATCCTGTATATGGTCCCCGAGGGAAACCAAACAAACAGAAAGGAGGTATTGTTAAATCCTCAGCCCTGAACTTGCTACCATTCTGTTCAATATCAGGAGCTGTAGTTCTCCATTTGATCTATCTGTTTCTACACCCACCTGCAAGATACCCATTTCTGTTTGAGGCCTTGATCACTGTATACTGTTTTGCGCATTTTCTGGCACTAGCCATTTATACAAACTGGAGACAATGGTTTCAGCCAGTTGACAGAGCAGAGGTGTCCGCTGACAAAGAGGAGTAGGTGTCACAATTCCATTAGTCATGGCATCATGGCATCGTACAAGACCATTGTATATCCGCTTGCAAGTGATGAGACACAAAGTAATACACCCATTGTTTTGACAGAACAATTTTCCACTTGTGTTTCAGGGCTACTCAAAAAAGCACCTTCTGTACCATGCCAAAAAGATAAATTTCAAAGTTATTGGATTGCAATTTGTGTTGTTGGAGGGTACAGACTATGACAATTGACACATTGTAAGCTTTGTTAACCATTACAATGTTCACTGACATCAAAGTGATGTTGTATTGCTATAACTCCTCTTGAGTGCTAGCAATACAAACATCATGGTTGAGTTTGCTCTGTTGCTTCCAGAAATGTGACTGAAACTCAGAGTGTAGATTTTGCATAATGGTTTGTCACACAAATCATTATGTACTTATCTACTCCCACTTGTCAGGAGTGGATGAAGTTGCTGGGGATTCATGACCAAAGTGTAAATATAATATTTCACATCAAAATTTGAGGTTATTACATTCAAGTTTGTAATGTTGTCTTGGATCAAGTTCTTCGAATTTCATATATTTTTGTCATTTTTTGTGCAACATCAGATTTAAATTTTATTTTTTAATTTTTTTAATAGTGAATATGCAAGTTTATATGAAAAGGACATGAGTATTTTCTTATGGTAATCACTTATAAAATTTATCAAACATTTGAATTTTTTTTTTGGTTGAAATCTAAACTAGAATTCATACACAATTTCATTCAATTTGCTTTTGATTTTGATATGTTTGATGTACATTTACATTTCGTTTCAAACTTCATATTGAAAATATAGATATATTTTGTAACATGGTATTTCATATGGTGATCATGTCTCAATGAACATTCAACTAAATTTAAATCTAAATATTTAATTAAAAAAATAATTTATCTTATTTTAAGCATTTATTTCTTGTTGTATGTCTTGGTATGTAAATATTGGTTTTGAAAAAACAATTTATTGAGGCCAAATGCAATTTTATCGATTTCAAAAATTGTTTCTTGTTTTTCCTTTTGATATATTTGTATTTTGATTTGTAAAAACTCCATGTCTAAATTCTATTTTATTATTCTTTTCATATTCTTTGACTTTTGATATATTCTTATTGTTTTTAAAACTTCATCAAAGCCTTGATATATGTTTTGCATTTTTCATCAAACATAAATTTTTTCATGTTCTTCAATTTGATAATGTAAAAATGCTTTGAAAATGACAAGCATTTCTTATTGTTATCAATTTCATAGTTTCACTATACATGTCTGAAAATAATCAAAAAATCCAAAACTCCAAAAGAAAAATAAATCTACATCGACTTTTTGTTGTTGTTGTTTTGGTTTAGTGTGATTACATGGTGCCATGAATGTACTAATGTGTATATGTGAATGTTTCCAAGTGTTCCAACACCAAAATTTCATTGTATGTGCAGCATTTCAATTGCTCAAAATTGGATTAAAAACCTTTTTGGACTAGAGTGGTGTTATTATCATCAAGCTGAATGAAGAAGGGAAGCAATAATTTGGTTTAATCAAACAAATGAAAGAGTCAAAAAGAGAATAGCAACTTGCCATGGAAGAAAAACAAAAACTAGAAGGCCTTATTAATAGCTTTGATGGAAAAGATTGACAACAATGTAGCCAGAGTTATTAAAATGTAAAATGCTAAGTTGAAAGTTGAAACGGCCAAGCATGCATGGACTTATAAAAAATGGCAACTAAGGCAAATGATGAGATCTTAAAGTTGCAAGGAAAGGTTGCCAGTTTACAATGACATAACAAAGATCTTATATATCATTTTGAAAAGGAGATGAAACTGTTGAACAAAATGAGGAGGAGAATCTCACTCTCCATGGCACACAAAAAGATAATCAAAGATCTTGGAAAGGAGGCATTTGAAGAGTCTTGGAAGAATTATTTCAATGCATTTACAATTTTACCTTTGTAGATTGGAAGACAATTTTTGATGGGACAAAAGGAGAAGTAGAAAAAAAGTTATGAAGCTTTGCATAGGGGTGTTCCATTGAAACCAACAAGGAAATTTATATTAGTGGAGCAAAAATAATTGCTCAAAATATTTTGTTGGAGAAAGGCAAGGATGTTTTGAATGACCAACAAGCCTAGATTTGAATAAAAAATTTATCTGATTATGATAAAGATACCCTCATGTGCTATGTTTTTTATTCTTGGAAAAAAAAGAAGTATAAATTTGATTAATTTTGCAAGTTTTTGGAAATAATATTCCATCTCTTCTATAAAAACTGGAAAAGAAAAAGAAAAAACCTTTCTAATGTCCTTTTGATATAAACTTACATATTTAGTACAAAAGAAATCATATGTTACACCAAAATGGTCAAAAACTTATGAAAATTGAACAACAATCTAAAACAACAATAGACCTCAATGTAATAAACTCAATAATCTAAGCCTTAGAAAGATCTGCACAAAATTAAAAACTAATATAGAAAATGTTTTAACTACATAAGGAAATGCATCCTATAAACCCTTATCCACTCACATTTAAATGACCTTGTTTGGTGAACAAAATAGGTGAACCTCATGGGATCGTTTATAAAAATGATTTTCAATATGCCATTTGCAACCCTTATTTAGTTAGTGTTGTCATCATTGGTTCTGCCAATGCCGTTAGTTTTGATATCACCATTCATTGTACTACCTACATTTTTTGATTAATATTGAGGATGTATAAGATTATGAGATATGTAAAATTAATCTTTGCATACAAGGATACGTCATACTTTGGATTTTAATGACATATGTAAAAGCCATGAAAATAGTGTTATTTGGAAACACATTGATCAAACATGGCCCAAGTTGAAGAAAAAAAAAAAAAAGGCAAGATTAGGAGGCATTGGATGGGGTCAACCAATATGCCACCTTAAACCCAAAATGGTCAACATGGCCAATCCTTGTCCTCAATTACAACCCTAAACCCTAAACCTCGTGACCATATATATTTTTAATCATGTTTAGCTTCATTATCTTGGGGGGAAAACAAGTGTGGTTATTGGATGTTTACTTCAAGCCTTTTATCAATAAGGTTTAAACTTTGGGTACGGTAACAAACCTAAGACCCATGTTTGCTTTAAGTTTAAGATAAATGCATGTAGAATCTTGAATCAAATACATGTCAATTTAATTCATTACACCAAAATGTAGTTACAACCACAATTAAGACATTTTGTGACTACGCTCCAATTTTAGTCATATAATTAGGTGCACCATTTCATTAGACATAGTGAACCATTCTTAGTCATGATGTACTAATCGATTTTTTGGGGCTGCATAATTAAAATCATTTGGCCCTAGTCATCATTAAAACCACATGATTTAAGTGGCTTGAGATTTTATCATGTTGATTACATTTGACTAAAAATAGTTAAAATAAATTATTGAGATTTTAACCTTTAAAATGTATTAAAAAATGATTTGAAACTCAAAGTATCTAGGATTAGAAAAAAAAATCAATTGGAAAATGTGTCATGTTGACCCTATTTCATCAATTATTAAATTAAAAAAATAAAAAATAAAAATTGAACTCATTATGAAATTACATAATCACATGATTGTAATTAAAGAAATTACATTGAAAATTTGAAAATAAATATATTAATTAAATTTTTTACTTGAAAAAAATTAAGAATATTTTGTAATTATGAAACTCAATACATGTGGAATTACATAATTCCTTTAATTGTCATTAAAAACATAAGATTTGAACTTAAAATAAAATAAGTTAATGAAATTAATTTAAATCAAAATTAATTACATTATGAAATTTACTTTAACTATGAAATAAATTTTAAAAAATCATTATAAAATGTAAAATTCTGAAGCTACATAAATTATAATGATGTAATAAACATGTAAAATTTATTCCATTATAAAATTATAAAATTACATAATTATATTATATTGTTTAAGCTTGAAAATGCCCATCTTTATATTTATTGCAATGACAATATTTGTTACAAGATGGATGTGTGGTTGGATGGTGAAGGATTGGGTTTGACCAAGGAGATGGAAGGTTCAATTCCCTCCCACGAAATCAATTTTTATGACTATAGTTGCATTGGACACTTATGTCATATGTGATCATGGTTGTTCACCTAGTTGCAATGTAATGATTTCGAGTTAGTTGTCACATTGGTGTCACATATAATGTGTTAGTTTAAGTGTCATAATAAAAGTGAAACTAATCGAGTATAGTAGTAAAAAAATAGGTATACTTATTTTAACTAATTTAATTTCACTTAAAATAAAATATGAGATAATAAATTTTTTTTGATGGGTGTGTTCACAATATAATGATTCACAAAAAAATGTAACCACTATTTAGTTTTTAAATGGTAAGTCAAATCAAGGTTGAAAATATTTTAAATATAATATGGAAAAATTTAGTTAAGTTTGACACGAATTAATGAGTATATATATATCTAATTTTTTTTTTAAATAGTGTAACAAGTGCTTTCATTATTGAAAGGACTCCTAAAAATACTTGAAATCATTTGAAAATGACATATTTATGAAAAATATTTCATGTATACATTTACAAAATAATAAACTACGTTATCCTATTGGGTTATAAATGTTTTTTTGTCAACTTGTTAAAAATGATTTAAAAAGATGTTTTGATAATCCAATCCACTTAAATTGTCACATCATTTTGATTAGCTAACCCATTGCTTTTAATCAAAATACTTAAGGAGTTGAGTGTGGGAATGCACCTTAATAAAAATAATTACACAAACAATATACACAAGAAATGTTCAATTACATGTGATTAAAATGAAAACCCGAGTTTCAAGTTCCATGTTCATTGTACATGGAATTGAAATTGGGACCAAAATTTTGATCCTATGTTTTTGTTGGTTTGTTGAGATAAAATATTTACTCAATTCAAATATTTAAGTATTCAAGCACATTTATATGAAATCTTATGAATTTTAATACAAATGTGATGACAAGGTGTGTATATACCCAAATATAAAACCATTGAGGGTTTCATGTCCTTAATTTTAACAATTGCTCAATCACCATGCCAAAACATGTTTTTTATAACTAGTCCTTTTTAAAAAATTGTAGTCAAATTCAACCCATCATTTATTCCATTTTTAATTATGGCTGCGATGTTTAACATTATTAAATATCAATAGCCTAGTTTCAAACACTTTGCATTAGCAACAACTTAATTTGATTTAGCTAAAATTTTCGTCAAGATTAGTGGGTTTTACATTGATAATTAAACAATTGATTGGGTATTTTTAACGTCTTGTGAATCAAGGTTTGTTCATCACCTCTTATTTGTTATTTGATGTGTAACTTTTGTCCTTGGACGTCCAATAAACTAATGTACAACAAGTGTGGGTCAAGTATCATATATTTGATTAGTGGTTTTTAGAAAATCAAAGAACCAATTTTGACTAATGTTGTGCAATTCTTGATTATGAAAGAAACCTTTGATTCCAATTTTAATTCTTTTGCTTTGGGTTTGAGAAAACCTTCAATGTGGTTTTAAGAATGGTTTTCGTAAATCAAGTCTTCCCCAAAAATTTGGAACACAATTTGATTGAAGATTGAATTTTTTACATTAAACCCAATTAAAATTTCAAAATTATTTGTACAATTACTTTTTTCCAAGCGATCATGATGCCCAAGATAAAGGATTATATATTAATTTTTATTTACAACCAATTAAAATTAATAACTTGCTTAAGAAATAGGACTTGTTTGTGACATTTAAAAAAAACTTATACAGTTTAACAACTTGGTTCTAGTTTGAAAACAAATAGTAGCTTATTCCATGATTGAATTTACATGAGGTTGATTGCATGGTAAAACTTCAACACATTTTTGAACCTCATGTGACATAGAATTAATGTTGATAGTTTTCTATGAAGATATGGATGTGGATGGAAGGATCCTTCCATCCACATCCATATCCTCACATCCAAACCTGTCTAGCAAAAAACACCAAAATACAAGATGGTTATTCATCATGAATTGTTGCGAACACTAAAAGTCTGATGTTTGGTGTTCTTTTTGTGCATTTGGGTGTGTTTTGTTTGTTTGCAAGTTAATTGTGTTTGATGTTTGCACTTTAATAAAGTTAAACTATTAATCTGGTTTTGGTGATGGAATGGTTTCATAACCACATTGTGTTGGCTCTTAGATGAGGAATGCGGATCATGAAACATAACATTGGTTGGTGCAAGAAATTCGGTGGAGGTGGGTGATGGTTGAAGGCAAATTACAAACAAGGAGTTCTAGTCTTTGAAGAGGGTAAATTGAGTGAGAAAAGTTAAATGTTCATCTTGGTTGCTGGTAGAAAGTAGAAGTCCTTGTGAAAACAAAAGGGAAGAATGTTTCTTTATTAAGTTTTTCTTTGGTCCTAAAGTGATGCTTTTCGTTGCAATATAAACTTCAAGGCAAAAGAAGGAGTTATGTTAGAATTAAGGGACTAATTGATGGGAAATGATGACAGTGTCTAAAGGTCCTTGTGAATTGTTGGGAATTTTGAAAGAACCTATCAATTTGTTTGGGTTTGGGAGATAGTACTTATTATTTTGTGAGAGCTCTAGAGAGAATGGGATTTCAAGCACATTTGTGGGAGCCATGGGAAGTGTTATGTTTTTGAATTATCTCCTTTTGATCCTTTGTCGAACTTTTATTCTGAGAGAATTTGGTGGAAATGGGATGGTTGTACAAAGTCAATGTTCTATTTGTGAACAACCACATGACCAATTGGCTCTAGAGATGAAGCTAGGAGGGTTTTGATCCTTGAAGTCCTTAGTTTAGATTTTGAACTTAATTTTAAAAAGGAACAGAACTTTGTTTATGCAACAAGTGTGTTAGTACATTGTTAATTAGATAGATAGCAATTATGATGTTGGTATGATCATTAATGTAAGAGTTTCCCACTTAGGTTATCCCCTCCCCTTTTTGGTGACACTCCACCTCCAATTTCGATACCCTAGAAGTTGATTAAAAACTTAGCATTAAACCTACCAACATAGGTTTTGACCTACTATTACAATCCTAGAAAAACAAAAGGGTCAAAATTTGTAACTAGGAGCTTAAAAAATTACTTTGGAAAAGGAAGACAAGTTTTTTTCCCCAAAAATAACTTTTATATGCAAATGAATTTTTGAATGAAATCTTTTGCAACTTGTCCTAAAAAATATTAAAATTTTCTCCAACGAATCACATTTTTTGGGTTAGTCATTATTGAATAAATATGGATTGTTTAAAGTGTGCAAATTCCTTACAGATTCAATGTTTCATATTTAAAAATGATGAAAATTTTAAGTCATCACCAAAAATTAAAATTTCACATTCTTTAATTTTACTATATTTTAAACTATAAATTTTCTTAATACATCATGTGTACATTGCAACCCATTTATATGTGATAAAAGACTTTGAAAATTTATAATTTTGTAGCAATTTTGAAACATTCTTCAATTTTTTAAAGTTTTAGAATTTCACATTTTTAAAATTATGAGTGCTTTTTGAGTGTGCTTAATATGTTCTTATCATCTATATTTTTTTTAATAAAAATTCTTTCACTATATGAATCCTTTTGATAGTCCTTTGCAAAATTGACTCCTTCAAACGAATACGCGTACATTTTCAAATGTCCTAAATTAAAACTAATACTTAAAATTGGATCAAATGAATTTTAAGTTTCTTGACATTCATATGAAGAAAAAATGACTAACTTGCTATGATTACCACGGTTTTAAATGGTAATTAAAAAAATGTTTGAAGGAGTCAAAAGTTTAACATTTGACGCCCTTTTTGGCTCCTAATTACATGTTTTGACCCAAAAGAATGGATCAAAGAACTTACCTTGAATAGCCAATTTTTTCATACCCCACCCTAGTTATGCGCTATTTAAAATTTTTAAAAAAAAACTCAAAACCATAGGTTATTTTGATTCACATTGATTGAAAACCTAAAATCAAAGGTTGTTCGATTCTAAATTTTTTGGAAAAGTTAGAGAATAGACATTACCAAAAAGAAATCCAAAAACCACCCAACACTAAGGCCAATGAGCGAACACTTCAGAAGTCAAATGAAATCAAATTCTCACACATAGTTCCTTTGATTTTGAAGCTCAAATAACATTTTTAGCCCTTCACCTAACGTTCCCAATGTCACAACAGTCTCTCAATTTGATAAAGGAATGGGCAAGATATGAGATGTTTGGTGATGGGTGACTTAAGACAAATTAGGATTTTGATGCTTAAAAGCTTTGATTGTTGCATCTTTGCCTTTGGAACACCAAGAAATTTTGTAAAAGCCCTAATGGCCACACCCATCAGGTTTTAAATCACTCAAAACGGAGTGAAAAATGAGGAAGATATTGGGCTGGAACTAGAGAGGGTCTACAACAGCCATGAGTGCATCATCCATTGGGAGCCAACTACTACCCCGAACTAAGGCCCCCTTTACACTACACTAGGAGTCAGGGCCGAAAGAACTTGGGGCCAAGTTTGAACATTTTTGGCTTGTTGTTTGGCCCCAAGTTACTAATAAAATGCTACAACATTGATGTCAGGATATTAATTAATAAATAAATGCTGGAACATTTACCCCAAGGGTTGCAAAAATTGGCTTTCCAAGTCTCCAATGGTATCCTTTTTTCAGCCTTAGGGGCCAATACAAGGCCATAAAGTTGAGCATTTATTAGTAACTTGGGGGCAGATTGGCCTTGACTACTAGCATAAAGACCCTTGGGGCTGATTTCAACTTTTGCACCAATAAGGAATGCTTGATTTGAGTTGAACATTGATTGGCCTTGACACTTAAAGTGGGCCTAAGGAAAGGATATTGTGTTTAGATTCATTAGAGAGTATAGTAGCTTAAGGGATTTTTATAGGCCCCTAGGTACTAAATAATAATAATAATAGGTCTATTTTGATATGAGGATTTTTGAAACATGATATATTTTGGCTTGTGTTGAAACTTGAGATTAGTTATAATAGAGTTAGAATATCTCGAAGGATTTTGGGTTTCTTTTAGAGGATTGTTTTGAAGATTATATCTTTTGCATGGTAAAAAATATTTCAGTTTCCATAAGTCTTCTTCTTTCTTAAGATACTTTTTTTTTTGAAAAATGTAAATGGCAAGGCCACAATGTGACACACACCCCATTGTTGCACTTGAAAGAGCAACTCTTTTGTTTTGTACATTAGCATTTTGTATTCCTTTGATTTGCTCCCTTGGCTTGGCTGCAAGCAGCCTGGTCTGGTGGCTACATGCAAGTCCTCGAATCCATCCTGACAATGTTCTTACATCGGAAGAAGCTGTGACAATTTCTTACATTAGAAGCTGTTGTTACTGGACTGGACTGGACTCCTGGGGTCACCAGGGCACGCAGGTTCACATAATATCATCCGTCCTTCCATCCACCAGATCGTGGTGGCTTACATCATCATCATCATCATCATCCCCCAGCCTCGACTAGTTTTGAATGTTTGCAAAACTCTTGAGGGAGAGGATTGATTGAATGAATGTGGCGAGTCAACAGAAAACCTGCTGCGCGCTGCACTCCCTTAAGAAGCCATTCCAGTCAATCTTTGGAGCACGACCAGAGAGACCTTTGTACTTAAATATGTGGGTGAGTAGGTGGGTGGGAGGAAGGGAGAATCATCAAAACTTAATTGAACGATTGATGATCATCGCTGCTAGCACTACTGTCAATGGGTAGAGTGAGACTGATCAGTGTGGTACTTAAATGTGGGTGGGTGGGTGAGAAATTATCATGATACTTGATGAATGAAAGAATGAATGGACACTTGCTTGCTTGCTTGCGAGTGAGCGTGCACTCACACACCCACTCATGCATGGCCCTTGCTTGTGTTTATCGATCATCTTCAACTAACTCACTGCCCAAATCATCCAGTCAGTGCCCACAATTAAGACGGCATCCTCTCATCAGTAGTCCTTCAGATCTCAAACAGAAATTTCAAAGGACTTTTTAGATTTGCTACTACTTAGTTCACAATTTGTTGGTAGTGTATACCCATCCATCAAGGTTTGGCCCCTTTTCCAACAAAAATGTGCAAACCAAAGACAGACCCTGAAGCCTGCTGTCCAAACACCCACCTAAGTAGTAGTAGTAGTAGTAGGAGTATTATAGGTACCTAGCTACTAAGTGAGGGGATTGGTAGGTATAATATATAGGGACAGAAACAGCATAAAAAGGGTAGTGCACTGGACACACACATTACATATAGTAAAGGACGTCATGAAGCATCATTTCATCCATCTGTCTCATCATCCATCCATCCATTCGTCTGATCATCCATCCGTCTCGTAGTACTTGTACAACAATGCAAACAAAGTACTTATTACTAGTGTATATAATAATATACTTCAGGCAAGACTCAGAGCTGCTGGTGGTTTGTTTGTTTGTTTGTTTGTTTGTTGGCCTTCTTGCCTACCAAGGAAAGGATATTGTGTTTAGATTCATTATAGAGTATAGTAGTAGCTTCAGGGATTTTTATAGTCCCCTAGGTAATAATAATAATAATAATAGGTCTATTTTTATATGAGGATTTTTTTGAAAGATGATATATATTTTGGCTTGTGTTGAAACTTGAGAGATTAGTTATTATAGAGTTGTAATATCTTGAAGGATTTTTGGTTTGTTTTAGAGGATTTTTTTTTGGAAGATTATATTTTTGCTATGGTGAAATATTTGAGTTTCCATAATTCTTCTTTTTGCCTTTTAAGATACTTTTTTAATGTAAAATAGCAAGGTCACAGTGTGTGTGACACACCCCTTTGTTTGTCTTCCTGCTGAAATAATAAAAGATCCAAAGAATAGTGTAGAAATTTATCCCTTTGTTGTTTTTGGCTTTCAAAATTGATGCAAACCACTTTCTTTGCTCACAAAAATTGAAATATATAATAATATCCCGCTGTTCTATTTAAATCAAAAGCTCACACATCACTTTGATGGGATACTATTTACCGACACTTATGTAAATAAAATATTCAAGATGAATGAATTAGATGATAGGGATATATTTGTGACAAACTCGACAAAAAACTCACTCTCTAACATTTCTCCTTTATTTATTTATTTATTATTATTACTATTATTATTATTTTCTGGGAGTAGAATTTTCTATCAGTTATAGTCATATTTGTGAAGTTTATCAAGGTCACATTAATAGGATAGTGGGTAGAATGGTAGCGCCTTGTATGATGTTTTTAACTTTTCTATCTACCTGTGGAGACTTTTGCACTCTACTTGCATTACTTGGAGCTACCTACAAACCCATAAATGTACACTATTCTACCTCACAAGTCTAAAGGTGCATTTCACACTTGGTGTTAGGGGCCTCTAGTGTTGAGTCCATTAACACCATACTAGTCATTTTAAAGACTTAAAAACTTACTTATCATGAAAATTTCATGTAAAACTAACATTCACTTTAACATGAACCTAATTGCCCGTTTAACATTGGGTACCATGGAGGATGCCACCTAGATTTTCATTTAACATTGATTTAACATCAAATGTGAATGCACCATATGATGTAGATTTGCTAAAAAAACATCTGCAACTAAGGTGGGTGCAAACTACAAACACCATGTACAATAAGATGGCTAATGCACAAGAACAAAGTCATAAGTCATAATGAATTTTATTTCCTATTAGTTAGGTATATTGAAAACTCATGTAAAATGTGACACCCAACAACTATTTAAAACAATGTTTAAAATAATACCAAATACCATGGGAATCTTTGAACCCCTTGGGAGATCTACATTTACAAGAGTTTGTTAAGAAATCTGACCTATTATTGTAGCCTTAAATTAGGGTTTTTTAAAAAAATGACTCAAGGAGAATGATCATTGTTTGGTATGGGGTCACATTGACTTTCAGTGTTTGCCATGGAGCACAATTGGAGGAGAAGTGGTTTAGGGTTTAGCAAGTTGTTGTCAACTTTCTATTGTAACCAAAAAAGTTGTGATGAGTTGTCGCCTTCTTTCCAAGCTTGGTTATGGTCATAAAAGGGATTTATGAGGACAACGGGAAGAAGTTGTATGATTGTTGTTTTATGTGGAATTTGGATGTGATGCAAGTTTGTTTACTATTTTTGGGAGAGTGATAGATGAAGAAAGATAACACCACATAATTGATGAAGAAGATAGGGAAGCTTTGCAAGAAGCATGATTTTGGGAGTTATGTGGGAAAGGATAAGAAGATGGCAATAAGGTTGTGGAGGTGGAGAGAAACCATGGAGTGTGCTAAGTTATGTGTTTTACAAAATAAACATAAGTGTGAGTTAATGGATTGAACATGTAGTTGAATTCTAGTGATTGTTATAGATTTCTCTTTCGCTCCACTAGTGGCAATTAAAGAGGATGAACAATGTATTGTCTAATAATTAAAGGTTGATGTTGAAACATGAGAACAATGTGAGACAATCCAAGTTGTAAAGAATGGGAATATAAGCAGTTTTGGAAAGAAAATGCATTGAAAGGGAGAGAGTTTGGGGGGTTAAGTTTGAGGTTGTTGTTAGTGTTAAAACTATGAACATAAAAAACCCTTACTAGGTATCCTTAAGGTGAAGCAAACTTGCAAAAAACTGAAAAGCCCATTATAGCTCGAAAGATAGATTCAACAAAATGGTGGAACAAGAACAAAAGTCAACCTTTGCCTCGAGTGGTTTTTTTTAACCTTATGTTGACAATAACAAACTTTTAGGGATTTTATTGGGTTGTGAAAATTTAGAGTGGGAGCAAGTGTGAAAACATTGAATTTGTAGAGTCAAATAATAAAAACAAAGGCACCATTCACTACATTGCATAACAATCATCTAGTGTAGTAGCTCATATACCCATTAAACACTAAAAGTTATAATTTATAGCCAAACCTAACAATAAAATAATGAAAATGCACTATGGTACATTGGTAGATAAAATTGCAATTGTTGTTTTTTTTATTGTGTGAAGGTATTTTGGGATTATATATATGTGTGTGAGATTTGTGTAAGAGATAGGACTTTGAATTTCAAATTTTTGTAATCAATGTAGAATGCAATGAAACAATTTCCATTCTAGAACATGACATAGGTGTAGGACATAGAAAATGTAGTTCATTCTTGCGGTATGTGGACCCTTTTCTTTTGTTCACATTGTGTTGAAATTCATTAGTCATTAAAGCAACTCCATCCTTACCTCCTATTCACAGCTCTACCATTGATTACCAATCATCACATCCAAGATCGAGGATTACTTGTTTCCCCATGCCACCATTAACATGGCATGGAAAATTGGACAATTTGAAATGAAAGGTTAATTAAAGGCCACCACTTGAACAAATGATTATGGCGAATCAATTAAAAGTAGTTGTTTTATTTTACGTGTTTTTAAAGGATTCATTGTATCTTGTGCATATGGAGAGGAACAAATTTAGTTTTACACTATTTTTAAGTTATGTTTCATCCAAAATATGAAGTACATAACATTTTACCACTATTGGTGAAACTAGTTTTAATTTTTATGTCCACATATCTACAATTTGAACAAGTTCGTTCATGAGTTGTGGATTTAGGTTAGAAGGTGGTTTAGTAGTTAATGTAGCAACACATGAGTTGACATGCAATAAGCAATGTCAAAATTTTAAAAAACAATTTAGCAAGGCATGAAATACATTTTTGCATCCGAACTTGAGGTCGTTCAAATTTGGTGTGAGTTGTGGTGTCCGTTGTGATGACGTTTTGTGATTTTGAGGTTTTCAAAATGAGTGAGATTACAAATTTTTCATTTTTATGTGGGTTGTTGTTGGATGTGAAACTTTGTGATTTCGAGTTTAACAACGTCCAATTTGACGACATTTTGTGATTTGAAGGTTTTGTAACCAGGTATGTTTTGGTATGTGTGAAGATTTGCAATTTGGAGGTTTTGTAACAAAGTAGTGGGATTCAATTTGCCATTTGGTGCGTGCATATGTGTCCAATTCTATTCTCTCCATTGAAATTTTGTTCTCCTTAAAATTTTGTGTGTATGTGTTGCAATGAAGAGACAATTTTTGTGCATTGTTCTCATTTTAATGCATGTTTTGTGATAGTGTAGTGACATTACAACATATTACAATTTCGAGGCAAAAAAGTGTGTGCATGTGCCTTGTTTTTGAGATTTTGTGGGTCTATTTGTCCAATTTAAAATTTTGGAATCTTATGTGTTTAAGGCAAAAAAATTCATGTTGAGTTTAGAATTTTGGTCCCCTGCATGGGTGATTGGAAGGGTAGTTCAAAACTCAGCATGAGAGGGAAAATATCAGCCCCATGGCAGGTTTGAAGACAAATGACTTTAATGATAATTCTAGTAGTTTTATAGAATTTTCATTCTTGGTATTTAGGCAATAAAATCAAATTTTTTTTGAATGAATACAATGTTAGATTTGGATGTTCTTTTACTAATCATTATGTGTGTTTATTGCCCTTAGTAATGTTATTGCAAAAGAACTTTCATAGTTGTCCTTGTGAAAAATGTTAAGTTTGTTTTGAAGTTAGAATATTCCAAATACAAGATAATTTGCATATAATCACCATATAATTATCATATAATTACTATAAATATTTTAGTAATCCTATAATCCTTGTATGTACACATGTATACAAACAAGATTAAATATTAATATTCTACAATAAACACTTGATATTAATTATGTTTATAGCTCCAAATTAAATCACGAAAAATGCAAAAAAAATTATTTACAATTTACATGTAAAGACCAAAAACAATAAACCTCAAACTGTTGGTTCTCAAGATCTCAAATTTTACAATAGACCCAAGTGTGAACATGTAGAGGGATTGGAATTTGGTGTAAGTTCAAGGTAAACAATATGTGTCCAAAATTGACAAAACAAACTAGTCATATTTTAACCTAAAAAAAAAACATAAAACAATTGGAAAGCTAGAAATCATCTTTGGCAACTATTTTGCATGTGTTGTGTGAAGGGTTCACCTTTTGTGTTAAGCATAATATTGATGGTTTCATGATTTTCAAGTTCTTGACTAAATGGATACTAACATTACAATTTCACCACAACTACCAACCACATCTTGGTATTGAAAATATTGAATTAAAATAACACTTTATACTCTAGGTATACATAATGGGAACAACAAATATTGTAGTATCTTGATAGTTTCCACACTATATGTTCATATTATTTTTAGAAAATGTTTTATTTTTCCCCAAAAATTTTTTTTCAAAAAAATTCAAAATTTTGTGAAGGAAAATAGTATCATCTTTTGAAATCTTTTGGGATGTTCAATTTTGGGATCCAAAGTCTTAAAAAACAAAATTATTATTCAACAATGAAATGTTGAACTTGCCATTGGTTATTAAATTTATTATGAGGTTGAGTTATATGTCTCATGCAAAAATTCTTTGAGTTAATAATGGTTTGGTAAATTCACATCAAATACTTACACTATTGATTGCATTAAAGCTAAGTGGGTACCAAAAATAAAAATAGATCCCAAGTCGATTATTAGGGTAATTGTTACAATTTGTAACTGTGATTTTAAAAATAATCAAAGAACCGATGGCTTTTTGATATATGGCTACAAATCTCAAACATTGAAAATCCAAATAACCACCAATTAGCTATTGGTTATTTTGAAATTTTTGGAACTAATGGTTTTATGATTGTGATTGTTTTTCAAAAAATTAGAATTGGTAGTTCTTTGATTTTAAAATATTTGCAAAACTAAAAACTGATGATTATTATGAAAATCAAACACTCGTTCAACACTAGTTGTTTATCATGATAAATGAATCATAAATGTTCCCCTTGCCCATGATTTGGAAGATTTCATTTGTGAAGAAAATTCCCCAACTAGGGGAAGTTTTAAAGAAATTGATTAGTACAAAGTATATACCAATGTTGGCCAGTTAATGAGAAAACACCCAATTATCAACTTGGTTATTGGTAAATTACAATCTAGTTATTGATTTCTTTTTAAATTGGTAAATTATCTACCTAACAATTCTCAAGGTGGGTATTTGAGAACTAAATTTTTTCCATGGTGCTTTGAAATATTTAAAACCTAACCAAGGATTAATTAGAACTTATTTAAACTTAATGGTTAGAAATGAACTTGCCAAACTTAGAAAATAATGAAAACTAGATCTAGAACCACTTGGCATTTAAAATCTTAAACCCAAACTAGATCCAATTTTTATATTAAAAAACATTATTTAGAATTAAAACCTTGCCCATGTTTAGTTATAGACTTGTTGAAAATGCTAAAACCACCTAGCATTGGTATTTATCAGTGATGGTAGGTTCAAGATATTGGGCAAGTTCAAGTCAAAGTTTTAAGTTAGGTTTTGAAATATTTGGATTAGAGGTTCACGTTTTTGTTAAAATTATATTTTAATCCAAATCATGAAATCGCATCGTGCTGAAATTAAACCTAAACTTGGATCAAATTGCAATTTCTTTTAAGACAAATCCAAATTCTCTAATAATATAAGGTTTTCTAAAAGTATAACAAAAAAGGCTTGATTTTAAGTTTTGACAATTGGCTTTTGGGCAAACTTTATGAAAAAAATAATGTTAGTGTTGGGTGCATATTGTGTGTGTCACTAGGACTTCCTTTGTAATTCTAACTCAAAGAACTGCCATTATTTTAGTGAACTATTGTTAGGGGGCTACCAATTCAAAGTGGACCCTTTCATTGTTTGTTACCTTGTTGCATTAGATATTAGGATTTCTATCAAACCAAGAAAATAAAATTAAAAAAAAAAAAATTGAAACAAGAGGTTCTTTTCAAGGTCAAGAATCAAGCAACACTAATATTTACTAATGTTGTGCAATTTTTCTTTTTAAGAGAACCTTTAAACCTAGTTTTGATTCTTTAAAAAAGGATGGAGGTTCTTTGGGTGTGGGTTTGAACCTAGTTCTTCCCATTTTTAAACCTTGTAATTTTGATTTTGGCACATTTTTTTCAAATTCAAGAAGCTTTAGGCTCAATTCAAAAGCTGGGTTTGGTTCCATGTACACATTATACACTCCCTTTTGCTAGATATTGTATAGGTATAAAGTTTTATAACACAATTAAACTAAGGTCTATGTAGGTATGGAGTTCAACAATAATTAATATATAATCTATTATTTAACTTTAAAGTTGAACCTACTTGTCAGCTTTTTTAAAAAAATCAACTTGCATACTTAAAGAACTTGCCTTTCTTTTAAGAATGTTTTTTCATGGTTTCAATTTTAGGTCTAGATCTAGCAAAAGATTAATTTCACAATTCAATTATTGTGTTGATTCTAATTAAAAGGTGTGAGTTTGGGTTTGGGTCACAAAAAGTTGACCATGAACCCTAGGTTTTAATAGTGGAAACTAGATACCCTCACAAGACTAATATGTACTTAACCAACTAGGGGTTGGTTCATATATGTTTGCAAGCCCACATAAAATAACATTTACTTGGACTTAACCATTTCCTATTTATTTGTACTATCTAATCTAGATACCCCAAATCTAAAAAATAGATATGTTCTTAAACCTATCCTTACTTTCTTACTTTGTTTTCTTTTAGTTCACATATATCCTTACATATTGATTGTATAAGATTTTTGAAGGTTACACATACCTAAATAGTATGTCATAATCTATGTATTATTGTGCCCCATTGGATTATTCTAGTAATGTTAATTCATTAGAGTTGATTTAGGTTAGAAAACTTTAGGTTCCATAAGTCATTGTCATTGTGGATTGGACAATTCCAAACTAGAATTTGTTTGGCCCATTCCCAAGTGAAGAGGCATGGAATGGTGTATTTTTGGATTTGTGTTTTTTAAAAGTTTTTCTTTTCCAAAAACATATTCACAAGAAGATTTTGAATATTTTCTTTATGAATTTGCATCCCATATGTGTTCAATTGAATTTTAATCCAATTGTTCAATTGAAATGAATTGAAATTAAATTTAGTTGAAGTGGACTTCAATTGAATTGCAATGTTGTTCACACCTCAATTTCATATAGGAATGAATTAATGTTTATCAATTTTTTTTCCATCGAGATATTTGTCTTTTCTTTATTTTTTTGATGTTTTTAATCTCGGTGCAAATAAAGTGGATTTATTGCATGTTATACCTTGCATCATATCATTATTACTTTTTGGCTAGAATTCATGTATATAAAAAATTGTTTCAACTTTTCATGTCATTGACATATGAACATGTGTTGTTTAATTAAACTTCATGTGGTATGTTAAGATTGTTGAAGAGATTATTGACAAAGGAGCATATGTCAATGTAACAGGTGAAAATGAGAAAATGTTTTTGCATTTAGTATGTGAAGACAATGATGATGGAGTCATTTTGAAATTCAATCTCTCCTTTACCTCTTCCTTTTAATAGATCATAAATTGTATAAATTTGTGTATTCTTTGCACTTATGTAAATATTATGTGAAAATTATATGCAAAGAGGGAATAAATGTCAAATCATGTTATGAGTTCGGCAATGATCCAATGAAAATGTTTTTTGAGCACAAAAGAAGAATGAAAGTTGACCATATAATTAAATATGTTAGAATTGTGTTTTCATCATGTAGTTGTGATTTTTGATGGAGCATTTTTTGTCATGAGTTTTTTATATTTGGGCATGCACATATTTTTTTCCTCCTTCATTGTGGTTTGCATTCATTTAAAGTGTTACATGACAAATGATGTTCATTTCATTATGTGTGCATTATGTGAAAAGAAATGATTGAAAAAATTAGTGGACCAAAAAAGGAAAAATGTGTTATTTTCTTCAATGTTCTTCTAATTTATTTATTTTTGGATAAAAAATTATTTTGATATGTGTTTTGATAATTTTCTTTAATTTGATGCACATCATATCATTATTATATAACACATGCCATTTGATATCAACCCATGTATACTTGTATAAACACGCTTTAAGTGTCATAAATAATTTAACAACTCAATGAGATCAAATGGTTTGTATGTTTTGAAAAACTCATTTGGTGATCCTTGTCCCTTATGAAAATGTGACTTACTAGAAAACAAACTCCATCTTGCTTATTGCATAATTTATTGTACATGGATTTTATTTTTATGTTTACATTCTACTATAGTTTTTTTTGTCATCTTTGACATTAATTACATTAATTGGAAAAATTTGTAATTTTGTATATTACTTTTTTCACAAAAAAACAATTTGTGAAGGAAAATACATGGTCTCTTGGAATATTCAAGAATATTTTATTCTTAACATGATACATTCAAATTTCATTAATTACACTACAAACATGTGTTAAGTTTTTTTTGTATTACAAAAATCAAAATTATTTAAGTAATCTTGAAAATGTTATGAATCATGCAAGTCTTCCACATCCCATGACTATGTTGTAAGATTTATAGCTCTTTCTCAATGTCTATCATTAATTGTATTAAATGTATGAGATAATGAATGATTTGTTGCCATAGAAGCTTTAGAAGAAGGAAAAAGGAAAGCAAAGAAGGAACCAAAAAAAAAGATCTAATTTGTGCACAATACACCAATGCTTGCCAATTGTGTGCAAATTGAAATGGGCAAGATTAAAAACCCCATAAGAGTTGATAACAACAAAAACATTTATTACAATGTTTTTCCATTTTTTTTTGTAAAAATGTGTTCAAAGTCTAGCTCTTGTTTTCAAAATTTACATTACTCAAAGATTTATATTTTGGTTAAATCAATTGCATGTTAACCATAAATCACGTGTCTTTCAACTTATTATCACCATGTATCACACCAAGTGTTTGACAAAATTTAAAACTTTTTTTCACATGTTGTTATTTAATAATGCATGACTCACATTCAAATGCATTTATGTTTCACATTTTCATTCAAAAATACATTGAAAAGCTTAAGGGCTATTAACTAATGCATTATTAATGTTTTTGAAAGATGAATATGAAATTATAATTAATTTTTCTGATCTATACACATCATGATTGCAAATTGTCTTACATGTCCTAAATTTCAACATTTTGTTTCATATGAAAGGAACATGTCTTGATGCATTTAAAACCATTAAATCACATTTCAATATCCATGTATTTTTAATAGATTTGATATTGAATAATTTTCATCATGTTCATAATTCCAAAAAGTGGTAACATTAAATTTAATATGATGGGAGCTTTTGGTTTGGATTGAAAATAAAAATTACAAATAAATAAATATTAAATTCCATTATGACTACAATTTTAAGACTAAATTATTTTATTTAAATGATTAATATTTTTTAATTTTCAATTTAATAATGAATTTAATCAAAATTAAGAATAATATAATAAATCTACATTAAGCATATTGTATTTGAATAAATAAAATATAAAAAATTAAACCATTAAATTTCAACATAAACTTTCTTGTAATATTTTAGTGGACATATTTTAATGAAAATTAGAAACATATTAAAATCAACATTAAAAATGAAATATTTATGATAACATTTTATGAAAGTTGACAGAATCTACATTATTTTTTTATCAATGCTACGTTTATGAAGTTAATTATACTTAATAAACTCATTCTAAATATTAAAATTCATTTGACGTTCAATGGGAAATGACATTTAACAATATTTTAATATCACCTTCACACATGACTTGGGATGGGACATTTTGTTTTGGCCCTTTTAACCATCTTCTTTTTCAAATGGATAAACAATTTTTTCCCCATTTCTAATTATTTTCTCTTTTCAAATCTATATAAAATATATTTCCCCCTTGAACTTGAGTCTCTTTTAATAATGTTAATGAAAATTTGATTAAAAACCAAAAAACACACTTGGACAACACTAAGGATGACAAGAGAAGTGGAAGAACAATTTTTTTTTTTTAAAAGAACAATTTTGTCATTCCTTAACAATAAATACGTAGAGGACATTGAGGGCACTAGAGTCAAAAAAACATTTTATATTTATATATTTTATATTTTTTTGGAACTAAGGGTCATGAGGAAGCATAGTATGAAAGAAATTGAGGGATGTTGAAAAGGCTCAAAAAAAAAAATATTTTGAAAACAAACAAGAGGTGTCAAAAAATGTTAAGTGCTAGAAATGTTAAATGCTTTAATTAGTAGATGAAAATTAAATTTCATTTTCTATAACTAATGAAAGTGGAAATGATTTTCATGAACAAATCAATATGATCATAGATTTAAAACCAATGTCTAGTAACCAATTATCTTTTAAATATTTTATTTAAATACTTTTTAAATATATTAATATTTTGACCTTATGTCAATTGATTGTCACTAGTATTGCGAAGAAGGTGTCAAGAAGATTTCATGTTGAAAAATGGAACATTTTAGAAAATTCTAAAAGATTTCTTTATTTTTCCTTTGTGGAATTGTTTTGAAATAATGTTTTTTGAATATTTCAATGTTTCTGAAAATAATAAAATTAGTGTCAAAAAGAGGCTGCAAGATACTAGGGTATGGTAAGCCTTTCCCTATGGCTAGCTTTTCTTATCCTCTTCTTCCCTATTTCTAGGTTTTTTTTTTTTGGTTGGATGGCACCCCTTCCTCATGCATGCCTTTTGCTTTTATTGTGTGGATATCATACATACATGGCATTCAAAAACACAACATTGATGAAAAACTTGCTAGTTATTAGTTAATATTTCAATATCGATATTCATTTTATATACCCGCTAGTTTAACACTAAACATACTTGATTGATGTAAAGCAAGCTTTATAGTGTTGCCGAAATGTCGTCTTCTTTTATCATGAATGCATTTAGTTTGATGCTAGTTGTGCATTTGGTGAGGTAAAAAAACATGCTTTAGAGCACTTGCAATTTAGGTCAATCTTGAGGAATAATTGGCACTCAAATTGCATTCAAATTTTGAACTCAAATTTACAACATGGAAAATTCAAATTGTAAGAGAAGAAGCCTTCAAAGTTTTGAAAGAGAATTGTCACTTTAAAAAAAAACCAAAAAAACCAAAAAAACCAAAAAATGATCATGTGAACAAAATAAACAAGGTGTGTTGTGTTATACACAATGGCCTTGTGCCATTAATTTAATATCAACAATTGATATTGTATGATAAATTGGTCATAGCTAAGGGAAAAAAATAAAATTAAAAAAAAATCTATTTTACTGTACATTGATCATCATGTTGTTGTAAAAGAAAAATTGTCATGATTTTTAAAAATAATAATCAATATCACATTAGTTATGAAGAACCTACAAGGGATTTCATATCAAATGATGACATGTTCTAGGAACTGATCTAAACATTTAAAAAATTGATACTAGATCAAAATCAATAGGAAAATGTCACAAAATGATTTTCAATTTTTTTTTTTGGCAAATCTAATGATTTTTTTTCTCAAAGAAAAAAAGTGATCAAATATTCCCTTTTTCACATTTATTTTTCACGTTTGTGCAAAATTTCAAAACCAAAAAAAAAAAAAAAAAAAAA
>Ga0116231_10006013_pt1 | contig 23521 bp, 15 predicted proteins | sample S1TSphgellanicum_2_FD_89695 | JGI IMG/M metagenome (GOLD analysis project Ga0116231, IMG submission 89695) | Host-associated microbial communities from peat moss isolated from Minnesota, USA - S1T2_Fd - Sphagnum magellanicum MG | ecosystem: Host-associated > Plants > Peat moss > Unclassified...
AAAAAAAAAAAAAAAAAAAACCATGACCATGGCCAACTGGAGCTTAGTTAAAGGATAAGTCTCTCTCTCTCTCTCTATATATATATATATGGAAAGGAAATTTCTTTATCCCCAATAATGCAAGTAGGTAGTCAAACAGACGAAAAGTGGGCACTTTCAGTACCTAATTTCTGCAGGCTTTTTAATATTTCAGAGGGTTGTGGTTTAATAGCCATTTATTTGGTGGGGCTTTTTGTCTGTGAAAACAAAACGCCACAAAAGTGGCGTTTTGTTTGTGTAGTCTTTGAAGGATGAAGAGGATGTGATGAGAGGAGAGGAGAGGAGAAGGAGAAGAGAGGGGCAAACATTGGCAACAAACGGTAACGCTTTCATGATTGCAGTGGGGAATTGAGGATTCTCAATCTCTTGCTTGCTCATGGGACTCTTGGACCAACTTGCAAGTGAGAAGGAGATAACACATGGCGACGTTTGGGGCCATCACAGCTACACAGCAGCACAACCCTAACAAGTCCTTCGAGGTGGGTACCCACTTACTTGCTTTGCTTCAGCCGATTTCTTTTGGTTTTCTTCGCAGATTTTGTGATACAGTTGATGGGTGTTTCTTCTTTCGAAGCTGAGAGTGAGATTTGGTTCATGTTCATGTTTTGGGTTTCTGCCTTGTAGATAGATGCTTAAGAGTTTTTTGAGGGTTTTTGTTTGTAGAGTGGTTTTCTCAGAATCTCCAAGCTTTGGAGAGACTTGAAGAAATGGCTTCCAAGATCTTGAAAACCAATTTCAGCATGCTCTTTCTTCTTTTCATTTTTGTAGTCCTTGTCTCTTTTTTGCACATGAAAGTTCTGGTTTGGATTTTGGATGCACTGGTGTCAAAGTTAATGACAATAATTAGGCTGCTGTTATCATAGTTTGCACATTGATGGGTAAAGCTTTTCCTCTTCAAGAGATTTGCTTTCTTGAGTTTCTGAAAAGACCCAGAAAAGTATAAGAAGCGAGGAACCGTTTTTTGGCTTGAAATGTGACATGGTTGGTGTTGTTCACCTCTCAAAAGCCAGACAATTGATGTAGGAATCTAGAATACATCCTTTCTCAAAAATTCAGCAAGTCTTCAGTTTCTGCAACCAGGGGCTTCAATTTGGAGTCATGATGCGCAATGTTTAAGCTGATTTTGTTATTTGGAGCATTGGCCAATTGAACATTGATCAGGTGGTATCACCCCCTAGCGATGGAATATCAAGTTTGAGTTTCAGCAGCAAGGCAAACTATCTGGTTGCCAGCTCCTGGGACAATCAGGTTTTTAACCTTCCCATCAAAATCTTTATTGGTATCAACGTCCTATACCTTGTCATCACATGTTAATCCATTGCCCATTCTTTCAAGCTGAAAATTGTTGCAGAGTGGGTCTTTTCACTTCTCTATCATATGCACCTGCTTGTGATACTCAATTCCTGATGTGGTGAGTCAATTGTTTTTCTCTTGAGTTGTTTTGGGTCATAGAGTTTAGGGTTTACAGTCAAATCCTAGCAAACCGATTCGTCCTTTTTCAAAGTTTTTATTGAAACTGATGCCTGCTTGAGGCCAGCTGTAATGTAGATGAAGATGTCTTGGTCTGCTGTTGCAACTATCCTGACTGGGTGGCTGTCAAACATAGGTTAAATAGGCTACATTATGCTGTTGTATGAGGATGCCTCTTGTTGCATGTCTGTGCCACAAACAATTGTGACATAAAACTGTGTGATTAGAGCAGACAGACAGAAATTTAATGTGTTGAGTTTTGCAGGTGCGGTGCTGGGAGATTCAGTCAAATGGAAGTAGTGTGCCCAAGGCAGCTATATCTCACGAGCAGCCAGTAAGTTCTGTGCTAATTGCAGTTGTTTTTAAAAGATCTCTTCTGTCATTGTAGAATGGGCAGTTTAAATCTCTTCACCTACTCTGTGATAGCTGTCTGATGGGTGTGTAGGTGCTATGCTCGGAGTGGAAGGATGATGGAAGCACAGTGTTTTCAGGTGGATGTGACAAGCAAGTCAAGATGTGGCCCCTTTCATCGGGTGGCCAGCCAGTGACTGTTGGAATTCATGATGCACCTATTAAAGAGATTTCTTGGATCTCGGAAATGAACCTTTTGGTTACAGGGAGCTGGGACAAGACTCTCAAGTAAGGCTTCTTCCACCCAACTTTGTAGTTATTGGATCAAAGTTTCCCTCATCTAAATGGATTGGGATGAGTCTTGCATAACTGATCTTATGTTAGCATGTCACACATAAGATTTTTCCCACATAATTTGTACTTAAAAATTCTCTGCAGGTACTGGGATCTACGACAGCAAAATCCAGCTCACACACAGCCATTGCCAGAGCGCTGCTACACCATGAGTGTTCGGCATCCACTCATGGTAGTTGGGACAGCTGACCGAAACATCCTTGTCTACAATTTGGCTAGCCCTCAAGCAAGTGTTCTTTACCTGCTACGAACATGAGTGTATGGGAGAGAGCAAGGCAGGGAAAAGAGAATCGAAACATCCTTGTCTACAATCTGGGTAGCTCTCAAGCAAGTGTTCTTTACCTGCTATAAACATGAGTGTACAGGAGAGAGTGAGGCAGGGAGAGATGATTGATTTGTGAAGGGGTTTTGCTGACTTGTTGTGCTACATTCAAACACTAACCCTTTAAATCCTATGATACAGACAGAGTTTAAGAGAATTGTGTCACCTCTGAAGTACCAAACACGATGTGTTGCAACCTTTCCTGACAAGCAAGGTTTCTTGGTAAATCTCTGAGTCAGGTCTGCAAGTAAATGTTTTGTTCCTGTATTTCTTTTTTTCAAGCCAGGAAATTCATGTCGCTTTTGTGTTCATTTTTGGTCAGTTGTCTGGCATCTAGGGAATGAAGATTAGGGGCTGTGGTAATTGAGAAGTCTTGGGTTACGGGTAAAATGTGAAGGGCAGCAGAAGGTTTGATGGTTGTGATGTGTGTGAAGGTGGGCTCAATTGAAGGTAGAGTGGCAGTGCAACACATTGATGATTCGGAGCAGGCAAAGAACTTTACCTTCAAGTGCCACAGGGATAACAACGATGTATATGCTGTGAACTCCATTAATTTCCATCCTGTGCGTCTTGTCAAAACCAAACCCGACCTCTTTTTTGGGGGAATGAGCATTCATGATCAGCTCACACATCATTGATTTTAACAGCTTGGTCTTTGTGTGAAAGAAGATGGCGATGGGTTTGTTTTGTTTGCATGTGGTGATTCTCATGGGGCTTCTTCTGGTCAGGTTCATGCAACTTTTGCAACATCAGGATCTGATGGTGCTTACCATTTTTGGGATAAGGATAGCAAGCAAAGACTTAAGGTATGGATAGTAGCAGTGCGTATAACTGAACACATAAGGACAGAATCATCACATGTACAAATTTTGACCACCGCTTTTAAAGTTTCCATTGGGTGTTATCTAAGTTTCTGTTGGTGTTTTGGTTATTGGAATGGTTGAAATAGGCAATGCAGCGGTGTACACAGCCCATTCCATGCAGTACATTCAACAATGATGGCTCAATCTTTGCATATGCAGTAAGCCTGCCTCCCTATTTGCTTATTGGGTGATGCTGCATTAGGGTTCTCATTTGTTAGTATTTGTTTACATGGAAGAGTGACAAAACGATCAAAGGGCTAAAATGATGGTCAAATCTCATTACACAAGAACCAGCTCTGAAGGGCTTACATTAACACAGTTCATAGAATATGTTAGCTGAGCTATGGTGATTGGATATGCTAAAGGTGAGCTATGACTGGAGCAAGGGTGCGGAGAATCATAACCTGGCACAATCAAGCAACTACATCTTCCTGCATCCTACTCAGGTATGTGTTTATGTTTGGAACCCGCTCTATTTTGCATGAAATGAGTTTCAATGCAAATGTGGTTGCAATACTTCTTGTGTAGTGATACATTAAGATGGTCATTAGAACAGTAAGGGAGTAGCTAAATCTTGGAAATGTGTCTTTCTTCAGGACTCAGAAGTGAAAGGTAAACCTCAGATGACCTCCAGTTGAAGAAAATGAGTGGATATGTACCCTCTCCTTGCACAAAATTTGGGCAAGGACTCCTTATGTAGTGACAAGTTAAAGATGGTCATTAGCAACAGTAAGGAAGTAGCTAAATCTTGGAAATGTGTCTTTCTTCAGGACTCAGAAGTGAAAGGTAAACCTCGGATGACCTCCAGTGGAAGAAAATGAGTGGGATACATACCCCTCTACTTGCACAAAATTTGAATAAGGACTTCATCATCTTTCCTGGATGTGCCATTCAAAGGACAACAGCAATGGCACGTGTACACATGCGGGTGCTGGAAGAGAAGCAAAGAGAAAAACTAATGTGGTAGTTTTAGGTATTGGGATCTAGAGTATTGGCATTGTGATCATGGCATTTTCTAATATGGGGTTCAGGTAACAACTATGTAACATATGACAGCTTGTTGTTTTTGTTAGAACCTTCACTTTTGGAGCCAAAATTTTGAACCCATATGGGTTATGTACACATTGTGAAATCTGTTCAGTTTGTAAATGACTATAAAAACACCAGCAGCTGTCAGGGATTTTGTAGCATAATCTCATCTCCTGTTGAATTGCTATTTGTTAATAGTTTTTGTTATCTCTTTTTAGTTTTTGGGAAACCTGTTGATTGATTTAGTGGTCTCTGAGAGTTGCCTTTATTCAGCTAAATTGTTGAGATGGGGTATGTTGTTTAGTGTAAAGATGGCAAAGTAGGGCGGCGATTTTCATGCAATGCTTTCAAGTAGTTGCATTTTTTGCATTTTTGATGAATAATTCACCTCTATTTTCACCATGGGTTTCTGCTGAAATCATTCAAAAACATTCACACCCAACCACCTTGTTTTCTTGCTGAAGTTGAGCCTTGGAAAATGAGAAAGCTGCAATGAGAACCATGCATTGGATTACCTGGGCTGCCCACATTTTCAGCCACCGGGCATCCTGGGCATCTTGAACCACAAAACTGCATTGGATTTGTGGGCCGTTAAAGACATATGAAATTACACAATTAATTTGTAATTATTTAATTTCACAACTAAGTTAAGTGATCTAATTTCTGTAATTTCAATGCAAAGTTTACATTACATGAATTTTGAATATTATGGCCCAAGTCAAAATTTAATATATCTATGCACATATAAATTAATCCATATCACTTAAACTTTCACCTTATAATCCTTGTGTGTCTTGTTACTAAATTCTCAGCTTTTTTGTATGTTTTTTTAATGTTAAAAAGAAAATCCCTTTTTCCAGTCTCAATGAATTTTCCCAACAGATTTTTGTGGATTTTCCACCAAAATCATTGGGAAAAATTTGGATTTTTTTTGGGAAGTGTAAATTCAACTGATTTTGTTAAATTTTTGGAAAAATTCGTCAAATTTTCAATATCACAACACTAGAAAGAAAAAAACCATAGATGATGGCACAAGGATTTTCAGTCCTTTGCTCTAACCACTTGAGCTACATAAACAAAAATAAACTAATTGTATATTATCTCTCCTTTCAAATTACAATAAAACTTGCTTCACAACCCAATGGACCTTTTAATAGTGGGTCAAATAGTACAATTGAAAACAACGAAAAAGATGAAACCCGTAATCTAATAATGGATGGAGTAGTGTTCATATTAAAATTAACTTTCATGTAATAATTGTTAAGTACAGGAAACCCTTTTTATAATCACATCCATTTAAGTCACTTACTTCTTTGTGTCACACATTTTATGGTAACTATCCATTTTGGTGAGAAACACCATTTTTTTTTGAGTTACTATACTTGTTAGTAGCACAAAACATTTGCAAAGCTTTTTTGTAATAAATCTGATTATAAGAGAGAAAATCTATGACAAATATTAGGGTTTTGTAAATTATAATTTCCTTTGGTAATGTTAGTGTTGTTTTGTGTTAAGTTGTGCAAACTATCAACAATGAATTTAGTTAAAAAGAAAAAAAAAAAGACAACTTTTTATTGTGGACCGGTGAAAGATATATAAGCTTGCCAAGAAAATTTAAAAAAAATCTAGTTAATAATATACACAAGGAGCTCAAACTAAATGTAGATTGCAACTTTAAACCAAGCAGAAATCGCCACATTCTTCAAGTTTAATAATGCATAGTAAAGCTTAAAATAAACCATGTAAGAAATTTAAATAATTGACATCTTTATTCTAGCATAACATTTGCATATCGTCAAAACCTTGCAAGGGTTTGTATGGAATGTGACTATACATGTTTGAATCACATTTCATTGGCATCACACAAAAAAGTGGTCATCAAGGGCAAGGGCATGATTATAAAGGGGGTTTACTGTACCAAAATTGAAGCTTAGTATTTATTCAAACAAGCGGTAAATAAGACACAACATCAAGTTGATAGAACTTGACCATGTACTTTAGTTAGTCAAGTAGTCCCAGTGATGACCAGAGTAGGAAATAGCACATGGGGGGATTAGGAAAAACATCTTTTACTCTTAAATTTGGATGGATGAGGATGGATGAGCTAGTGGTCTTGTTTTTGGGGGGAAAAATTTCAATTTCAATGTAAAAATACGATTTCAATACAAAGGATTTTCCATGGAAAAAATGGCCCAAATTTGCCAGATTTCAAAAAAAATAAAAATTCAAGTTGATAGATTTTTATGATAGGTTCCAGTAGATAGCCAAGAATATAAAAGGATTCTGTTTTTTTTTTCCTAAGTTAAATATAGTATGTAGCCAAATGTGGCTAAATCATCTTATGGATGATCACCATTTCAGCTACATCACAAAATTGAAAAAAAAACCCCTGGGATGAGCTTGTGTGACAAATGACATTATATACATGTATGGATGGAATTTATTGTGGAATTCAACCCATCCCTTGACTTGTACTAGAGGGAGCCTCTTTGCAAGGTTTTCTAAGGGAGTAACAATTGGGTTCACATTGCAGCTTGTGTATTATCAACCCATTTCTTCTCTCTCTCAAAATATAACAATAGATTAGATCGGCACATAAGCATAAGGTTCACATAAATTAAATGAAAATCTGAATGTAGGAATTATAAAAATTCAATTATTTGGCAATATAAGTGATGTTTTAAGGTTTGTAGCCGTGTTGGCTAGTTCTTTGTTTTTACAAGAACCATTGGGTTTAGTTTAGAGGTTTTTCTATAAAATGGAAGATCCTTTAGTTCCTGGTAGAGGGGATTTATTTAAAAAAAATTAAAACTCACAGGTTCCAATGTTGGGACTAATTTCCTTGACCAACAATTTCAGGTTCGACAATTCTAACTTGAATAAGAACTTGAGCCCATATTGCATCTGTTGGGCTGGTTTCAGCTTATTCTTGGTGTTGGTTCCAAAGTTGATTTCCAAGCAATTTTAATGTTCTCAAAATGTTCCCTTAACTTCCCTATGGGTTTCCAAAATTTCCATAAGTTCCTTTAACTTTCCAATGAGTTCTCAAAGTTCTAAAAATGTTCATTAACATGTTCTCAAGAACAATGATAAGGAACAACATAAGGAACATATAACCAACAATGATCTCCACCCAAGCCCTATTTGGGCTTCTATCCAACATAGGGAACATCATAACATATTTGTGCAAATTTCATTTTAATGCTTCCATTAGAGATGCTCTTATATATTAGAGCTTAAGGCTAAGACTTAAAACCCTTAGATCTAGAACCCTAGAACTTGAACATAGAACTTTAGAACCTAGAAACCTAAACCTTATCCAAACCTAGGACCCTAAACCCTACTTAACCTTTTGAGTTGAACTAATAAATTAAAAAAAAAACCCATTGGGTTCAATTTTTGGCTAGTTGTGGATCCATGTAAACATGTCAAGTCGAATCTTAAACCTGTCTTTGAACCTAAACCCAACCAAAAATTGGCCAATACTAGTTCATACAAAAAATTGGTCATTTTTTTTATAAAAAAGATTCCATTGGGCAAGTTATTTTCATTTAAAACTTTTTGCACCACATAAGGTATCAACAACAAAATAAATTCAAATGTTTTACACCCACCTATCATTATTTTCAACATTGAACTAATACCTCAGCTTTCAATTAACTTGATTCATGTGTTTGGTATTTACTAGTGTTGGTTAGTTCTAGTTTTTGGGTCAATTCCAATTTTGGTTATAGGCCAACTACCAGGACAAGATGATAGGAAGTTCTACCCCAAGTTAGAATGGAACAAGGTTTCATGAAAAACTACTTTTGGACTAAACCAATGGCCTTGCCATTGAGAAAAAATGGAGAAGCATTGTTGTGTTGGCAAGGTCGATTGGGGACTACAAGGTTTTAGTTTAGCGAATTTTGGTGTATGTGTTTTTTTGTCATTGTGTTATGCCTATACATGGCTTCATACATGATGGCCGGTTACGAGCATGCTCATCATGCCTTTTAGGGTTAATGTACGTTTTTAGATTATTGTATGCTATTAGGTGCTTAGGGTTTTAGCTTGTTGGTGGTTATATAAAAGGTCAAGCCTTTCCCTTCTCTTTTTAGTTTTTCTAAAATTCCTTTGTCAAGGAGGGTTTCTTCCATAGTTAGATTGGATTTCTAGATGTTCACGGTGGTTATTACATAGCCACCATCTATATACACTACATCTTCTTTCCTTTTTCGCAATTCAATTCTAGAAAAACTACTCTTTGTTGCTTAATGTTGAAAGCGACATATTTTTTTTGGCTTTGAGTTCTTGAATTTCTTTTTGCTATTGGTGTTGTTATTGTTAATGTTGCAATTGCTAGAAGGAGTTTGTGCTATTACACCTTTGCCAACCAATAGCGCTAGGATCGGAGGAGCTAGGAAGAGTGAGACTAAATAAGGGGTGATGTATCTTGGAGTAGGTTTCAAAGCTCTTTCTTTTTTTCTTTTTCTCATTTTCTTTTTTTCTTTCTTTCACGCACAAAGACAAAAGAATAAGTGGTTGAAGACTCTTGAAGCTGTCGAATAAATTTTAAAAAAAAATAAAATTTTTGCAGCGTAGCACTGTTCGCCATTGTTGCCGAGCAATGTCGCCCACCATCATTGCCAAGTAGTGCCGCCCGCCATCATTAACAAGTAAAGCAGTGAGTTGTAGTGTCGTTCACCATCGTTGGCGAGCAATGCGGTGAGTTGCAACACTACCCGCCATCGTTGCGTAGTAACACTGCCCGCCATCATTATCAAATAATGTCGTGAGTTGTAGCGTTGCATCAGCCATTGTTGTCAAGCACTGTTGCAAGTTGCAGCCTTGCATCCGCCATCATTGTCGAATAAAGTTGCAAATTGCAACATTGCATTTGTAATTGTTGTGGAGGTCACGAGCGTTTTGTAGTGCTGTCCGTCATGTCGTCGTCGTCGATTTCCGTTCAACTTTTGTTCGATGTTTGTTGGATTTTCATTCGATTTTCGTCTGATTTTCGTTTGATTTTTGTCTAACGTTCGTTGAACTATCGTCAGAATTTCATCTAACATTCGTGCGACTTTCATCCGACATTCATCGGATTTCCGTTCGTTGCATTTCCGTGCGTTGGATTTCTGTCCATGACTTCTGTCTATGGACTTTTGTCCACTGACGTCCATCCATAGATGTCCATCCATCAAAGTTTGTCCGTCACCATTCATCCCCGTTGACATGCCGTATTCTTCAAATTATATGTATTGCGTACATACGTATTCGATATTGTATTATTCAAACCATATTTAGTGCATATTTCTACAAAATTTTGGGGCATGGGACAACACCATGTGACGCATTCCCACCTCCTCAAAAGATTCAAATGTGAATATAAGATGATAACAATGGAAGAGTAGGAAGTTAGGGTGTGTTTCTTGGCTCGCAGCACTTCGGGGTAGAGAGGCATGTTGGAGTTTCGAGATGGGACTAGGAAGATTGACAAGCATTTCAATCACTCACATGGACCTGCACAAACCAAACAATAAGTTGGATAGTGTATGCTCATGCACTTTTGGTGCGAGGACGAACCATGGGCAAATTCAGACTCACAAGACTCAGCACGGCCCGGACTTGGGGGAAGCCACCACCTTCCCCCTTATAGTATACTCAGTGTCTCTCCATGAGGCGCACATCCAAATAGCATTTTGTCCTAGGACTCCCAAATGGGAGTCCCGAAATTCCTAAAGTTGGGACTCCTACGACTTTTGGGGTCTCATAACTTTATGTGCAGACCTCTAATTGAGATGAGGTCTAAAGCAAAGTTGTAGCCCTTGTCAAGAGCTTTCCAACGGTATGTCGAACATCACCTGCACATAAGGAAATCGGGTTGATTCCTGACTTTTAATGGTTGAGAGTCAAACTGCCAATTTGACTCCTGGCCTTTCTTTTGGCCATAACTTGTGTTTCATATGTCCAAATGGGTGATGCGAGTTCATTTTAGACATTTAATTTTCAATAACTTTCTAATCATATAAAAAAATCTTCAATTTAATGGGTTTTGACCCTTGAAATTGCCCTTCGAAGATTCGAGAGTCCATTGAGATTCCAACTCCCAAAATGGGAGTTCATTTGGGAGTGTGAGGATTCATTCCTTCACACTCTTTTGCACTCATGGGAGCATGAAATGTGACCCCCGGGCTTCCCTCTTGACCCGCAACTTTGTAAGCCCTTGCCTTGGTCGTAAGCCCAAGGTTAGGGTTGCGACACCATGTCCTTGGATGATGAAAGCACTACTGCTCAACTAAAGCCAAGGTATAAGCTACAAAGTAACACATAATCATTTGAGCCGATTTCTTTAAGCTCACGATCTTCACGATGGTAACATCAAATGTCTACAACACCACCATCATCCAATACAATTCAAACTAGAAATTCAAGTTCAGGTTGCAATACATTAATAATACATCAGAGTCCATTTGGAGGGGTTAATTAATGGGGTATGCCTGTTGTTGTAGTTGCTTTCACACCTGTTGTTGCAGTTGTTTTCACACCTTTTGTTGCAATTGCTTTCACACCATCACCATATGTTCTACTGCAAGTTGTTACCTCGACACCCATATACACCATGGAGGTCAACAGGTCTCCTAGGAGAATTAAGAGTTCAATTGAAGGCTAGGTACCACTTTTTTGAGGGAGTTTCAAGCAACTTTATCAATTGTGGTCTACGAATTAAAGCTCAAATATGGTGTTAATTACACCGAAGCGTTTGCATTTAAACAACTAACTATGTGCACTGTGAAACATTGGATGTTTACGAGTAACATTCTTTAAGGATTTTGGGTGTCACCTAGATCCCCAATCCATTTTATGCCATAGTCATCGCCACCGCCTCTCAAGCTGCGTTGCAAGCTGCCATTGCACATCATGGGACTGTGTCTAACAATCTAGATCCGATACCTATTTCAGTAAACCTTTCTCTTCAATAATTCATTGTTATTACCGCAAAAATTCCTCCCACCATCAATGCACTAACTTTTGCTGATTTAGTGGGGGAATTCATTCGAGTTCTTAAATTGGAATTTTCGGTAAAAAGTTCTGAAATTTTTTTGCAGCTCGTCACCTTATCTCGACAGAAGGATGAAACCCTCAAGATGTTTTATAGGATGCTTTTCAAGCTTAAAGAAGATACTTAGGGCATCACAGACTTGGAATTTGCTCATCGGTATCTTTGTTCGTTGGAAGGTACTTCGACACTCCATGCGTAGGTTTTACAACGGGTTTTTGCAGAATTTGGAGATTTGTACACTTTGTTGGATGCGTACAACATTTTTGAAAAGTTGGAACTAGCTCATGCACATTATGAGGCTAGTACTATGAGGCCTCCATCACGTTCAAGGCCTCATCCTCCACCAACTGTGCTAACCAGATCATCACATTTTTCTTTAAGGGCTAAAGTAGGGCACTCAGTTGCACCCATCCTACCTTCTTGCAACTACTATGGCAATCTTGCCCACAAAGCTATTGAGTGCAACATTTTTTCTAAAGATCTCTTTTGTGATTATTGTGGGAAAGAGGGACATTAGGAAGCTATTTGTTTTGCCAAATTCTCGGAACAAAAGCAACTTCAATTACCATGACAAAATCTATCAGCATCTTCCACTACCCCTCAACTAAAAGCCAAGGCACTTCAACCTTCCACTGAGGCTTTCCCCATCGAGGGTAATTCCAGTAAGAATGTTAAGAAGAAGGAGCATAATGCTGACAAGAGGGAGGTGTTTCAAGCCCATGTCACTCAAGTTCAAACTTTGCAAAATGAATTCGAATCATTGAGGGCTTAACTTACTAATCTAAAAGGTAAGTCTTCCCAACCAATTAGTCATGCCCAACCTATACAGGGTTTAGGATCATGAAAGGGACCTCTTAAGTCATTCTATGGCCTCCCACACAATGCCATGGTTGGGGAATATGTTTTTTTCAGTGCACATAATTCTAGTCTCACACCAGAATTTGACATTTTTTTTTACCCTTCCTACTTTGCGGCACAAGAGGCTAGTGTGGCACCTTGAGTTTCTGCCACTAGGCATGTAATTCAGACTAATGGACTTGCATCTAGTTCAAGTCCTATTACTAGGGCTAGAGGAGTTCGAGCAGTCATGCCATAATCTTTTCGTCTTTTCAACATGGAAGAAGAACGCACCTTGCTGGCGAAGGGGAAGGAGACTACTACACCATAAGTTACTAAGGCATCAAATTCTCGTGTCTTAAGAATACATGTACGTTAGGAAAACACATAATTTTCCATGGATCGACTTATTGAGTTTTAACTTCAAATGCGTGAAGTGGCGCAAAAGCTTGTGAGTACATCGTTGTTTAGTTTTCAAGATTTGAAGCTAAGCACCAGGGACATAATTGTAGTACTAGAGGATAACCTGAACACTACATCAAGTCTTTATTAATCCTTGATCCACATGCTATAGGGTCCCATCCAACACCTTGGAGAGACATTCAATTGGCTCATGTGTTATAGATGGTGTCTATAATCTAGTCATTAGTTCTAACATGGCTAAACTAGTGGGTTATCCTACCTCTGATTTTACATTCACATATTAGGAGGGAGCTAAGAATAGCTCATTTGTGGATTTGTTACTCAACAAAGGCGTTGTGGATAGCCATTTTCTCCACAAAGTTTCTTACTCATTTTCAAAGGTGGTGCTTAGTGAGAGAACTTTCATCGCCACCGGAGTTGCCATTGTCGATAATATTGAGTCAACAATCTAGGTGGGAGGACATACACCCAGAGTGGTACTTCTTGATACAAGTGCCCAACCAGTGATTCTTGGAGTTCAATTCGCCAAGATGATGGGCATGTTCGACTTCAAACTACGGAAATCTATGTGGTAAATTCGCATCACTAATGGGAGAGTAGAGGAGGTACTTTGGGAAAGTTCAAATTTGATTTTAATTAATTTCAATGAAGGTATAGATTAGGAGCTTTGCCTACAAGTCAGATGTTTAGTCACCAATGCCACCAGTTACAATGTGCTCATTGGGTAAGAGGCCCTGTTTCCACTAGGTTTCACAATTGACGACTAGTTCGAACATGCGTATTATTGAATGGATTGGGAGATTGATGGCCACCACTTGGGATATATACCCCTTGATTTACATGGGAACCATAGTCCTATGGCTCACCATTGTATGCTCAAGGAAGCACACACCATTTCCTACATCCAACAAGCTAGCCACGAGTGGATAGAAGGAGATGAAGAGGAGACAACTTACGCCCAAGCTACTGAAAGCTTGAGGGTGGTTCATACTGACATTCAACACGGACCAGAGGTTTTACAAAGGTTGAAAGTAGCCCACGAGCCCTTGGTCAAAGCTCTATTTAGTTTTGAGAACATGGAGAGCCATGGTGAACTGATTAAGCCAGTACTTTGTCAACTAATCACTTGGACATCGCCTAAGGAGGGGATTACATTACTAAAGCTCTTTGGTCATATTGGTACAGGTCTTGAAGACCTACTACTGTCAGAGATGGTGGTTCGGAAGTATTTCTACGTAAACATTGATCTTATTGTAAGGTAAGTGGCGGCATCAAGAATGATGGAGTTCATAGCTAGATTTCCACAACAATTTGTAACCATTGCATGGAAGGCCAATTTTTTTTTCTTGCCCTCTAACATACAACTAATTTAGAAGAAGCATATGGAATTACTTGGTCCCGTGGACTTCATCATTTCAAGTTGGGAATGTCAAGGATTTTCAGCGGCTGGATTTGGAGAAGGCTTGAGTGACACAAGATCCAATCTCTTCACGAACATGGTATGATTGATCACCTAGATTCAATCCACTTTTCTTACATTTGGCTATGTAATTGAAAACACCCTTTCTTAGCTTAACCAGAGGGAGAAAGTCCAGGAGCACTACACGCTAGTTAAACATTACCTTGGAGATCCATTCCTATTTGATGCAGTACAATGTGGTTCCTATGCACATTAGTTGCGTAATTGGTGGACCAACCTTGCACCACTCTTAGTTCTATAGTTGGCTCTAAGATATACCATCAGAGACCCCTACCTGCAGGTTTCTCACATATTGGATGATCAAAGTTCTTGCTAATCAATTACAAGGCAAGAAAAACTTCCTTAATTTCCTATGAACACAATAGGAAAACCAAAAGGTGCTTGGCCCACCTTTGTCTCCTTCCCATGAACACACGTTTTTCAGGGAGATGGACCAGGCTTGGTGTATCATCATGCTTCAGCCACTTGGGATGAACCAAGCCTAAAAGAAAGAGAAAGGGCTATGGGGTTCCAAAGTGGCATTACTAATCACACCAAGGTGAGTAGATTGGAGTGTAACGCTCTATTGGGGAGAGGCATGGACCTGAACTCCCTTACATGGTTGTTGGTAACCTGTGTACTCTTTCAAATGTACATAACACTAACACTGATTCAATCAGTTTGTAGTTTTAGCCATGTGACCACATGGCACCCTGACCAAGTACACTAGCCTATCTTCAACACTTTACACTTCACTTTCAGTGTTGGGGGGGAAGAGGTACCATTTGATTCAAGTTGTTTCTAATACACCTGGAGGTACATCAATTTCTGGAGAAACAATTACAACCTTCTATGAATCTACGCAGTTGGATAATGGAGGACTTAATACACCATGTTCTTCAAACACACTTTCCAACTACATTCCATGTTAAACCTAAACCTTTTCATTATGGGGAACTAACTCACCAAGAGAGAGAGAAATCAAGTCACAAACTTGTTAATTAAGTATGAGAATGTGTTCGCATTCTCAATGAAAGACTTAGGTAGGTGTAAAACCATGCAATTTTCTATAGACCTTATAGATGATACACCCATATCAAAGGAGGCATAGGTTGAACAAGCATGAGTGGGAACTAGTAGATGAAAGATGCAAAGAGCTCCATGAGGCTGGTTTCATTCGGCCATGAAGTTCTGATTTTGTAGCCATTATAATAATGCTAGCAAAGGAAGATTCAGTTGGATTATGGACTGAGAAAAGGATGTGCATGGATTATAGGCCTTTGAACCTACTTACACCTTAGGACAGGTACCCCATGCCCATCCCTGAAGAACTATTTAATAACATTGGAGACTCAAACATCTTCACAATTGTGGATTTGAGGCAAGGCTTCAACTAGATTATGCTCGTTACGAAGGATCGCAAGAAAACGACATTCCTTGGAAGCAACAAGTTGTGGGAATGGCTTGTGATGCATTTTGGATTGAAGAATGCACTTGTCTTCTTTCAACGAGTCATGGACTAGGTTCTCGAAGGCGCAGATTTCTTGAAGTGCTACATAGATGACATCCTAGTGCATAGCAAGGGATTCTTGCGGCATTTGGTTCATCTTGAGGAGTTATTCAAGAGGCTCCATGAAGTTAATATGAAGATCCATCCTAAGAAGTGTGAGTTTATTATCACCTCAGTAATCTACCTTGGACACAAAATTTTGCCAAATGGTATTATGGGTCATTGGGCTAAAGTAGTAGCCATTTTGGAGATGCCCAATCCTATTGATGTTCACATTTTAAGGAGCTTCATGAGATTGTGTAATTATTACAAGGTTTATGTCTAAGACTTCAATATTATTGCTCATCCTCTTTATGCATTGTTAAAAAAGGATGTTGCTTGAACATGGAGTGAAAAGGCTCAAGAAGCTTTTGACACACTCAAGGAAAAGCTTTCAAAGTTCCCCATTCCGAGAAGACCTGATTTCAACAAGGTCTTCATTTTACACACTAATTAGAGTCCTCTTGGTATTGGTGCTATTCTTGGCCAACTTGATGAGGAAAGCAAGGAATATGTTATCGCCTATGCATCCTGAAGCAACAACAAGGCTGAGAACAATTACTTTTCATACGAGGGGGAGTGTCTTGCTATTGTATGGGCTGTCATACATTTCAGGCCCGATCTTTATGGCATCGAGTTCACTTTGTATACTGACCATTAGCCTATTAAGTGGTTGATGACTAACGACAAGCTTACTAGTAAGTTAGTTCGTTGGGTGCTTATACTTCAGGAGTATGAGTTCAAGGTTATTCATTGACCTGATATTATGCATCAGAATGCGGATACCATGTCACAGAGACCCTTCACTACCTTTGAAGATTTTTCAGAAGCTAGGCAAGACTTCAACTAGATTCCAATAGTACATGTATCTTATGCATCTAGTTATTTTGCACTACTACAATGTAACTTGGTTGAACATCCCATTGTGGATATATGGGAGGATTTGGACACTCTGAGGTTTCTTCAACATGGGGAATACCCTCCCCAAATTACATCATGTCAGCGGGATCACATACAACAGTGGTCCAAATGCCACTCATGGAAGGATAATCACTTCATCCGATGTTTACCACAAGGCAACATAGTGGTTCTTCCACCACATGAACGACCTGGTCTTATTCAGAAGGTACATTCGGAGCTTGGACACTTTGGAGTTAAACATACTTATAGCCTTTTCGCTCCTCATTACCATTGGAAAGGTATGTATGTTCAAGTTTGATATGTCATTATTAGGTGTGAACAATGTGATAAAGTGAGAATTTCCTTTTCCTCTTGACAGTTCACGCTTTCTCCACTCCCTATTTTGGGCATGCCTTATCGTTGGTCATGAGATTTAGCTAGAAAATTACCACAAACCTCCAAGGGTAATGTCTACATCATGATTATGATTGAGCATTTTTCAAAGTGGGTCAAACTTGTTGCGCTGTTGGACAAATCATCACATAACACCAACCAGGTTTTCTTACAATAAGTCCTAAAAAGGTTTAGGGCTTGTGCTGAGTGCTTTATTGATCAAGGATTATAATTCAGAGGAGAATTCCAAGACCTACTTGACCATGCTCTCATTGACCATCACTAGACTTCAAGGGATCATCCCCAAGCTGATGGCCTTGTAGAGAGGATGGTGCAGACATTCAAAAAGGGACTTTGGAAGATTTGCCTCATTAGGAACAAAGAGGATTGGGACTTGGCCCTACCTTATATCACCATGGGTTACAAGATGTCCAAACACACCTCTTTGTCTCATTTCTCTCCTTACTTTCTACTTTTTGGGAGACATCCCAATCCACCTTCTTCCATTGCTGTTCAAATGGACTAGGTCATGGACTTAGACTCCCTAGCCACTTGGCTAGGATCATTGTAAAAATGGCTATTCTATTCAAAAGGGTTATGCCCATGGCCATGGAGAATTGTCCATTGCATAACATCGAGACACCTTATGGTATGCACACACACGAGGTGGCAGTTACAAATTTAAGGTGAGACAATTTGATATTGGTGATTTTGTGTATTTCCAACGACAACTTAATGATACCTTAGACATTTCTTCTAGTCGCACTATTTTGAGGATTAAGGTGATCAACCTTTAGGTGTGTTGGAGTTGCAAGGAGTTCAGGGACGTACAATTTGGGATCACTCCAAAAATTGTGCGCTTTGCCACTTGTCGAACTTGGATCCTACCATCATCATGTAAACTTGGATTCCTCCATTTGACTATCCATGTCAAGTATGTCAGAGGACAAACGATGCTGATCAAATGTTGCTTTGTAATAATTACAAGGGGGGATACCATCTCTTACCTCAAGCTAGAGCTCAGTCAAGTTCTTGTCGGCATTTGGTATTGTTCATCATGTTCTCCCGTAGCACCTTGATTTCTACTCAGACCATGCCACACTTTTCCTGCTTTAGGTCTTAGGGGGGATACATGATAATTTCATCTCAGCCTCCTTTTGTGCATTGTATATATATGTGCGTGCATTTCTTTTTGGTTGATTAGTTTCTACCTTTGACTGGTTTTAGTCTTTTTGTTTAATAAAGTTTACTATGGATTTACACCCTTACGACACTATACGTCACGACACTACATGTCACAACAATTGTTTTACAACAAGCTTTGGTGGCTCCTTCCATTGTCTTTTTGTTGCCATTTAATTTTAGTTGGCAACTTCTTGATGATGTGAAGGAATTAGGGAAGTGTTCACTTTCCAAATGAACAACTTTTTTTCCATTGAAAAGTTACCTAATGTACATTCTTCTAATATATAATTGTTTTAATCTGTAAGTGTTAAGGCAATTGCCTACTCCCAAAAAAGATAGAAAATTCATTGGGGTTTTTTTCAAGTGTAGGAGGTCATGTTGTGGTGACAAAGGAATGACATTCCTTGTGGTTGGTTTGTGTTTAGGGTTGTGTGTATTGAGGCATATCATTTTCACACATGTTGGTATTGACATGAGAAATTGCTTTCCTTGTAGATTATGTAAGATTATCAAATAAAACATTTTTTTCTAAGTTGGGATATGGAGGTCAACATTTTTGAACTCATTTCCATAAATCTATGACAATAACCTTTATGAGAGGCATATATACCTTGGGTGACCATCTCATTCTAAAATGAAATCCACAATCCCTTGTCAAATTCTAACAATTCCCTTTGCATCATTGTATCCCCATACACAACAAATATATAACCGTTGGACCATGATTTTAAAAAGATAGGTTATGTTGTCCCTCCAACTCAAGCAATATTTGAAAATTTAAAAAATCTTTGTTGTCATACATTAGCCAACATGTGAAATCAAGAAAAATATGTTTTAGATGTAATGCAATATTTTTTTCACATATTCCAATGCAGTTTTCATGTCAAAAATTATTACAGTGTATCAAGCTACACATTGTTTGTAATTGAAATTAGAATTGGATGTGTTCACACTAACATGAACCAACCTTGCCACTTAGGTGAATGTTTATTTTAGAATATTTCTAAAAATATTTCATTTGTAAGTGACCTAAGGACAATTTTTCTTGTTGGTTGAACCCACAAGGGTAGGCAATGGATCTTCAATGTGTTGGTTTTTAGTAAGAAAGATTGGGTGTTCTTCAATCTCTTTTTACCTGTGAGAGTTATCCATAAAGTCATCCAATTAGGGGGTGAGAATGGCCAATTTTGGGATAATAGGGCATCAAATGCATAATTGGGAATGAAAATTTACAAAATGAAATAACTAAAACCCAAACTAAGTTTTCCACCAATTTTGGTGGTAAACTGGGTTTCATCCTATCTTTTCTTTTTTTTGAGCACCTCAGCTATTCCTACATATATTTCACTACACCTACCTATGCAACTACTATAATTAATTTAAGACCTTGTGCATTAAGTGTTGAGTTTCAGCATTTCATACTAAGATTTATTAAAATTTCCTTACTTTGCGGATACCATTGAAAGAGAGGATAGGGGGTGAAAGAGATGGTGAAAACAAGGTGACTTTAGGCATAACTCTATTGTTTTGTGTTTTTTGATATGTCGCTTACATGTGATATTGATTGCATTGGATTTCTTACCACTCTTTTTGAGTTGGTTGTTGTTCCAGTTTACATGTTATATTAAATATTCAAATTGATATGATGGGAAAAAATATTTGTGCCTATTCCACAATATCCTTTGCACTTAACTAGCATCACCTTTTTTGGAAGGACTTGAGTGCACTATTGTTTACTTGTTAGAAGAAGCAAATTGGGGATTAGATTTTATTGGTTTACATAAGTTCATGATGTTATGTAAGAATGGTTTATGATTACATCAATTTTCACATTGGCAAGGTATGCCAAACATAGGAACTAAATAGAAAGGCTTACAACATTGCTAATCCCATTTCAAATGAAAATTGTGAACAAACATTTGAAATATTTACAACAAATGGAGTAAGAAATGGAGAATGAAGCCAAAGTTTCTAATTTGTATAAACCTTCTCAATGCATGTGCAAATCCATTGGTTGTTATTAATTTTATAAAGTTAAACACTAATAAAAATCTTCAACTATATGACTGAGTAAGGACAAAAATGACTTATAACTTTAAAATAATCATAGATGAATTGTTTAGGATAATAGTCATTTAAACATGATGTGGCACAATGATGTGATAGATATCATCCATTAGTGATGCACTCCCAGCTCCTTGAAGGATTCAAATGTGAGTCCAAGTAGAAGATAGTGGAAGAGGGAGGAGTCGGGGCACGTTCCCTAGCTCACAACACTTTGAGGGGAAGAAGGGCGTGTTGGAGCTCTGGGATGGGACTAAGAAGAGTTGACAAGCTTCACTCACTCTCACGAGCTTGCACACAACCCACACAAAGTGGTTAGTGTATAGTTGGAGCACCTTTGGTGCTACGACGAGCCACGGGTAACATGGACACACTAAACTCACCATGGCCCAGACTTGGGGGAAGCTACCACCTTCCCCCTTATAGTATACTCTGTGGCTGGCCACAGAGCTCACATCCAAATGGCTTTTCTCTCCCGGGACTCCCGAGTGGGAGTCCTGAAATCGCGCCAGTTGGGATTCCCGCGATTTTGGAACCCCATAACTTTATGAGCAGACCTCGGATCGAAATGTGGTTTGAAGTAAAGTTGTAGCTTTCGTCGAAAGCTTTCCAATGGTATGTTGCACACCCTCTGCAGCCAAGTAAATTGGGTTGATTCCCGACTTTTTCTGGTCGGGAGTCAAACTGACAGTTTTATTTCTGGCCCTTCTTTTGGCCATAACTTGTGTTTTAGATGTCCAAATGAGCAATGCGAGCCTACTTTAGACATCTAAGTTTCAAGAGCTTTTTAATGATATAAAGAATGCCACAAGCCATTGAGTTTTGACCCCTGAAATCGCTCTTTGAAGTTTTAGGAGTCCACCGGGACTCCATCTCCCAAAGTGGGAGTTACCTTGGGAGTGTGAGGATTCACTCACACTTTCTTACACTCCCGGGAGTATATGATGTGACTCCCGAGCTTCTTTTTGGCCCACAACCTTGTAACCCCTTTGCCTTGGTAGCGAGCCCAAAACTAGGGTTGCAACATATAATTTTAAAATAATCACAAATGAATTATTTAGGACAATAGTCATTTAAACATGATGTGGCACAATGATGTGATAGATATCATCCATTAGTCATAAAAGACATATGTGAAGTTAGTAGTAATAGTTTAGTCATTGTTTCATTATTTTTATTACTAAAAATTGGATTCAAAAACTTGGGCAACATTATTTTTTAAATTTAAAAAATTTATTATTAGTTAAATTATTTTTAATTTCATTATTTTTCATCCTATCAGTTGTTGATAAGTATCACCACTTAAGTTAAATTTAAAACCTAATTTAAATGACTAAATATAACATTTAATCTACCTACTTAGGTTTGTCTAAATGACCATTTAACTTAGGTATAAAATATTTGGTCAATATTTCAATATTGATTACAATGAATGTCATTTGTGAAATTTGATCCTCAGACCTTAAGAATAAAATTCAATTCTTTCACCACCAAACCACCCCACTTCTTGTGTAAATTATTTAATGTTTATTTTATTTAGACCATACTTCATTTAAACATTAAACAAAACCTTAAATTTGATCATCCATATCTTATTGATAATTTGTTGAAATGAAAAAAATAAAAATTTATTCATAAATTTCCTTCAATAATGTACACAATTATATAATAAACTTTAAAAATTTTAAAATTCATTTTAAAAAAAAAATAAAATTTATTGAATAACATTTCAATGACCGTTTTTTGGAAAAAATAAATTCAACCACATGATTTGTAAATGGAAAAACCTTTGTGGCAAATACATGAATAAATAAAAAATATATTTTATAACTTAAACCTTCATTTGATTTAAGAATTATATTATACAAATGTTTTTCCAATATATCATAATTTTTCCAATAATTTTTAATTTAGACGTATGAGTTCATATAATTTATCGACATAAATTATTTATAAATGGATCATAAATCAATTATATATACATAATTTTTTATATGAGTCATATTAAATATGATGTACAAATTTAATTTAATTTTTAAAACAATAATAATAATAATAATAATAAGTATTCAAATATTAACTAATTTTCTGAAACTATAAAATCTATTCATTTTTAGACATATAATATAATATTTGTGTAATATTTTTTCTACACATGTAAAATAAATTTATTTATTTTTATAAATATAATATATAAAAGTTTATTGAAATTTATGATATAATTTTAATGTAAAAAAAATTGTATATTTCCCACATTTTACAGTTATATATATATTTCAAAATATAACATCTAATTTATTCACATTGAATATGTAAAATGGATCATATATCAAGTATATTTTTTAAAAATGTAATAAAAGTTCTTGTATTACCTATATGTATAATATTAATCAAAATCAGTTCCTTATATGTTGTAGTTCATTATGTTTGTTTATATCCATATTAAATTATTGATAATCATTTTTGAATCATTGTAAAATAATTGTATGATCACATTGTGTATATGATGACACATCATTTTGTTCACATCATTTGCGTAGTTATTCTTTAGTCACATTTTCAAATGACATCTTAAACATCTATGTCATTTTGTCATCAATCATGGATGCCTTATGGATGAATATTTACAATGAAAAAATGATCTCATCCTTCTTATTACCATGTACTATGCACTCAAAGACAACAACGAGTTGTGTGTATTGTGAAACATTGAGTACTGAGCATGCACGCAATGTTGATGCCAAATTTACACATAATGCAAAGTGTTTGCACCTTTAGATGCATTCAAACAAAACACATTTGTCAAAATCCATGTGTATTTGTGCATTGTGCATTTAAAGAAAATAGTGAATTGTGCACAATGTTGACACCAAACAATGAGCATGCGCACAATGCCAATGCCAAATTCTCCAACAAAGAAATTTGCAAATTTGCAAAGCTACAAATGGAAATACCAAGCTCCAAGTGATACATAGATGCACTCAAAGAAAATAAAGCAATCCATGTGTGTACACACACTCTGTAGTCAAAGAAAGTAATGAATTGTTGTAAAGTGTAAAGCGCAAACATTCAATTGCACTTTGCAAAAGCCCAATTCATAACACTTAAACCCTAAATGACCTAAACCTTAAACCTAATGCATATCCAAATTATTAAAACTAGTGTGAACTTGGTGCATAATGCACCCGTCGAGCTTCCCCCCACCCGGTCCTTCCTCGCCCGTGCCCCACCCCTGGCCCGT
>Ga0116231_10006014_pt1 | contig 23521 bp, 22 predicted proteins | sample S1TSphgellanicum_2_FD_89695 | JGI IMG/M metagenome (GOLD analysis project Ga0116231, IMG submission 89695) | Host-associated microbial communities from peat moss isolated from Minnesota, USA - S1T2_Fd - Sphagnum magellanicum MG | ecosystem: Host-associated > Plants > Peat moss > Unclassified...
AAATTCCCCCGAATATCAAAAACGACAACCCGGTGAGGGTTGCGCAGGCCCCTTGCAGGACCACGACGCTGAGTACGGGTCGTCTTCCAAGGCCGGTGATGTTCATGTTTATGGGGACCGGTTCCGGTTGCCCGGCCTCAAAACCGGCATGCGGTAGCGGCTTTCGCCAGTTTCATCAGCATCACTACTGGTCAAAAAGCCGCCGCATTATAGTGAGGCCCATCCCAACCCACAAGCCGATGATCGCACTTACTTTTTTACATTAAGTGAGAATCCTCGAGATGTCGCATGCAAGGTGCCCCTATTGGATGTGCGACAGGATGCCTTCGAGCTCATCCAAGCTGTTGTACTCGACCACGAGCTTGCCCTTTCCCGACGCCGCATGCTTGAAACTCACCTTGGCGCCGAGTTTCTCGGCCAACTCGCGTTCCAGCCGGCGGATATCGGGGTCCCTCGCGTTCGATTCGTTTTTTTCGTGGGGTGCCGGAGCCGTGAGGCGCCGCACCAGCGCTTCGGTTTCTCGAACCGATAGTCCCTTCTTGGCCACCAGCGCCGCCACCTCGACTTGGGCGCGGCGCGCGGTGAGCCCGAGCAGAGCCCGCCCGTGACCCATCTCCAGCCGCCGGGTTTCGAGCAAATCCTTGACCTCGTCGGCCAAATCCATCAAGCGCAGCAAATTGCTGACCGCGGCGCGAGAGCGCCCCACGGCTTCGGCGGCTGATTGATGCGTCAAACCGAACTCGTCGATCAACCGATGTAGAGCCCGCGCCTCCTCCAGCGGATTGAGCTCCTCGCGTTGTATGTTCTCGATGAGGGCGATTGCAACCGCCGCCTCGTCGGGCACCTCGCGTATCACCGCAGGAATGTCCGCGAGGCCCGCCAGCTGCGCGGCCCGCCAACGCCGCTCACCGGCGATGATTTCGTAGCGCTGTGATTCTTGGGGTGAGTGGCGCGCCAGCGGCCGCACCAGAATGGGTTGTACCAGTCCCTGCGCCTTGATCGAATCGGCCAGTTCGCTCAAGGATTCCTGGCGCATGTCGATGCGCGGCTGATACTTGCCTCGCTGCAGCAGATCCAAGGGCAGTTTCGCCAAGCGATCACCGGCCACGGGCGACAGTGCGGCCGGCATTGCAGCCGCGGTCGCCCCTAAGGCCGCGGAGCCTTCTTCGGCACGCCGTGCCAGCAGCGGGCTCAAGCTCGCGAGTCCACGTCCTAGCGACGGCTTTTTGCCGGTCATAGCGTCCTTGGTCAAATTGGATTCGCGATTATACGGGCGCGGTGGGGCGCTCGTCGCGGCGAATCATTTCTCCGGCGAGCGCCAGATACGCGAGCGCGCCGCGAGATTCCCGGTCGTGAAACAAGGCGGGCTTGCCGAAGCTCGGCGCCTCGGCCAAACGCACGTTGCGCGGAATGACGGTGCGAAATACCTTGTCCTGGAAGTGGGCCAGAAGCTGCGCCGAAACTTCGTTGGCGAGATTGTTGCGCGGGTCGAACATGGTGCGCAGCAGGCCCTCGACTTCCAGTGCCGGATTGATGCTGTCGCGGACGTGGTCGATCGTCTGCAGCAACGCGCTCAACCCCTCGAGCGCGTAGTACTCGCACTGCATGGGCACCATCACGGAGTCCGCCGCCACCAAGGCATTCAGCGTCAGCATGTTGAGTGACGGCGGACAGTCGACCAGAATGACGTCGAATTGCTCGCGCACTGCACTCAACGAGTCGCGCAGCTTGAATTCGCGGCCTGATACCACGTTGAGGAGCCGCACCTCCGCGGTCGTGAGGTCCTGGTTGGCCGGCATCAGCATGAAGCCGCCATATTCCACCGCCACCAGCGCTTCGACCGCGGTGCAATCACCGAGCAGCACGTCGCAGCTGGTCCGCGCCTGGGAATGCTTGTCGATGCCGCAGCCCATCGTCGCATTTCCCTGCGGATCCAGATCGATGAGCAGCACCCGGCGTTTGGTGGCCGAGAGCGAGGCCGCAAGATTGACCGCCGTCGTGGTCTTGCCGACACCGCCCTTTTGGTTCGCCACTGCGATGACTCGCTTCATTTGAATTTCGCACTCGACTTGGCCGGAACCATTTCCACCAGATGCCGCTGATCGTTCGCCCCCGGCAACGCCAGCTGGTGCACGGCGAGCACCCGGAAGGATTTGGGCACCCCGGGAATCTCATCATCCGGCCTCTTGCCCTTCATGGCCAGCAGGCGACCGCCGGGTGCGCACAGGTGGCCGGCGTACGCGACGAAATCCGCGAGCGAGCCCAAAGCCCTGGCCGTCACTGTATCGAAAAGTTCGAAGGGTCTATAGCTTTCCGCGCGCGCGTTCACCACCTCGACGTTGGACAAGCCCAGCTCTGTCGCCGTCTGCTCGACGAATCGCGATTTCTTGCCGGTAGCTTCGATCAGGGTGAAGCGGCGTTCCGGATTTACCACGGCCAAGACTAAGCCCGGAAAGCCGGCGCCGGTACCGACGTCCGCGCAGCGGTCCCCCAGGTAGGGCTGCAACGTAAGGCTATCCAAAAGATGCTTGGCGAGCATTCCTGGACGGTCGCGGATGGCGGTCAAATTGAAGTTCGCATTGGCAGCCTCGAGTGCGTCGATCAACAAGAGCAACTGCTCGCTGCGCGCCGCGTCCAGCTCGACGCCGAGCTCGCGTGCGCCCGCGGCGAGAGAATCTCGTTCGGCTTCGCGCGCCAATCCATCCACGTTCAAGGTTGAGCCGGCGCGTCGAGGCGCAGTGTGACCGCACTGTCGGTCCCATCCCCATTTTCCTCGAGCAGGGCACTGAAGGCGATCGCACCGTCACGGCCTTGGCAAGCATGCGAATCCGCCGCGCCGGGAGAGACTGCCGCCGCTTGGCCGGCCCCCGCTTGCGCGGCGCCCGCTTGCACGGCGCCCGCCGTCTTCAGCCATAGTCCGCAGGCGTCGCCGAAAATCCGCGGTGCCTCCTCCTTGGGCAAATGGACCGTGGCATCCACCCTCGCCAGATGGTCGTTCCGGAAACACAGTAAATAATCGCTGGGCGTTCGCGACAAGAACCGCGGTGCGGTCTGGTCGATCGCATAACATTCCGCATCTTCGCCCGGCGCCGCACGGGGCGCTTGCGCCGCTTCCCTGAACATCAGCACTTCGTGGAGCTTGAAAGGACAATCCTTGAGCCCGGTGCCGAAAGGCAGCTGCAGCAAGCCATGCCAATCATAGGAAGAGTCGAGCGCGGGGTCGACGCTGGCCGGCGGCGGCGGCGCTTGGTTCTGCGGCGGGGTGGCGCATGCGGATAGTATGAGCAGCAGCAGCGAAACGGCGCCGCACTTTGGGCTGCGCTCGATGTTCATTCAGCCGCCCGCCACACGCTGCTCGAGTGCCTCGAGCTCGCTCACCGACTGCGCATCATCCGGCTTCTCGCGGTCCAGGATCCGCAGCAACGCCTGCTGCGCCAGATCCTTGAGCTTCGCGCACGCCGTGCGGTAATGGACACGCCAGTCCGAAATCAGCTCGTGTTCGAAGAATTCGTAGTCTCGATCATTGACGATGGCATCGAGTACCATCGTGCAAACGGCGACTTGCTGCACGCGCGGCCATGACAGATGCGGCGCGGAGATGCCTTCGGCGAAGCAGCGCTTGAGGTATGCGGGCGGATCCGCGCTGGCGATGTCGTCGAGAAGATCGCGTACGTCGTAGGATTTCACCAATTGTTCGAAGCCTGCCATGACCTGGATTATCCTCGAAAGGCCCAGCAGTTAGGAACGCAATGACTAGAATTTATTTGGCGCTCGCGCTGGCCGCGCTGCTGGCGGAGCGCGCCGGCGCGGCCACCCGGGTCGAGCACGGCACTTTGACCTACGACAACATACCGGCGGTATCGCCCGGGCTCGTCGACGAGGTGGGCGCGTATCTCGATGCCCGTCAGGCGACACCGCTCGGCTGGTCCCCCAAAGGGGAGTTGCTCATCACGACCCGCTTCGGCGACGTTCCGCAGTTGCACGTGGTTGGCGTCGCCGGCGGCGCACGCCGTCAACTCACTTTTCAGCGCGAGCCCATCACCGAGGCTGCCTACTCGCCCGATCCAGGCCGCAACGCGTACGTGTACCTCGAAGATGTCGGCGGCAACGAAAACGCCCAGCTCTATTATCAGCACGAGGGCGAGGCCGCAAAGTTGCTCACCGACGGCAAATCCAGGAACGGCTCTCCCGTGTGGTCCAACAACGGACACTCGGTCGCTTTTTTCAGCACGGCACGCGACCCCGCGAGCGTCGACGTGGATATCGTGGAACCCGACTCGGGCGCGCTGCCGCGGCTCGCGGTGACCGCGGACGGCAGCGGCGCGCAGTGGACACCGCTCGATTGGTCGCCCGATGACAGCAAACTGCTGGTGCTGAAGACGGTCGCCAGCGACGAGGCGTATCTATACGTGGTCGACCTCGGCACCGGCCAGAAAAAGGAGGTAGACCCAGCGCCCGGCAAGGTGACGATCATCGGCGGCAAATTTTCGCGCGACGGCCAGGGCGTGTACTACATATCGGACCGGGACTCCGAGTTCTTGCGATTACGCTATGCCGGCTTCTTCAGCAACGAGCGCACTGTCGTTTCCGCCGGCCTGTCCTGGGATGTCGAGGAACTGGCGATTTCCCGCGACGGTCATTATCTCGCCTACGTGAGCAACGAAGGCGGCGCGGCAAGACTGAATCTGACCGATCTGCGCAGCCATCAAGACCTCGCGCCGCCGCGCTTGCCCGCGGGCATCATCGCCAGTCTGCGGTTTGACGCGCAAGGTCAACGGCTCGCATTCGGGTATGCGGCGCCGGACCAGCCGGGCGATGCATTCGTACTCGACATCGCGCGCAATCAACTCGAGCCGTGGACGCGAAGTGAAGCGGGCGACGTGGATCTGAAGAGGTTCGTGACACCGCGCCTCGCGCAGGTTCCAACGTTCGACCGCATCGACGGCAAGCCGCGGCTCATGCCCGTGTACATCTATGAACCGAAGGGAGGCGGTCCCCATCCGGTATTGCTGGAATTGCACGGCGGCCCGGAGTCGCAGTTTCGTCCCGGCTTCTCGCCGTGGCTCGAATTCGTCGTCAACGAACTCGGCTATGCCGTGGTGGCGCCGAACGTGCGCGGCTCATCGGGCTACGGCAAGAGCTACATGGCATTGGACAACGGCACCCTGCGCGAGGATGCGGTCAAGGATGTCGGGGCGCTGATCGTGTACTTGAGTTTGCAGAGCAGCTTCGACGCCAAGCACATCGTCGTGTCCGGAGGATCCTATGGCGGCTACCTGGCGCTCGCTGCACTGGTCAACTACGGCGACCGCCTGCGCGGCGGAGTCGATGTGGCGGGAATCGCGGATTTCATTACTTTCCTGAGCGGCACGGCGCCCTACCGGCAAAAACAGCGGCGCGCCGAATATGGGGATGAGCGCGATGCGGACATGCGCGCATACTTGCGCCGCATTTCACCGCTCACGAATGCCGACCGCATCACCAGACCGCTGTTGGTAGTGCACGGCAAGAACGATCCGCGAGTGCCGCTTGCCGAGGCGGAGCAGTTGGTCAATCGCCTGCGCCTCAAAGGCGGCGACGTCTGGTACCTGCTGGCGGCCGATGAAGGCCATGGCTATCGTAAGCAGCAGAATCGCGACGCTTATTACACGGTGTTCGCACAATTCCTGACGGCGATGCGTCAGTGACGCGCGTCAGGAGGCTGCCGCTCGGGTTTCGTGAGCGCGACAGGCTCCTCGGCTACTTGCTATCGATGGTGGCCGTGCGCAGGTCGGAGGGCTGAGCGGCGAAGTATTCGGCGGCCGTCTTGATGTCGTTCTCGGTCTTCAGCATCTGCGCCATGGTGCCCATCACCGCGTTTTTGCGCCGTCCGTTGCGATATGCCGTCAAAGCTTGCTCCAGATAGTCCTCATGCTGTCCGGCCAAAACCGGCGGCGTCGGGGTGATGGGCTGGCCGGTACCGGTGCCCGTGCCGCCATGGCAGGCGGTGCATGCCGCGACTTGCTCCGGCGCCTTGCCGACCACCGCCGTAGTCGGCTTGATGGGTGCGCTGCCCTGAAGGTACGCCGCGATATCGGCCATGTCCTGATCCGACAGGGATATGGCCTGCGCGTGCATGGTGGCATGCGGCCGCGCGCCGCTGCGATATTCCTGCAGCGCCGCGATCAGATAACTCGCGGTCTGGTGGCGTAGCTTCGGCACGTCGTAGTCCGGGTACGCATTCTTGTAATTCTCAATGCCATGGCAGCCGTAACAGGTGTAGAACTTCTTCGCGCCGGCCGCCGGATCGCCGGCCGCCGGATCGCCGGCCGCCGGATCGCCGGCCTCCGCAGAATGTGCACCGGGGATGAGGCCAAAGCTGAACGCCGTGCCGGCAAGCCACGCAAGGCGCTTTGTTCGCGAAAGCATCGACTTTTCTAAACCTCACCGATTCAATCAGGAGCGCTGATGGTAAAGACTGGCAGCCTAAAATGCCACTTACCGTCGCGCGGGCTTCGAACCGGCGAAGCATCAAGCCGCGTGGCCGCGCTTCTTCAAATGCACCAGCAACAGCGAGATGGCGGCGGGGGTGAGTCCGGGAATGCGCGCGGCCTGCCCCAAGGTTTCCGGACGCACATCGTGAAGCCGCTGCCGAACTTCGTGCGACAAACCGCTCAAACAGGCATAGTCGAAATCACCGGGCAGCCGCAACGCTTCGTGCCGCTGTTGCCGGCCGATCTCTTCCGTCTGGCGCTTGAGATATCCCGAATACTTCGCCTGCACCTCGACCTGCTGCTTCACCTGCTCGCAGAGGCGCTGATCCTTGCGCCAGTCGTCGCACGCGGCTGGGCCGTCGCCGGCGGCAATCGGCGCGGCATGCTGCAAATCGTCAAAACTTAACGTAGGCCGGCGCAGCAGATCCAAAGCATGCGCCTCGCGCATCAAGCTCCCACCCAATTTTTCCAGCAATGCGGGATCGAGGTTGCGCGGATGTATGACCGCGGCCGCCAATCGGGCCATCTCCGCGCCCACGGCGCTACGCTTGCGCTCGAAGAATTCCCAGCGCCGATCGTCGACCAATCCTAGTTCCCGCCCGAGTGGGGTGAGGCGTAGGTCGGCGTTATCTTCGCGCAGCGTCAGGCGATATTCGGCGCGACTCGTGAACATGCGATAGGGTTCCGGCGCGCCGCGGGTGATCAGATCGTCGACCAGCACGCCGATGTAAGCCTCGCTGCGCGTCGGACACCAGGCAGCACGCCCCGACGCGGCCAGCGCCGCGTTGACGCCGGCGAGCAGGCCTTGCGCGGCAGCCTCTTCGTAGCCGGTGGTGCCATTGATCTGACCTGCGAAATACAGCGACTGCAAGTTCTTGGCTTCGAGGCTCGAGCGCAGATCGCGCGGGTCGAAAAAATCGTACTCGATGGCGTAGCCCGGCCGCGTGATGTGTGCTCGCTCGAACCCCTTGATGGTGCGAACGAATTCCACCTGAGCGTCGAACGGCAGGCTGGTGGAGATGCCGTTCGGATAGACCTCGTGCGTGTCCAAGCCTTCCGGCTCGATGAAAATCTGGTGCGACGTCTTGCCCGCGAAACGCACGACTTTGTCCTCGACGGACGGGCAGTAGCGCGGGCCTACGCCCTCGATCAGACCGGTGAACATCGGCGAGCGCGCAGAGCTCGCGCGAATGATGTCGTGAGTACGCTCGTTGGTCGCGGTGATGTGGCAGGGCCGCTGGCGGGGATGTTCGTCGCGAGTGCCCAGGTAGGAAAATACCGGACGCGGAGCATCGCTATGCTGCTCGGGCAGATCGGTAAAATCGATGCTGCGGCCGTCGAGCCGCGGAGGCGTGCCGGTTTTCAAGCGGCCCACCCGCGGCCGCAGCTCCCGCAGACGCATCGCCAGACGCAACGAGGGCGGATCCCCTGCGCGTCCGCCAGGATGGCTTTCCAGGCCGACATGAATTCTGCCGCCGAGAAAGGTGCCGACGGTGAGGACGATCGCGCGGGCGCGGATTTCTATGCCGCTCTGGGTGATCACGCCGGCCGCACGATCACCTTGCATGACGAGGTCCGCGGCCTCGGCTTGAAAAATTTCCAGGTTGGGCTGCGATTCGAGCATGCGGCGAATGCTGCGCTTGTAGAGCTGGCGGTCGGCTTGAACTCGGGTCGCATGGACCGCAGGCCCCTTGCTGGCGTTCAGGGTGCGGAATTGGATGCCGGCCTGGTCCGCGGCCTGCGCCATGGCACCCCCGAGCGCATCGATCTCCTTGACCAGATGTCCCTTGCCGATGCCGCCGATCGCCGGATTACAGCTCATCTGTCCCAGCGTTTCCACGTTATGGGTCAATAAAAGGGTGCGCTGGCCCATGCGAGCGGCCGCCAGCGCAGCTTCGGTGCCCGCGTGGCCGCCGCCGATGACGATCACCGCATATTCGGAGCCAAAACGCATACCCGTTCAACCTCAAGGGACCTCGAGGCGGCGTACTCTAAACATACCTTTGCAAAAGCACCAGGGAACCATTGACAGCAGCGGGTGACTTAAGTTTGGTTGAAGCCCATGGATAGCCGTGGAGATGTTATGGAGAATGCGAATTCGACCCGGGACACCGCACTCGACCCAGGGCGCGGCAGCATGTTCACCGGGATTCTCGCCATCGTCGCCATCGTCGCGCTCGTGGCGGGCATGGTTGGGATACTGGGCTCGGCCGCGAATGCGGCGCCGCAAATCGGCCAGCTGGCACCCGACTTCAGCGCGCAGGACACCAAGGGTGACGCCCTGCGTCTCAGCCAGTACCGGGGCAAGACCGTGGTGCTCGAATGGACCAATGCCGATTGTCCCTACACACGCAAGCATTACAGCAGCGGCAACATGCAAGGTGTCCAGCAGCTGGCGCAGCAAAAAGGCATCGTCTGGCTGAGCATCATCTCCTCTGCGCCGGGTCGCCAAGGCTATGTGAATGGCTCCGCCGCAGATGCGCTGACCGAGTCGCGCCACGCAGCGCCGACCGCGGTGCTGCTGGATCCGAACGGCACGTTGGGACGCCTCTACAATGCCAAGACCACCCCGCACATGTTCGTGATCGACAAGAACGGCGAACTGCAATACATGGGCGGCATCGACAGCATCGCCAGCGCCGACGTCGACGACATCGCCCGCGCCGAGCCCTTCCTCAAGGAGGCGATGCTGGCGGTCGCGGACGGCAAGAAGCCGCCCCACTCCGTCACCAAACCGTACGGTTGTTCGATCAAATACGCTGGTGCCTAGGAAGCACCGTGATGTTGGGCTGGCGTGCCGCCCGACATCACGGGGCGTCGGTCACGCGACGTTGAGCGGAATGCCGGCGAACTTCCCCGCCCATGCCTTGGGTCCGGTGTCGTGCACGGATTCTCCGTCGGCACTGACAGCCACGGTCACCGGCATATCCTTGACCTCGAATTCGTACACCGCCTCCATGCCGAGCTCGGGGAAAGCGACCACACGGCTCGAGCGGATCGCGTTCGACACCAGAAAGGCGGCGCCGCCCACCGCGATCAGGTAAGCGGAGCGGTACTTGGCGATGACGTCCACCGCTTGCTGGCCTCGCTCGGCCTTGCCGACCATCGCCAGCAATCCAGCCTTTCCCAACATGGTTGCGGTGAATCGGTCCATGCGGTTGGCGGTCGTCGGGCCGGCGGGGCCCACGATTTCTTTGCCGACAGGATCGACCGGGCCCACGTAGTAGATGACGCGACCATGAAAGTCGAGTCCCGGAGGCAGCGGCTGACCCGCATCGAGCAGTGCGCAGATGCGCTTGTGCGCTGCATCGCGTCCAGTCAACAGCTTACCCGACAGTAGCAACCGCTCGCCCGGCTTCCAGGTGGCCACTTCGGCCGGGCTCAGCCCGTCGAGAACGACGCGCCGCGCGCTCACATCCGCGCTCCACGTGACTTTGGGCCACAGATCGAGGTCCGGAGGCACCAGGCGTGCTGGTCCGCTGCCGTTCAACGTGAAGTGCACGTGGCGGGTGGCCGCGCAATTCGGGATCACCGCCACCGGCAACGAGGCGGCGTGCGTGGGATAATCGAGCACCTTGACGTCGAGCACGGTGGTCAACCCACCCAAGCCTTGCGCGCCGATCCCGAGAGCATTGACTCGGTTGTAAATCTCGAGGCGCAGTTCCTCCAGTGCATTGCGTGGTTTGCGGGCGATCAGGTCCGCAATATCGATGGGTTCCATCAACGACTTCTTCGCCAGCAACATGGCCTTCTCGGCGCTGCCGCCGATGCCCACCCCCAGCATCCCGGGAGGACACCAGCCGGCGCCCATCTCCGGGACCATCTCCAGCACCCAATCGGCGACCGAATCCGAAGGATTCAGCATGGCGAACATGGACTTGTTTTCGGAACCACCACCTTTTGCAGCGACGGTGATTTCCACGTGATCGCCCGCAACGATCTCGGTATGGATCACCGCCGGCGTGTTGTCGCGGGTGTTGCCGCGCTTGAAGGCGGGATCCGACACGATTGACGCGCGCAGCTTGTTGTCCGGATTCATGTACGCGCGCCGCACGCCTTCGTTGATCATGGCGTCAAGGTCGAGCTTCGCCTGCCACGATACGCCCATGCCCACCTTCACGAACACCACCACGATACCGGTGTCCTGGCAAATCGGCCGATGACCCTCGGCACACATGCGCGAGTTGGTGAGGATCTGCGCGATGGCATCTCGCGCCGAGGAGCTCTGCTCGACCTCGTAGGCACGACCCATGGCGCGGATGAAATCCGGCGTGTGGTAATAGGATATGTATTGCAGCGCATCCGCCACGCTATCAATCACGTCGGCTTCGCGGATCACGGTCATGGCGCCTCACTTGTAATGGCGAAATGGGCCGCAAATCTATCAAGACGAGGGCGGGGGTGGATAGCGAATCCCCTACAATCCGAAGCCGATGACCAAGGCTCTCGCATTCGCTGGCATGATCTTGGGGGCGAGCGCCTGGTATCGCGCGTCTGCCGCGACCTTGACCCTCGAGCAGTGCCGGCTGGAACACCCCCTGAAAGTGTCGTCCGTGGAAGCGCGCTGCGGCACATTGAGCGTGCCTCTGGACCGCAGTCGGCCGAACGGGGAAAGGATCGCCCTGCACATCGCCGTGGTGCCCGCGCTCAATCGACGCAGCACCAGGGCGCCGCTGTTCGTGCTGGCGGGCGGCCCGGGACAAAGTGCCGAAGGCTTTTACGCCGCGCAGAGCGCCGCCTTCTCGCGCATCGGTCGCGACCACGACATCGTGCTGGTGGACCAGCGCGGCACGGGCCAATCCAGCGCGCTGGTCTGCGATTATCCTGAGGACTGGCAGGAACCGGCCGACCCGATGCCTGTCCTTCGCCAGGCGACTCAAAGCTGCCTCAGCAAGTACGGCGACCGGGTGCGTTTTTACACCACCAGCATCGCCGTCCAGGACCTGGACGCCGTACGGGTTGCGCTGGGCTATGAGCAGATCGATTTGTATGGTGCCTCGTATGGCACGCGCGTTGCGCAACTCTACATGCGGCGCTTTCCGACGCGCACGCATGCGGCCATCCTGGATGGGGTCACCTACCCCGAGCAAATCATCGGGCCGGATGCGCCGAAGGACGGGGAGCGCGCCTTGCAGCTCATCGTGGCCCGCTGCAAGGCAAGCCCGGATTGTGCGGCGGCGTACCCCGAGCTGCAGCAGGAACTCGATGCCTTGCTGGATCAGTTCGGCAGCCAGCGGGTTGGCATAACGCTCGAGGATCCGAATGACGGATCGCCCAAGCAGATCGACTTCACGCGCAGCATTTTGGCCGCGGCGCTGCGCTTTCTGTCGTACAGCGCCACGCAGGCATCCTTACTTCCAGCACTTATACATCAGGCGGCTCACGGAGGCCTCGCTCCGTTGGCTGCCCAAACCGTCATGAGCACGCGCCAGGTGAGCGAGCAGCTGGCGGCCGGCATGCAGTACAGCGTGCTCTGCACCGAAGACGCGCCATTCATTGCCGGCACCGACCGCACGGCGCTTAGGCAGACGTACCAGGGCACCGACCAGATCGATGCCATGCTCGAGATATGCAAGCTATGGCCGCGCGGTCCCATGGACGCGGATCTGCACAGCCCCTTGCACAGCGACGTGCCGACGCTGCTGCTGTCGGGCGAGGCGGATCCGGTGACTCCGCCGGCCGATGCCGAGCGCGCCGCCCGGTACTTCACCGCCAAGCGACTGCTGGTGTTGGGCGGTGAGGGACACGGTCAGCTGAACGTGAGCTGCGTGCCGCGCCTGATGGCGGCATTCCTGAACTCCGCCGATCCGGAAGGGTTGGATACTGCCTGTTTGCGCAGCCATAGCGTCGAGCCGTTTTTCGTCAGCCTGGCCGGGCCCTCGCCGTGATCGAGGCGATCGGTTTATGCAAGCGCTTCGGTGGCATCGAGGCGGCGCGCGATGTGACGTTCGCCGCCCGCAACGGCGAGATCACCGGTCTGCTCGGCGCAAACGGCGCTGGGAAGTCGACAACCCTGCGCATGCTGTATGGCGTCTTGACGCCCGACAGCGGCAGGGCATGCATCGATGGCGTCGACATTCTCGGCGAAACCTCCGCGGCGCGCGCGCACCTAGGTGTGATGCCGCACGCCACGGGCCTCTACAATAATCTTACGGCCCGGGAGAACATCCAGTACTTCGGCAGACTGCACGGTATGCGGCGAAAGGTTCTGAAGTCGCGTATCGCCGACCTTGCGCGCACGCTCGGCATGCAGGAGTTCATCGACCGCCGCGTCAAGGGATTTTCCCAGGGTCAGCGCATCAAGGTGGCGCTGGCGCGCGCGTTGGTTCACGACCCGGGCAACGTCGTGCTGGATGAGCCCACCAATGGGTTGGACGTGATGGCCATCCGCAACTTGCGCGAGATGCTGAAGGCCTTGAAGGCTCAAGGTCGCTGCGTGCTGTTCTCCTCGCATGTGATGCAGGAAGTGGCGGCACTCTGCGATCGCGCCGTCATCATCGGCCGCGGCCGGGTACTTGCGGACAGCACCGTTCAGGAGATACGCGCACGCAGCGGACGCGATTCGCTAGAGGAAGCTTTCCTGCAGGTTCTCGGGGCTACCGTCATCGAGGAACACTAGTGCGGGCCCTGTTGACCATTTTCCGAAAGGAGTTCATCGACAACTTGCGCGATCGCCGCACGTTGCTATCGGCGCTGCTGTTCGGTCCCTTATTCGGCCCCGTCATGTTTGGTCTCATGGTGTCATTCGCGCTCAAGCACACGCTGGCGGAGTCCGATGAACCGCTGCAGCTGACGATCTCCGGCAGTGAGAATGCGCCCGGGCTGACGCGCTTTCTCGAGACACAGACCGAGCTGCGCAAAGTCAACATGTCCGAGAGCGAAGCGCGCGAGGCGGTGCGGCGCGGCTCGATTGCGGTTTTGGTACTGGTGCCGAAGGAGTACACCGGATTGTTCGCTTCCGGAGCGCCGGCGCCCATCCTCTTGATCGCCGACAGTTCCGACTCGCAGACCCGCAAGCTCGCCAACCGTGCACGCGCGGTATTCGCGGCTTATGCGAGCACCATCGCGCAGTTGCGCCTGCAAATCCGCGGCGTAAATCCGCTCATCGGATTGCCGCTGGCCGTCAACGAGGTCGATGTCGCAACCCCCGCGGGCAGAGCGCTCGTGGTGTTGGGTTTCATGACCTACTTAGTGCTGTTCGCGATGCTGATGGGCGGCTTGTATCTGGCCATCGATTCGACAGCAGGCGAGCGCGAGCGCGGTTCCTTGGAGGCGCTGTTGAGTTTGCCGGTGCCGCGGGCCTCCATGGTCGGCGGGAAAATATTGGCGACATGCTCCTATATGGCGATTTCGCTTGCATTGAGCTTGAGCGCTTTCGTGTTGGTGTTTCGCTTCGTGCCATTGGAAAGGATCGGCATGAGCGCGAACTTAGGGTTCGGCACGGCCTTAACGTTCTTTGCCATCTGCCTGCCCTTCATTCCGGTGGGCGCGGTGCTCATGACGTTGGTGGCTTCATTCACGCGCACGTACCGCGAGGCTCAGACCTACTTGAGCGCCGTGCTGCTGGTGCCTACGCTACCCATCGCTTTTGCAAGCATCTACTCGCTCAAGACGGAGCGTTCGCTCATGCTCATTCCTTCGTTGAGTCAGCACCTTTTGATGACCAGCATCCTCAAGGACGAGGCAGTGCCGCTGGTCGACTGGTCGCTGTCGGCGGTATCTTCGCTGGTGGTGGCCGCCGCGCTATTCTGGCTGACCGAACGCCAGTGGCGTCGCGAAACCATGTTGGGCTAGGCGCCCCCGGCTAGGCGCCCCCGGCAAAGGTGCTTGTCGACTCAAACAGAATGGGCACCAAATCAGTGCACGAAGTGGGCCAGTGGTCCCAAAATTTAGAAATCTGTGCGACATTTAATGGCGTCTCGCGCGGGCGTTATGTACAATGCGGGCGTGGGTGAGGCTGGAGTGCTGGGGGCTTTGAGATGAACGCACCGTCGAATAAATCCAAAATTGCCGCTTTTCTAGCGGTTCTAGCGACCTCGGCCGCCATCATGATCGGGTTGTTTTGGCTGTTCCCCCTGACCACCGCCATCATCGCCGTGGCGCTTTTCGCGGTACTCGGCGTGTCGGCGCGCTTGGCGCGCTCTATCGATGTCGCGGACATCTCCGACTTGGATCACCGCGTCTAGGAAAGGTCACAGGACGGCCCACGCGCTGGCCCGAATTGCGCGAATACGGCGGGATGAACTCAATGAGGTAGCTGCGTTGGAGCGCCTCGAGCCAACGCCGGATGGTGGTGGCCGGCAACGATGAGCCCATGGCGAGGGAGGCGTCCATGGAGCAGGCCCCAATGGAGGTGGCGGGAACGTATGGTTCAGCCGTTCCTATTCGGCCCGGCCTCGTGGTGACGCTGGTCAATATTCCAAATGACCTAACCAGCGCCGAGGCGGAGCGGATCGCGGGCTTCGTCAAGATGCTGGCGCTCAAATGAATGATCGGGCTCAAGCGTACAGGGCGCGGCGCTACTTTCCGATGCAAAAACTCCGGAATATTTCTCCCAAGAGATCTTCGCTGCCGAATTCACCGGTCACTTCGCTCAAAACTTCCTGAGCGAGCCGCAAGTCCTCCGCGAATAATTCCAAAGCCCGCGTGCGCCGGAAATTCTCCGCCCCTTGCTCAACGTGCTGCTTTGCACGGATCAAAGCATCCAAGTGCCGGCGCCTCGCACTCAAGGTGCCACCGTCCGCGCCTTGGAATCCAGCGAGCTGTTTGAGGTAATTTCGCAGCAAATCCAAACCCTCGCCGGTCTTGGCGCTCACATGAATTTCCGCGGGACGCGCATTCGCATCGATATGCGCCGGCATCCCGAGTAGATCGATCTTGTTGAAGACCAGGGCCATCGGGACGTTTGTCGGCACGCCCCGCGTTGGCACGCCGCGCGTTTCCGCTGAAACGTGCGGCGCGCCATCGCCCGCCTCGCGGTCAGCGGCAGCATCGACCAGATAAAGCACCAGGTCGGCCTTGGTCATCTCGGCGCGGGCGCGGCGCACACCCTCGGCCTCGATGAAATCACTGGTCGAACGCAGCCCTGCGGTGTCCACGAGGTTCACGGTCAAACCGTCGATCTGCATGGACTCGCGCAGCACGTCGCGAGTCGTGCCGGGCAGATCCGCGACAATCGCGATCTGCTCTCCGGTGAGCCGGTTGAGCAGGCTCGATTTGCCGGCATTGGGAAGCCCACAGATCACGACGTTCAAGCCGTCGCGCAGCAAGGCGCCCTGGCGGGTCACGACCGTGATACGTTCGAATTCGGCGAAAATGAGCTCGAGCCGTTCGTGAAGATTCGATTCCGAGGCGAAGGCGATCTCCTCGTCCGAAAAATCTATCGCCGCCTCCGTCAACTTGCGCAGCTCCGTCAAGCGTCGCTGCAACGCATCGACGTGTGCAGAGAATTCGCCGCGCATCGAACGCACGGCGGCGCGCGCCGCGGCGGCGCTGCCGGCGTCGATGAGGTCGGCGACCGCCTCGGCCTGCGTGACGTCGATTTTGCCGTTGAGGTATGCGCGCTCGCTGAATTCACCCGCCAGCGCCGCGCGGCAGCCGAGTGCAAGCAAGCGCCGCATGAGCAAATCCAGCACCACCGCGCCGCCGTGTCCCTGTAGCTCGAGTAAGTGCTCTCCGGTGAACGATGCCGGTGCAGGAAAATACAGCGCCACGCCCTCGTCGATGGCCGAGCCGTCGGCATCCAGGAAGCGCGACAAGAGCGCGTGACGCGGCGCGGGTATCGTGCCGAGTAAGACTTGCGCGAGGTCGGGAACGTCGGGGCCCGACACGCGGATGATGCCGATTGCGCCGCGGCCAGGTGCGGTGGCAATGGCGGCGATGGTGTCGGGCGGAGTCACCTTCACTGGCTTAAGTAAGGCGCTTATGATCGCGGCTTATTGGCCTCGGCGCTGACCACCTGGTTCACGCGCCACTGCTGCAGGATGGATAGTACGGTGTTGGTCAACCAATAGAGCACCAAGCCGGACGGGAACCACGCCATCATGCCGGTCATGACGACCGGCATGAACTGCATCACCTTCGCTTGGGTCGGATCGGGAGGCGGAGGATTCAATTTGAATTGGGCGAACATGGAGCCCCCCATCAGCAGCGGCAGCACGAAAAATGGATCCCGCGAGGATAGATCGTTGATCCATAGGAGAAACGGCGCTTGGCGCATTTCCACGCTTTCCAGCAGCACTCGATAGAAGGAAATGAACACGGGAACCTGAACCAGCATCGGCAGGCAGCCTGCCAGAGGATTGATCTTTTCCTTCTTGTACAACTCCATCATCGCGCGGCCGAGCTTCTCGCGGTCGTCCTTGAAGGAATCCTGAATCTGTTTCATGCGCGGCCCCACCGCGCGCATCTTTGCCATCGAGCGCCCGCTCGCCTGGCTCAAGGGATAGAACAATAATTTGATCAGCGCCGTGACGATGATGATGGACCAGCCCCAGTTGCCGATGAGCTTGTGCACCAAATTCAGGCCGTCGAACAAGGGCTCTGCCAAGACCGTGAGGATGCCGAAATCCACCGTGCGCTCGAGGCTCGTTCCCACGGCCGCGAGCTGCGACTGCAGCTTCGGTCCGATGAATAGTTCTTCGTGGAAAGTGTGCGTAGCGCCGGCAGGTACATCAACGGTCGGGCCGGTCGCGCTCAAGAGAAATTCGTGGTTGCGGACTTGTAATTGATATTGGTAAGGCTTGCCGGCGGGCGGCACGATCGCGGTGACGAATTGATGCTGCAGTGTCGCCAGCCAACCATTGGTGACCTCGCTCGAGTACTTTGAATCCGTATCGTTTTCGACACTCAGATCCTTGTACTTGGATCCATCGTAAACGGCCGGTCCCTTGAAAGAATACGTCTCGACGTCGAAGTAGGAGCGCGACGCGTGTTCCCAATGCCTCAAGATCTGCGCGTAGGAGGCGAGCTTGCGATCGGAGGTGCCGTCGTTTCGGACGGCGTACTCCAGTGCGATCGCATACCCGCCGCGTTTGAACACGAAAGTCTTGGTGACGTTCAGACCCTGCTCGCTCCAAGTGAGCGGCACGCGCAGCTCATCGGCACCGGGTGCCAGGGTGTAGGTGTCCTGCGCGGACTGCCACATCGCGAGGTGCGTGGGAGCGCTTTCCCCTGCGCTGCCGGCAAGACCGCTTTGCAGCAGATAGAGCGTGGCCGGCGGTTCACGGCTCTCGAGACGCACCGGTGTATGGGGCGTGTCCTTGCGCAATGGATACTCGATAAGGTCGGCGCGGTCGATTTCGCCTCCCTTCAAGTTGATCGACATGTCGTAGACGTCAGTGACGACATGCAGCATGGTGGGAGCCGCGCTGGAAAGGGCGGCCGGCACTTCGGCGGCAGGCACAGCGGTGGCCGGCACAGCGGTGGCCGCCGGACCGCTGGGCAGGGTCGGCGGCGGACCAAAGCTCTGCTCGGCGCCAGCAGGGGTGCTCGCACCGGGCACTCCTGGACCCCCGGTGGCAGCCGAGCCAGCCGGCACGGCCCCGGGTGAAGCACCCGATGCTGCCTGCGGTACCGAATCCCCCAACGCCGGCGCGCGCTTGACGCCATCCGGCAGGGTGCTGCTGGTCTCCGCAGGGACCGCGGGATAATCGTGCATCCACGCCTCGTAATTGAGGTAGAGCAGCGCGGCAAGTGTGGCCCAGAGCAATAAGCGAATGTTGCCAATGTTACCCATGGGTAAGCTCCTCACCCGGTACGGGATCGTAGCCGCCCTCGCAGAACGGATGGCAGCGGCCGATGCGGCGCAGACTCAAGAGCAGGCCGCGAAGCACGCCAAAGCGCTGCACGGCAGTGTGTGCGTAGCAGGAGCAACTGGGGTAGAAACGGCAGCGCGGAGCCAGCATGGGACTCACAAACAATTGATAACCGCGAATCATCGACAGCAACAAGTGACGCGCGCTCAGCATCGGTGGGAGAGAACCTTCCAGTGTTTTTCCAAGCTCGCTCGCAGAACATGCGGCGTCGCCTTGCCGGCAGCCGCTCTCGCGGACACGGTGACATCGACCGATGGAAGTGAATGTTGGTTCAAACGAAACGACTCTCGGGTGATGCGCTTTATCCGGTTGCGCGCGACCGCGGTGCCAAAGATGCTGGTGGCGATGCTCAAACCCAACCGCGGATGGGCTTCATGATTGGCTAGCACGGATAAACTGAAGAACGCATCGGCGAATCTCTTGCCGCTGCGCTTCACTTCGCGAAACTCGGCCGCTTGGTGCAAACGCATGCGCGGCTCGAACGCTAGTTTACGGATCGCTCTTCGGCTCTTGGGACCGCGCCTAAGGACAGAGACGCTTGCGGCCCTTTGCGCGGCGCCGGGCGAGTAGTGCACGACCGCTCTTCGTCGCCATGCGTGCGCGAAAACCGTGTGTACGGGCGCGATGTAGATTGCTAGGGTTGAAAGTACGTTTCATGGCGAATCAGACGGCGGGCATGTTGACGAAAGGCGGCAAGGGTACGCAAGCGAGGCAGCATGTGTCAATAGACGCCCTGGCGAGTTGGAGCTATGCTGCCTGCCCCCGTTGTCGATTGGCCCCATCTTAATACCCGAGGAGAGCGCTCTTGGCGGAGTCGCTTTGGAATCGCTGTCTGCGTGTGCTTGAGGGCGAACTCCCGGAGCAGCAATTCAATACTTGGGTGCGCCCCTTGCAAGTGATTGAACGTGACGGCGAATTGAAACTTCTGGCGCCGAACCGTTACGTCATCGAATGGCTGGCGCAGAATTCCCTGTCGCGCATCAAGGAGCTCATGGTGGCGTTTGCCGATGGGGCGACCCCCGAACTGGTGCTGGACGTGGGGACGCGCGCCGCTGCTTCGCATCCGATCGCCGCCAATGACCACGACCTTGCGAACGCGGTCCGTCCTCGGCGCATGCTGCCGACGGTCCTCGGCAGTCCCATCAATGCGGATTTCAATTTCACGAGCTTCGTCGAAGGCAAAAGCAATCAGCTGGCCCGGGCCGCGGCGCTGCAGGTCGCCGGCAATCCGGGGCGGGCATACAACCCGCTGTTCATTTACGGCGGCGTGGGACTCGGCAAGACGCATCTCATGCATGCGGTTGCGAATCAGATCAAAGAGCGCGACAGCGGCGCTCGACTTGCCTACGTGCACAGCGAAAGATTCGTCGGTGATATGGTCAAGGCCTTGCAGCACAACACCATCAACGATTTCAAAACGGCGTATCGAACCCTGGATTGCCTGATGATCGACGACATTCAGTTCTTCGCGAAGAAGGACCGGTCGCAGGAGGAGTTCTTCCACACGTTCAACGCATTGCTGGAAAGTCAGCAGCAAGTGATCTTGACTTGCGATCGGTATCCGAAGGAGGTCGACGGACTCGAGGAGCGCTTGAAGTCGCGTTTCGGGTGGGGTTTGACCGTGGCCATCGAGCCGCCGGAATTGGAGACCTGCGTTGCGATTCTGATGAGCAAGGCCGCGATGGGCCACGTGGATCTGCCGGAGGAAGTCGCCTTCTTCATCGCCAAACGCATACGTTCCAACGTCCGCGAGTTGGAAGGTGCACTGCGCAGGGTTGTGGCCACGTCGAACTTCACCGGCCGGCCCATCACCCTGGAGTTCGCCAAGGAAGCGTTGCGCGACCTGTTGGCGCTGCAGGAAAAGCTGGTCACGATCGAAAATATCCAAAAGACGGTGGCCGAGTACTACAAGATCCGCATTGCCGATCTGCTGTCGAAGCGTCGCAGCCGTTCGATTGCCAGGCCGCGTCAGGTGGCCATGGCATTGGCCAAGGAATTGACCAATCACAGTTTGCCGGAAATCGGCGATGCGTTTGGCGGTCGGGACCACACGACGGTGATGCATGGATGCAAGCGGGTCAAAGAGTTGCGCGAAACCGAGCGGCGCATGGGAGAGGACTATATGAACCTGTTGAGAACCCTGACGGGATAGAGGCGCAAAACCTGTGGATGCTTTTGTGGGTAAAGATATCCACAGAATCACGACAGTTTGCGCGCCGCGCGCGGACAACATTAGACCGCTGTTATGGAGTGTGTACTTGATTGATTAGAAAGGTGATATTGGAGTTCTCCCGAGTTTCGGCGAGGCTTCATAATCATAGTAATAATCTCTTTCTAAGAATACTTAGAGTTAAGAAGGTTCACGGGTGTGTTCATGAAATTGACGGCAGAGCGCGAGAAATTGTTGGGTCCCCTTCAGGCAGTGATCGGCGTTGTCGAACGCCGTCAGACCATGCCGGTTCTGGCCAATGTGTTGCTGGGTGTACGCCAAGGGCAACTCTCCATCACGGCTACGGACTTGGAAGTGGAACTCGTGGCCGCCACCGAAGTGGCGGTGATCGAGGCCGGCGATATCACGGTACCGGGCCGAAAGCTGTTGGATATTCTTCGCGCCCTACCTGACAAAGTCTCCGTTTCACTGATCGTTGAGGGAGAAAAAGTCGTGATCAAGGCCGGCCGCAGCCGCTTCAGCCTCTCGACGCTGCCGGCGGCGGAGTTTCCCATCATCGACGACATCAACGCCCAACAGACTGTACAAATTCCGCGCAAGGAGCTACAGCGCTTGCTGGAAAAGACGCACTTCTCCATGGCGCAGCAAGACGTGCGTTACTACCTGAACGGAATGCTGCTCGAGATCGATGACCTGTCGCTGCGTGCTGTGGCGACGGATGGACATCGACTCGCGCTGTGCGAAACCGCCCTTTCGACCAAAGCCTTGAATTCACAGCAAGTTATCGTGCCACGCAAGGGTGTTTTGGAGCTACAGCGGGTGCTGACGGACGACGGGGTAGCGGATCTTGCTATCGGCACCAATCACGTTCGCGCCCAGATCGGCGATATTCGCTTCACTTCCAAACTCATTGATGGTCGGTTTCCCGATTATTCACGCGTCATCCCGGCCGCGCCGGCTGCCGCCATCAGGGCTGACCGGGATGTGTTGCGCCAAGCCTTGCAGCGCACCGCGATCCTGTCGAACGAAAAGTATCGCGGCATCAGGGTCGCCGTGAAGAAGAACTCGGTGACTGTTCAGGCTCATAACCCTGAACAGGAAGAGGCCGAGGAGGAGATCGAAGTGTCGTATGACGGCAAGGATCTCGAGGTTGGCTTCAACGTCAACTATCTTCTGGACGCTCTCTCAGCCATTGACGGTCAAGAAGTCGAGCTAGGCCTGACGGATAGCAACAGCAGTTGTTTGATTCGTTCCCCGGGAAGTAGCAACGCACGCTACGTCGTCATGCCGATGAGACTTTGAGTGATAAATCAGACAGGCTGTTAGGCGCGAGTCGTGGCCCTTCGCCGCTTGCAGGTCACGGACTTCCGTTGCCTGCATTCGGCAGTTCTGGAGCTCGATCCAGGATTCACGCTGATCAGCGGACCCAACGCGTCTGGCAAAACCAGCTTGCTCGAGTCGATCTATGTGCTGGGCCGAGGTCGGTCGTTTCGCACGCGCCACACCGATCATCTCGTGCGTCGAGGGACAGAGCGTTTCGTCGTGTTTGGCGAAGTGGAGGCAGCGGCCTGGCGGGTGCCGCTCGGTATCGAGGGCAGTGCCAACGGCCTTCGCGCCAAGGTTGCGGGTGAGAGGGCGTCAACGCTGGCCGAGCTTGCGCTGCAGCTCCCCGTGCAGATCATAGATCCGGAAGTGCATCGACTCATCGAGGAAGGCCCCAGCCGACGCCGACGCTTCTTGGATTGGGGCGTGTTCCACGTGGAACATGGGTTCGTTAGGCATTGGCAGCGCTACCATCAGGTGCTCCGGCAGAGAAATGCGGCGCTCAAAACGCGTCAAACCTCCGTGGTCTGTGCCTGGGACCCTGAGCTCATGCGCTTCGGACAACTCGTCACCGACGCGCGTCAGCGATACACCGAGGCGCTGATTGCACAGTGCGCCCCCATCGCTAGACGTCTCTTGGGAGCGGAGCTGGCCTTGAGCTATCGGACCGGTTGGGCCAAAGATCAAGCCTTCGAGGCGGCATTGGACTACAGCTTGAAGGCCGATATGGATATGGGCACCACCCAAGTCGGGCCACATCGTGCCGATCTCGCGATCCGCTTGGGAGGCTTACCCGTCAAGGATCGAATCTCGAGGGGACAGCAAAAGCTCTTGGCCGCCGCGCTCCTGATGGCTCAGCTCAATCTGTTTCCGGAGCAAGCCCCGATTCGACCCACGCTGCTATTGGATGACCCTGCCGCCGAGTTGGACGATGAGCATTTGGCCTCGCTCATACAGGAGGTTTCGGCGCAGAGCGTCCAACTCGTAGTAACGACCTTGCATGGGGAGTTCTCGGCGTTTGGAAGTCCAGGGTGCCGCCTTGCGATTGAGGCGGGGGTTGTCAGGCCTATTTGAGCCCGTCTGATGCGAGGGGTGGGCTGTATGAGCAGAGGGTCCCTTTGTCGCATCATGTTCCACGTGGAACAGAGCGCTCATTTGAGGCTAGCCGATCCCGCCACTGCAGGCTCCGACATCACTGCCACTCAAGCTGTCATTCCGGATGCACGGTAGAGTGCTCAGGATGGCCCAATTGATGGGCCTTCGCGGTGGGAGATTTTCATGGCAGTTCCGCTTTACGTCTTCGATGCCTACGGCACCTTGTTCGACGTGCATTCGGCCGTCAGACGACATCGGCAACGCGTCGGGCCGGAGGCTGAGCGCATATCCGATCTTTGGCGCGCTAAGCAGCTCGAATATACCTGGGTGCGGTCACTGATGGGCGCTTATCAGGATTTCGAGGCGCTAACCGAACAAGCGCTCGACTACGCTGCCGCTTATTGTGGCGGGATCTCGGCGGAGGCTCGTACCCTACTGCTGGACGCCTATCGGCGACTTGACGCATTTGGCGACGCGGCTCCGGCACTGACCCGCCTGAGGGCGAAGGGCGCGCGTTGTGTCATTCTTTCCAATGGAACGCCGGACGGCCTCGCCTACGCGGTCGCGTCGGCGGGCTTGAGCGCATGGCTGGATGAATCTCTGTCGGTCGATGCGATTAAGATCTTCAAGACCGCGCCGCAGGC
>Ga0116231_10006016_pt1 | contig 23521 bp, 19 predicted proteins | sample S1TSphgellanicum_2_FD_89695 | JGI IMG/M metagenome (GOLD analysis project Ga0116231, IMG submission 89695) | Host-associated microbial communities from peat moss isolated from Minnesota, USA - S1T2_Fd - Sphagnum magellanicum MG | ecosystem: Host-associated > Plants > Peat moss > Unclassified...
ACATTTTTTTTTTTTTGATTTTTTTTTTTTTTTTTGAATAATAATTTGAGGGTGGAGTGGGGTGGGCATTAGGCATGTAATTCTTAGTTTTGGAATATGTCTCAAGTATGCAATTTTTTTAATTAAAAAAATAAATTTGTGAGTTAGGCATGTAGGTGATATAGGTGGTCATATTTTATTGATGGTACAAACGCTTGTAAAAAGCAAAAAAAAAGGATCAGTTTTGGGCCATGCAAAGGTAGGCAAGAACCAGACTCACTTAAGAATTTTTCTTTAAAGAATGCAAAAAAAACAAACAAAGGTCTTGAAATTTGAAGAATCAAGTTCTAAACAAAACTGAAGGTTTTATCCCCCACAAAACAATTAAAATCTTGAATAAGAACCGGGGGTTCTTTCAAATTTTTAAATAACCAAAAAATTGATTAAATAAAAAATTTAAATGACTAATTAAAATCAATGCTCGGTTGTAAGTTCAACCTACTTGTTAACTCTTCACAAAAAGTTCAACTTGCCTACTTAAGAAGGGGGTATAGGCTATCACATTGTGACCTTGCCATTTACATTAAAACATATCTTAAGGCAAAAGAAGAATTATGGAAACTCAAATATTTAACCATGCAAAAAATATAATCTTCATTAAAAAAAAATTCCTCTAAAAGAAACCTAAATAAATCCTTCAAGATAATATTATTATAACTCTATAACTAATCTCAAGTTCCAACACAAGCCAAAATATCATCTTTCAAAAATCCTCATATAAAAGTAGACCTATTATTATTACCTAGTAGGGGCCAAAATCCCTTAAGCTACTAACTATACTCTATAATTAATCTAAACACAAATATCCTTGCCTTCAGAGGCAAGGTCAACAAACCTAAATTTGTGTTCAATTTTTTTTTTTTCACAATTACAACTTTGGTTCCAATTCTAGGCCCCAATAATAATAATTTAAAAAATGAATTAAATTTATTATTATTATTTATTATATATATTTAAATTTTTAAAAAAAAAACTAGTTCTACAGTCTAGTTTCTCAACTGGTACCCAAAAAAACGAAGGGCTAATTAAAACAAAGGGTTAATTTGGGTCACAAGAACTTGAACCCCGAGTTTAATTAACACTGCAAACCAAAGAACCTATCAACCCTGGTTTAAACCAATGTTGGCTGGGTTATCAAAGAGTTTTGACCCGATTATCAACTCGGTTATCAATTTAGTTATTGAAAACCTACTAGTTAATTATCGATATTTGATAACCAATTAATAACCTATTCATTTGGTATTGAATTTTCAAAATCTAATAAACCTACTCAGGTAGGTTATCAATCCTAAAACATATTTATGATAAAAAAACAAGAAAACATATATATATTTTTAAAATTAATTATTTTGAAAACCATATAACTAACCAATAACCGACAAGATAACCATGGGTTATCAACCAATTATTTGATACCTACCCTTATGCATAACCAATGATTATGACCCAATTAATATAAACAACCTAATTAGCACCTTTAAAAAATTTATTAAATTTTTTTATAAAAAAAATTAGAAAAAAAAAACAAAAAAACTCTACCCAGTTGGGAACAAGTATTTACTAAAGTTTAAACATTTAAACACGAATTGCACAGTTTTTTTGCACTTTTAAGGAATTGTCAATTTTTTCTTTTTTAATATTTCATAATTAGTCAGAGAGACGCCAGCCTAGCCCCGGTTATTTGGAAAGAAATCGGAATCAAAGAACCATCAGCCCCGGTTATCTCAAAAAGGGTCTGGAAAATTGCGATTTTCATGAAAGAATCTATGGTTTAATGGTCAATTACTTGATGTTTTCAAAATTTTGAGAACCAAGGTTAGGTATATATATGCATACACAAACACACACCTTAATTGGGTCTTTGATTGGTTTAGAGTCGTGACCATGAAGCCTAAGAACCGTTCTCATGACCATGGGGATCTATCCCTGTTTTTAATAACCGCCAGGGCTAGGGGCCCTATGGCCGCGTATTGTCGGTCCTATTGCCGCGTGCACTAGATTGTTTGGCTTTTCGTCCGTCGACCTCGTGAGCTCAAGTGCGCGCGATGGCAGATCTGCAATGCGACGCGCGCCCGAGGGACAGCGGCCGCGAGAGACAGAGAGAGAGAGCATAAAATAGTAGGCTGATGGAGGAGGGCAAGTACGTGATTTTGTTGCAGGAGGCGGTGATAGGAAGGAGAAGGAGAACAAATTGGAGATGAGGGAAGGCAGTAGTTTGGTGGTGGTTTAGGGTTTCCCCCATGACTGCAGCAATTCCCTTTGCATAGGACAAGCCTGGAAAGGAAGAGGTCTTGAGGGTTGCAGAATGGGTAACACTAGTGGACGTGAGGGGCAAGCGGTACCAGGAGCTGCAGGAGGATCAGTAGGAGGAGGAGGAGGAGGAGCAGAGGGAGGAGGAGGACGAGGAGGAGGAGGAGGGCATGGGAATCAGCAAGGTGGTGGGAATGTGCACAGGCAACAGCTGCCACAATATGCTGTCCCTCCCTCTGGTCACCACCACCACTACCACCAACATCATCCCAACAATATACGAGATCCTAGTCGGATTGCTCATGTTGCTTCTGCTGACTCCATGGGCCATAGCCCTTCTGACAGCCCTGGCAGCACTGCTCGATCTCCTCTCATGTTCACACCCCAGGTATGAGATTTTTGTGGATTTTGGCATGTGCAATTGAAGCCAGAAAATTAAATCCACCAGCACTCAAGTGTAAAAGAGTTCTTGTCAGTGCTGGCTTCTGATCATAGGACTCATGACCTGTTTGCTGGAATCCATAGTAAGGGCACTTCTGCTTTGGATCCTGAGTTGATGGCAATGTCATGTTAGTAATTAGGTCAGCCTGAATTCCCACAATGAGCTAGGGTTTTTATCTACAGTTTTTTAGTACCAGCCATAGCAATGGATAGTAAAGGCTGATATGTGATGGCATGATGCATTTTTTATAAATGGTAGATTTTGAGGTCAAAGATAGAATGTAGGTAGAGAAAGCATACTTAAGGATATGCTTGTGATAAAGGGAAAGATACCTACAAACAGAAAGAGGTCTCAAGTGCTGTCAGGTGTATTAGTTGAGAGGAGTGGTAGCATCAGGTTGCACCAATTACCTAATAATATGTCATACTCATGTAGTCCTTTCAGCTTGTAGATGTAGTTCTTACAGCTTGTGTTATTTGAAGCTTCTAGAAAACAAACTAGACCATATGATCATGGTGCTGTGTGTTCAGTGTATCATTGTTATTCAGCTCTGGCTTATAGTGACATATGTCATTGGCTTTTTTTTCTGACAAAAGCTGCCATGAGATAAGTAGTTCATGGCTGTTGCATTCATTCTCAGAAAGATGTATAGTTCTGGTCACATGCACCTGTGATTCAATCACTGCTGCATGTTGACAGTGGGTGGACTTTTTTTGCCATCTGCAGTTTGGTAGACTTTGGTGTTGATTTGAACTGGACCAACTGATTGCGTGACAGCACTGAGGGATGTCATGTGCAGTTGAGGACTGACATACATCATTTTAACTTGAAACCTATGCAGGTACCCATGGTTCCCATTGCCAAGCCAGATGAGATGGGGCTGGGGGTTTATCAACAGCCACAAGGTGTTCACACACAACCAGATGTATACAGTGAGGCTGAACGTGGGGTACCCACCATGATTGTGTGGAATCATGGGGGCAGCAGTGTTTCAGTGATAGGCTCCTGGGATAATTGGTCGACAAAGTACTTCCTGTCTCCCTGTCTCTTTTGCTCTTGTCAGTTTTACCACAACAGAAGCTATCATAAGTTATGAACAGTATCACCATGTTGCTTGAGCATCTAATTACAGAATTTGTTTGGTGCAGGCAACCACTGCAGAGATCTGGGAGGGATTTCACCTTGATTAAGGTCCTCCCCTCAGGTGTATATCAGTTTAAGTTCTTTGTTGATGGCCAGTGGAGACATTCCCTGGATCTGCCTGCAGTTTTAGATGATACCAACAGTTTCAACAACATACTGGATGTGCAAGTGAGTTCTCATTGCCAAAATATCTACAACAAGGGAACTATGCTAGGCTTTCTATGAGCCCATTAAAAAGTACAAAAGAATTGCATCTGTTGTACTATTGCCTGTAACTCCAATGATGATTACAGAGAACTGCCAAATCTAAAGATGAACCTTCATTGTAATTGACATTGAGAAAACCCAGGTTTCTCTCATGCAAAATTGCAATTTTCTGTTTGCAGGAGTATGTTCCAGAAAATTTGGACAGTGTTGCAGGGTTTGAACCTCCGCGGTCACCAGAATCTTCATACAATGATCCTATGCCTGGTCCTGAGGAGTATGCAAAAGAACCACCAGCAGTGCCACCTCACCTGCACTTGACACTGCTAAATGTGCCCCAAATGCTGGAGACCACTGGTTCTTTACCCCGGCCACAGCATGTCATTCTCAACCACTTGTATGTTGAGAAAGGTAAAACTTCACGCACTGTCCTTGTGCTAGGTACGACAAATCGCTTTCGTTCAAAATATGTCACCACCGTATTGTACAAGCCTGTGATGTTGTGAAGTCTTGAAGGAAGGGAGATGATTTTTCTGGGCTTTAGAAGAATCCAATTGTAGTCATGGTGGCTCATCACTTTGGGCGCCCCTCTCTTAAGGTTCTGGCCAGCATTGTTATGGAGATTTCTGTTGCAATCTCATAGATATGTAGAGGAATGTAGCTGTATTTAGGACACCATGTTTGTTTTACACCTCATGAGCAAAACATTGATATGATAAATTTGGTTGGAGCAAAGCTGAGTCCTGTGTATACATATGCTAGCACCATATTTGTGGCAGAAGACAACCATGAAAGTGAGCCCAATCTTTCTCTCACCATTTAGTGTGAAATATGTGTAACATGTTTCATTGCCTGGAATATTCATTGAGTTCCTTGTCTCATCTAGGCCTGGGGGATTTTCCTTGAGCAGTGAATAACATACTGTTTGAACCTTTATGTTGCAGCAAAATGAGATGCTCATGAGTTCATATCAGTTCACATTCTTTCAGAACAGTAAAGCCAATGATGTATGCTGCTAAATCCTGTTTTGTCCAAGATTTCGGTTATAGCCAAGTTCATTTTGTCCAAAATTTTGTGTCGAAAGGCATTACCCAATTCAGATCTTCCAGTATACTGACCAAATCAGCTAGTGCTTTGTACACATACTCACACGCAAGAGCATCTCTTGTCCCACAGCATGATACAGCATTACCTATGCTTCACATTGGTATTTGCTCGTAGGTTTTGTTTGGCTTGTTGCTCCATTCTCAACAATTGAAGTTGCCTAATCACCTCCATTCAGCCTACAGGAGTTTGAAACTCCCTTCAAACTCCCTTACCTGTAATCAATTCGGGATCTTGAGCAATTCGGATCTGAATTCAATAGGAACTTACTTTGAAACAAATGGTGAACACACACCCTTCAATTCCACTCAACTCGGAAGCATTTGTTCCATATTAAATCATGAATAAAAATGATTGGATAGTTACAATTTGCATGCTTAAATACGCCTAATCCTACTTATTTTCCCCTAATCTAATACCCAAGGCATTGTTTTTGAAGGAAAGGAAGTTGAAGGGGTTTGTTCTTTTTTATGTGTCCCAATTATGTTCTTATAAATATTGAATTTGTTTGTGGGTTATGAGCTTTTGGCTCTATGTGGACTTTGAAAAGTGTGTTACCTATGTAAAGGAATGCTTGTCTAAAAGGGTTATGAAATTTTTGGCTCCATGTGGACTTTGAAAAGTGTGCATGAAAAGGAAGTGGAGATCTAAAAGGGCTCAAAAAGAGATATTTGGATCAGTTTCACTAGATATCTATTCCTAGTTGTTGTACGTAACTAGACCATAATTTTTTTTAAAAAATTGTTTTGGGCAGGTTCTAATAACAGGTAACAATTTATTGCTAAATCTCTCTTTGGATGTTTGCTACCTATGCTCAAGCAAAAAGAAGAAGAAGCATTGATTAGATAAAAGGTAAATAAATACTATCAAATAATATATAAGTTGAGTAAAAGTATAATTAGGGATCAAAGAATTCCAATAGAAAATTGACTTAAATGACAAACCTTTACCCTTATTGTAAGGAGAGGACAAGGGTAATTTATTTATTTTATTTTATAATACATTAACCCTATAAATACAAGTGGATGAATATAAGGTGAAAATAAGGTAAATTGGCATATGTGCACAATGCCCTCTACTAATAGTTGGTAGTTTTTGCAAAAATAATTATTCTTTTCAAAAAAAAAGTTTGGGCTTCAACATCCCCATTTTGAATATTCTAAAATTTTGATAGAATAAGGTAACATAAAAGGTGGCAAAAGAATCTTACCAGCATGGTGAGTTGTGTATTTTCCATGGTATTTATGAAGTTTGGGAGGCTAGGAGGAAGCTTGTGGTATGTGAAGTTCCTCTATGGGAAGTACAAATATATAGAAATAAATCTTGATCATTACAAAACAAGTTTTATTGCAACCAAGTGAAAGACATTAAAATTTATCAACAAAACTTATGTGATTGTTACGAATCATAGTTTATAAAAACTAGCAAAATTGTTCAAAAAAAATCAAAATGTGACATTTGCCAATTTGACCAATTAGTCCTACTAGACAAATTGATTCTAGCAATCCAAGTTGACTACTACTTAAATTGGCACTTTTTATTATTAATGGTTTTAAAAAACTAATGGTCTTTTTGACTACTGATTTTTATATTCCTCATTTTAATTAATCAACTTGGTTAATTATCAAAATGAACAAAATTTTGACTTAATATGTAGATAGGGCCTAAGTAAGTAGGTAGACTTAACCTAGACTAGGCACCCAAGCTCATAAACTAACTTAAGTTAAACACCTACCAAGGTTTAGAACTTAGCTAGTCTACCTTAGTCACCTAACTTAAGTTACGTAACCTAGCTTAAGTAGTCACCCTAACTAAATAGCATAATTAGTTAAAGTGCAAGTGTGATGAACAAGTTTTCAACCGTTGCACCATTTCTTCCCCAAGGGGGATACTTAGTGTAAAGCTTGGGATCTACATGCGTGAAACCACCATTTTTAAAAGGGTATTAAATAATTATTCAGCCTATTTTTTATTACCTTATTATTATTTATTTTTAAATATATACATATTAAAGCCACCTTATATTAATTATAATTAATTATTTCAGATGATTACATGCCTCATTTCAAATTATATAATTTAATTATAATTAAATTGATTATTTGAATAAAATGTACCCTATTTTTAATTAATTAACTTATAATTTTTACCTAACAACCAATATATTGCACCCTATATTTTTACCCACCTTTTAAAAAAAAATTACTAGTGGCCCCCCCCCCCCCAATGTTTCCTAACAAAACATGTCATGGTAATGCAAGTGTTTTTTGTGCGAGACACAATTAGAGGTGGTGATAGGTGAGTGTTGTTGCAAAAGGAGCCTTGTGCCAAACGAGTGGTGGCTGAAGTTGAAGAATTATTTTTTAAAGGTGGACACCAATGGTGAAGAGGGTGGCTTGGTGGTGGATGTGGGACCTAACAATAATATTGCACAATCGTATAATGAGGAAGGTGGGGAGGAGGTACTTGCCATAGAAGTTGAACATGTGGATGTAGAATTGTTAATGTGTCAAATAGACTATGATTCTAAGGTGGAAGGTGATGATCAAAAGTGATATACATTACATTTGGGCAATATCCACCTTATCATGCGGCCACATGGTTTGGTATGCATGTGTTTTTCCCATAACTTTCTTGAATAATGATTTGTTGGTGTAGATTACAAGGTCTAGTTCAACAAATGGTCATGTGTACATAGTCCTCAAATGTGTAGCATGGCATGTGTACCTTTAAAAGGGGTTTCTTCCACCAAGGCCAACTTGAACATGTACATCATGGGACATCTGACATGCCAATCCCACAAAGATAGGGTTGGATGTTGACAATGTGTAATTTCACCATTTTTACCAATTCAACAAATATACTATAGGTCGATAATTTTTGGAATAAGGTTTGGGTGTCAATATTAGAAGTCAAAAAGGTGCATAACTTAGATTAAAAGTGTACATGTAGATTTGGACATATAGCAAAAAATTAACTAGTATATTTTTTATGAAATTGTAGGTTTAGTATACTAGTAGTGTTAATTAGTATGAGTTTATGTGTTCGAGCCATGGAATATATAACATGTTTCTTTGGGTAATCTTCTATTGAATGTTTGATCGATTCATAAAAGAACATAAATTCAACACCATGTTTTCTATAACAAGGACAAGAGGAGATGTACACATCTAAACCTCATTTAATTGTTGTAGCAAACGTGGTAATGAGATTCTATTTTTTGTTGGGTGCCCATTGGATTGGACTTGTTGTGCTAATAGTGGGGACGGTGGGGAGGAGGTACTTGTTACATAAATTGAATGCTTGGATGTAAAATTGCGCATGGGTCAAACAATTTTTTTGGAGTGGAAGGTGATGATGAAAAATGATATTGCAATTAAGGTGGGCAACTTCTACGCTATCATGTACATGTACATGTGGTTTGATATATGTTCCAGACATGTAACCCTTCTTAAGGTATGGCTTCTCAATGCACATTGTAAGGTCTAGGTCTACAAAGGGTCATTAGTGTTATCGTCCATTTGATGTGTGTTGGTTGGATGTAGGTAGGCATATGTACCTTTAAAGATTTTTCTACATTACCAACTTGAAGTGTATGTCATGGGACGTTTGATTTGCCCAATGTCATAAATATATGAAAAGGTTGGCAATATGGAGGTGGAACATTTTGACCAATTCAACCAATATACAAGGGGGAGTTGTTGTTAGAACCACAACTTAGACATGTTTTTTTGAAAACTTGATCAAAAGGACTAGATTAAGTGGGTTAGTATATTAAAAGCCTAGGAAATGGATATTATACTATAGTGGAATCAACATAAAGTAAAGTTAACAAACATCCCAATGACACCCGAAGTTTAATAATGTGAGGCGATTTACAAATGGAATGGGGCATGCCAAACTATTGTGGGGTACTTTTCCCATGAATGTTCAATTCATAGAAAAAGAGAAACTCCCAACCATGTTCTTTATAATTAGGACAAGAAGAAAGGTACGCCCTAGACTTCTTGTAATTGTTATAGAGAACATGGTAATGAGATTATATTATTTGCCCAATATGGAGTTTTAGGGCAATGCAACACCATATGTAATCATGTTCATTTGAAGAAAAGGCAGTTGCATGGACAATAAACGCCAACAACTAGCTAGTTATTTTAGCGTAAATTCAAGGGACATCTATCTATGCACATCAAGGCACATGGATCAAATAAATAAATATATATATAATGCCAAGGTTATGGCTAAGGGAGGGTGGTGCCATCATGTGGGAGCAATAATTGGATGAATAGAATGGATAGTACATAACATTTAGGATGAACACAATGTACTTGATTGAAGCAAATTGAAGTATTGTAGTGAATATTTATGGGCATCCAAATAAAAATTGAAGCAATATTCAAGCACCTTATAAATATGAATTGGCAATTGCACTTTGTGTTATAATCTATGTGTTGTAGTTGCATTAAAGCTTGTGTAACGTTGAAATTGTCGAGTAATATATGTGTGTGTGTGTGTGTGTATTTCACATGTATATATAGAAAGGTTGGGAATAATAAGTGAAGTGTATAATTTAATTAATGTGCAATATTCATTTGGTACAATTGTAATAGTTTTTCACAAGGGCCAATGAAACCTCAACCCATGGAAAGAGTACCCACAAGTTAAATTTTTAAAAAATACCTTAGATAAACAATATAATTGTAAACAAATATTCATGCCACCATTTAAAAGTCCACTATATATGCCCCATAGTGAGGTGGGGTTGTGGTGGAAGTGGTCCATTAATAGTCATTAGTTACTCAGTGGTTTGCAATCTTCATGCCACCAAGAATCCACTATACTTCATAGTGATTTGGAGTTGTGGTGGAGATATAATGGAAATGGTCCACCAATAGTCACAACCCAATGGTTTCAATTATCCATGCCACGAAGAATCCATTATGCTCCATATTGCGGTGGAATTGTAGTGGGTCTATGGTGGAAGTGGTCCATTAATAGCCACCACTTAATATATTCAGTGAAGGTGTAGTTTATGTTGAGTTCCAATCCACTCATTTCAAATTAGGTGGAAGTGCATAGGGGAAAGGGGATAGGTTATGTAGTAGAGTAAGTAAGTAAGTAGGTAGGTAGGTAGGTAGGTAGGTAGGTAGGTAGGTAGGTATATACATATATGTAATACATATGTATTACTAAATAATCTATACATGTGACTACTAGGTAGCATACATACCTTATGCAATTATAATGTGATTATTTTGGTTGCATGTGTAACTAAACATATATATGATGTTGTAAAAAATATAAAGACATCATGAAAAATCAACCTATTGAAAATATGAGATATGTCATAGTTGCAACTAGTTAAAAAGAAGACCAAAATCCATCCAAATTTGAAAAATAGTCACATAGGTAACCATTTGTAGTTGTAGGCAACATTTAATTGCACATAGTCGCACAAGGAATGGTTGTAAATGATAGGATTTTTACTAGTGGATCATGACAAAGTTTAGGAAATAAATTAGGTTGCAATGTCATTAAATAATTGTTAAATAAGATTGTTACATGGGTTCTATTCTTTTGAAATGCATTTTGTTGTAGAAATAAAAATATTTTTCAACATAATGTGTGTAGTGCACAACTCATTAATTTCTCAAGCATTTTCCCATTACATCATTATGTGGACTTCTTACTTTTGACTTATTGTGTGATTCAACTTAATTTACACAATTTATTATTTCACCTTTTTACATTGTAATGAAGCTCCTTCAAGTTTCACCTTTGACACCTTTTTTTGCATATGAAGTTAGACACGAAAATTATGTGATTCAAATAATTTCCATTCATCATAAATATTTTGGAATTACTTTCATCCAAACATTCAACCAGTCAAAAAAAATTTCATCCAAATAATTCATCTACTTCCAATTATCATCCAAAAGTTCATTAAGATATTTCATCATTTTTGTAATTTTCATCCATGTATATGTGGTTTTCATTCAACATAATTGTTTTGGAATTAATTTCATCCATACATCTCACCCTATTGAATCTTTCATCCAAACAATTTGTGTACTTGCATTTATCATCCAAAAATTTCATTTATGTTCAACTTTCATCCATGTATATGTGGAAAAATATTTTCCATGTCATTCCTATGTGGCATAAGGATATTTTGAAAATATTTTATCCCTATCATTAAAATATTCCAAATATATTCATTCTTCCTCATAGGCTCATGCTCATAGGCTCACGTTCATGCTCACATGTTCGTTTTGTAATATCGTTACTTACTTTTGTCGACCTAACCACCATTGTAATAATATTATTAAAAATAAAATAAAATTTAATTTAATTAGTCAAAATGACCAATCAAATGATCCATTTCCCCACCAATCAAAATGACCACCCATTCACAATGGACATGTTAAAATTGACTTGTCCAAAATGATAGGGGGTTTTTTTTTTTGACAATTTTTTAATTAATTTTTTTAAAATTAAAAATTCATGTCAAAGAAAATTTGTTTTCTATTAGTGCTATAAATTAATTAAAATTTTAACATTTTTTTTTCACACTTGAGCTCTATAATCAAGGTCATGTTCACATTTGGGTTAATGGCATAGGCCACATTAATATATCTATTAAGGAAGATTATTTGTTTATTTTGTTTGTCATGTTGAAATCTCCCTAACCATAGCACCTTTTGGCATGCTCTTGGCATAGTTGGAAAGCCTTCAACGAGCAAGGGTGCACAAGGTGATTTTGTAATGTTTAGACCTAAAAGTGCAATAATTATTGAATATTGAACAATTTTGTAAACAATTCAACAATATGATTAAAATACAAATTGCGGTAAAACCTTGGTACTATTGGAAAACCTTTGATGAATGGGATTTTTTGGGAGATAATTTTGTAATTTTAAAACCTAAGGAGAAGGAAATATTGAATATTTTATATCATTAGAAATTAATTTAAAATTTAAAAATTAATTTCAAAATTGGGTTCTATTGTCCAGGTCCTATTCACACTTGAAAATAATCATGTTCACACTTGCACAAATGGCATATGTCACATTAATATCTATATATCAATGAAGGTTGTTTAATTGTTTTGTTTGTCATGTTAAGTTCTCCCAAACCACAATGCACTCCACTATGCACTTGCTATTGTTGGAAAGCCTTTGATGTGTAAGACTGCATTGAGATGGTTTTAAAAACTTCAACCTATTGTACATTGGTTATTGAAAATTGATTAATTTTTTCAAAGAAAATATTTTTAAAAAAAAAAACAAAAAATTTTAGGGAAATTTGGGGTGCATTCTTCGTATTGTTGGAAAGCCTTGGATGAGGGGGATTTCTTGGAAGGCATTTCATAAGTTTTAGAATTATGGTGCAAGCTATATTGAATACTAAAAAACACTTGAAAAAAGAAATTAGTTGGGTAATGAGTTCACACTTGAGGCAATGATACAATTGAACACTTCTTAAATTCTTCATTTAAATTGAGCCTTGTCAAAATAAGATTTTGGAAATGTTTTAAACTAATACCTAGTTTCATGAAATGGTACCCAATTTTGCTAACTATATGACTATAGAAAACTTAAGAATGAAATAAGGAATAGATGATCAAACTAGGTCCCACATAGAGGGTGACTTTGCTAGACAAATATTCCAAATTTGACTTTGTGAATTGTAGTTCAAATAAACCACTTCAATTAGAAACTAATCCCTAGGCTCAATTGCATTCCTAGTTTGGGGATAAAATATTGGGTTGACTGTGAGTACACTACAAAATTAGGGATCAAACTGAGGTAGGTACTACAGCTAACAAACTCCTACAATCTTCAGTAAAAGAGGAAAGCTTCTCCCTTCTTGCTTTCAAGTATGGTAGTTACCTTGACAGCTTCAACACAATTTTGTCTATTAATTAACTAATTTTGAAATTTTCATTTCGCTAATAGAATATTCTTGAACATTCAATTAATTTTCCTTCACAATTTTTTTTTTCTTTGGAATTTTTTTAATTTGAAAATTGGTGTTGAAACTGCCAAAGTACCATGGTACGTAGTTAAGGGTTCCCAAAGTATAGTGTCTAGGTAAAGAAGGCCAAAGAACAAAACATCAAAAGTGTGTGCAAATAGCCAAAAACTAGTGAACACGTAATTGTTCTCATTAGAAATCACACACACAAAAACAAACAAGCACACATCCAAATCACTTATAGGGTTACCTGTAAAGTACCCCCCAAACAGGGGTTACTGGACCCCAGTTTTGTCAAAACTGGGGACTAAATAACAAGTCAGGATGCAAAACAGTACACATGCTACCCACAAATTGGGGATTAAAGAGTCAAACTAGGGCCCAAAGACAAGGTGACTTTATTGATAACATTATTAGCTCAGAGAATTGCAACTGCGTGCACACATAACAAGGGGTGTGTGTCTTGGCCTTGCCATTTACATAAAAAAGTATCTTAAGGCAAAAGAAGAATTATGAAAATTCAAATAATTCACCATGCAAAAATATATAATCTTCAAAAAAATGCTCTGAAAGAAACCAAATCCTTCAAGATTATCATAACTCTATAACTAATCTCAAGTTTCAACACAAGCCAAAATAGCATCTTTTAAGAATCCTTGTATAAAAATAGACCTACTACCTGCCTAGGGGCCAAAATCCCTTAAGCTACTGTACTCTATAATTGAGTCTAAACTCCATATCCTTGCCTTGGTAGGCAAGGGCAACAAAAACCAAAATCACATTACTACTTAATATCGCACCCAAGTCATTTTGGCAAGACCCAATAACAAGTACTATCACATTACACCCAACCCTTGAATAATGCCCAAGGCTGTGAGTGCTCATGCAAGAATTGGAATTAGGGTTTAGGGTTTGCATTCTGGTAATGCCCATGGCCGATTTTTTAAATTTTTTTTCCCCCCTTATGATATCTGGGAGGCATCATCATGGGGAAAAAAAAAATGACAAATGGCATTTCACAAAATGGAATGCACGTTTCATTTTCCAAAGTGTCCTGGGGATTCTTTAGTTCCGGAAGTGTTGAGCTAGGTTTTTGCAAAATGGACATAACCTCCTACTAGAGCACAAGACCCAAAAGACACGGAATTTGGTGGGTTCTCCATTCCACAAGGCTACTAAGTCCATTTTGCCAAAACCTTTGGCAAGGTATGAAGGTTTTTGCAAAATGAAAGGTTTTTGCAAAATGGGCAGCATACATGAAATTTTTTTAACCTCATTGGGCTTGATTTGGGGTACTGCCCAGTGCCAACGCCTTGTCAGCAAGGCCAAAGCTTGTCAGCAGCGTCTGGGGTGTGCTGTTGTGTGTGAATAGGAAATAAAATAAAATAATAAAATAATAAAATAAAGGGACCTAGGACAAGGTGATAGCCAGGTTTGCCTAGTGAGTGCTTACCTGGCAGATCCGCCTTCTATGGTCTTTTAAGTGCCAAAGAGGAAAAGGAAGAAGAAAGGAAGGTTGAGTACTTCTATCTCCTTGGCAAAACATCCAATCTATCATGCTTGCAATGGCCTAGTTACTAGAAGTAGTAGTGGGTGATGCACATTACATGCTTGTGTCAAAGGGTTCTTCTTTCCCAACTCTTTGTTGTTGTCCAAAGCTTGTTCAAAATGTTTTTTGAGGTGGGTGGGAGGGCGGGGGGGTGGAAAGGGGAAGAAAGAGGTTGGTTCTTTGTTTCTCCTTGGCAAAACATCAAATCTATCAAGCTCGCTTGCATTAGTCACTAGAAGTAGTAGTGGGTGATGCACGTGACATGACATGCTTTGTGTTAAAGAAGTTGTTCTTTTCCAACTCTTTGTCGTGCAAGGCCTGTTTGAGATGTTTGTGGGGAAGGGAGGGGAGAAAGGGTAGAGAGAGAGGAGTGTCCCAACAGCTTTGTGAAGCTCATGTGGCTGTTGGGTGAGCTTTGATGGTGGAGAGGTACTATGTGTCATGTGTTGATTAGGCTTTCCTGCCATTGAGGAGAGTTTGGGTGGGTGGGTGGTTGGGTTTGAATTTTAGGGTGGGTTTGCAAGGGGTTCAGGTTTTAGGAAGGAAGTGAAGCATCATGGAGCATGGTGATAGTAAAGCTCAAGTCAAAGGTGGGAGGAGTCTTAGTGCTATTAGGGCGAATACTGGGTTTGGCCCCATGGAGCAAGTGTGGAGATTTTTGGTGTTCCTTGGCTTGTGTTTCATGCTCTTCATTTTAGGGCTTGTCAAAGGTGAGGAAATTCTACAGGGATCCTCCACCAGCTCATGTCTCTCTCACCAATTTGCAATTTTGGGTTTTAGACTATTTTTCATCTCTCTTTCTTTTTTCCAAATTATGCTTGAGCTATATGTGAGATTTAAAAATATAATAATTTTTTTTTGGTTTTTTCTTGGGGCTTTGGCTTGGGTGGGTGATCTTTTGCCATGTTTTTGCAGAATTAGGGTTGCATATAGGGCACTCTGGGTTTTTTGCAAATGGATGTACAGGAATTGAGAGGTTGCAACACAGTGTGCTTTTGTTAATATAGCTTTGATTGTGAGTTGAAGTTGTTTAGTAAAAAATGGGGCATGAGTTTGGAATGAAACAGCTAAGAAAAGAGTAGTGCAATTCACATGTGCAGCTTTGATTTTGTTCAGGGTCTATTGTGGGACTACCATCAGCATTGATCATATTTGCAGGGCACATGGCTGTGGTGATTGGGCTTTGGCCAGTCCATGTTTTTTGCACATACCGCACTCTTGCAATGTATGGGCTCCATGTTTGCCTCCTGGTTTCTGATCTGATTTTTTGAATCAAGGGAAAACATCAATGTTCTCTGTGGGCTTTTTGGAGGTGTGATTTGAAGTAAGCTTTAGCAAGCATAGATAGATCTCCTTGACAGCATGTGCAATTCTTTATCTTTGACAATTTCTGATGAACTGGTAAGTGGTGGTGATCACAGGACAAAGAAGCTTGGAATTGTCGTGAAGGTGCTTTCACTGCTTCTGGTGCCCATCCCATTGCTACTCTGGCCTTGTGTGGTCGTTATATGCAGCTTGCTGGGAGGCCTAGGTTATGGCTTTGGCCAACCCCTGGTGGCAACTTTTGAGGCAGTTGGTGAGAATAGGAATGCAAAGTTTCATCATTCTCTTACGGTATGTGACGTAACCACAATTTTCATGTCTAGCATGATGTTCTTGTATGTTTGCTTGTGCATCACAATAGATGTAAGACATGGTTGGGTGCCTTGTCAAGTTGGTGTTCATTTTTTGCCTTTGGTTTTACAGTTTTTCAGGAAATCTAGTGTTCTTTGTTGAAAAATGCAGGATGGCACCTACAACACACTCAAGGGCAGCTGTACAGTTGTGCGTGATTTCACTGATTTTACATTCCATTCTTACTTTGATTTGATTGATGAATTTCGTACTGGAGAACTGAAAGGAGCAAAGCCATTTGATATCAAGTAAGATCTCTGTACTGTTAGACTGTGAATCATATACCATCATGGGTGGTATCACTGACCATATCTGATCTCATTATGAAGAATCTGATCTTGGTATTTTCTCTCTATGGCTTTGGGACAGGTTGGTGGAGATTCCTGGATGTATCCTTGTGGGATTGCTGGGATTGATTGTTGACACGCCAATTATCAGCTTGGTGGCACTGGCAAAGAGCCCTTTGATGCTTCTTAAAGGATGGCGACAACTGATCCTGGACTTGGTGGGACAACCCAGTTCCTGTGTGGCGTGTGTACCCTTTGCTGGCCTTGCAATTGTGCTGTGGCCTCTGGTTGTTTGCGCAGCTGTATTGAGTGCCATCTTTTGCAGCCCCTTTCTTGGACTGTTTGGCGCAGTCATTGTGTACCAGGTGGGAAATCACTCCTTACCCATCACTCCTCACCCATCAATGTCCACAAACCTTGTAACCCATATGCTTTTAGTGACTGTTGTAACGTTAACTGTAGAGTATGACTGGAGGATTGTTTGCTGTCAATTCTTTCAAAGGAGATGCAAGACTGGAGTCTCTTATTGGAAGTTAAGAGGCAGCTGTAATTGGGTTAGGGTTAAGAGTTTTGCATTGCAATTTTGACAGCATATTGGAGATTATATCTGTTGGCCTTGAGAATTTTCTGCCTGAGATTTGAGTTGAACCACCCATCATGCTGTATTCTTTGCAGTATGTATCTAGAAGATGTCTGCCCCTGGATGGTGGGGATTTAGGCATCCGCAGTGTAAGCTCAGTGAAAGAAGTCAAGCACAACATCCAGGTGCAGTGGAACATGCATCATTTAATTAATTTTGTTGCGGGAAGGTGAGTTGTTAAACAAGATTATGTGGATTTTCTGGTCCTGGATTGCAGGAAAATTCCTTCCGTCTTGGGTTGTCACATGTAGTAGCAGTGGTGGCTGAATTTGATGAATATTCCAATGATGTTCTTGATTTGAATGGAGGTTCCTGTCTCCCAAGGTATAATTTCACTCCTAAAGTTGTGAGATGAATAGAGCAAGGAAGGTTCTTGTTTTGGTTCAATTTTCATTTACAAAAACAAAGAAAGCTTTGCAGTTTGAATGAAGTAAATGGCAAATTTTTCTGTCTAGATTTGATTACTATGGTTCCAAAGGATCTCTTACTTCCAGTGATTGTTTTTTTGGCAAAATTTTGCAATCTGGTGACAAAAATAGGGGCCTTACAACAAGTACAAAGTTTTTTTTGGAAAAAAATGGCCTGCTGTCACCACATTATGAGGGGAAATTGTTTGAAGTCGCCATACTTTGACAATGGGTTGTAGAATGTCACCAAACTATAGCATGATTCCTAAACTTTTCTACTGTCCTCTTTGACACATAGTCAAATTTGGCTAAGTCCTTTTGTGGATGATAGCCAACCCACCTACCTCACAAATTTGGAAAAAAATCCACTGCTTACTTCCCAGCTCAGTAAGTACTAAACTTACATTTCCAAACAGTTTTTCACAAGGTTTCAGTTTATGGACAGCCAGGCCCAGGTATCGCAGGAGTACAATGGAAAGCAAGAGGTCAGGAGTTGTGTCTAAGCCTGACATTGAAAGTGGAACTAGAGAAACGGTACCAAGGGAAAGTTTCAGTAGACCTGAAGGTCCACAGCTCAATACCCAACGATCACTCAAGCAGACATTGCAGGAAGTAAAGTTGGTTCAGGTTAGTATATACCAGAGAGCTGACCTCATGGACTCTTTGGAATCCACTAAGTGATTTATTAGTGCATGTTGTGAACAAAGATCCATGTGAAATTGACTGTATCCTGATTTTGAGCTTGGAGCAATACATATCAATGTTTATGCTTTGTCTCAGTTGGTTAGCCAGTGTTCAAACCTTTTAAAATGGCGGATGCAGATGTGGGACCATTTTTTCAGGAACCTGGACAGTGGAGGGAAAGTTCTGATTGATGCTGGGGTGTTGAGGCCTTCTGATCTTGAAAAGTTTATCAAAAACTCTAGGAACCCAAATATAAAATGGGTTGCAGTTGGAGTTCCTGCCTATTGCACCCTCCAGGGTCTTCTTGCCTCTGCCAAGTCTGGCACAGTTGGATTTCTGCTGCGTAAGTGATGTTTGTTGGTTATGCTTCATTGGTTTGTTTAATTGTGCATGTGATCAAACAAACATGGATACTGTCAAGTAATCCTTTTCTACTGGGAAGTGAAATCCTATGTGTCTGATACCACACTGGATCTCTGTGTACCTTCCACTGAATTACACCTTAGTTCCTCAAGGAGAGGGTTTAGGGTATATCCTTAAGAATGCAACAGAGATTGAACTGGGATCAATACATTTTATGCAAATCTTATGAGCAAGATACTAAGTTGTCCAAAACTGCCTAACCAAGCTGAAAGACATGCAGCATGGCAGTAAGTTTTCTGACACTTAATGAAATGCTGAACAGTAAGTTGTAACTGAGTTCTGCAGTTACATGCTGGCATATGATTAGGTGATGGGCTTGAAGTGACACCACTCAACCGACCAAAGGAACGTTTTTCAGATTGGTTCTTTGAGCCTCTGTTAACAATAAGAGACCAGTTGCGGGCTGCAAATCTACAAGTGAGTGAGGATTGCTACTTGGAAAAGCTGGTGCTAACAGTGGGCAACACAGCACGCATGAATGAATGGGACAATGGTGCAGTGGAACCAGATGATGGTATGCGCAAGGCAGAATTGCAAGCTCTTGCTCGCAGGTGTGTTTTCCATGATTAGTTTGGTGCTACTTGAGCTATTTGTAATTCTAAATACTCTTGTGTTTGATTTGGGTTTCAACAGCTGGTACTGGTATTGGATCTTTTGTCAAAATTCCCTACTGTCCTGCTATTGGTATTGGATATTTTCAAAAAACTACATACTGGCTTGGTACTGGTATTGGATCTTTTTGGAACTTTCATACCAGCCTGGTCCAGGTATTTAGGGTCCAAGGCTGATTTTTGGCTGGTATGAGGCATGTATATATACTTGGTATTGAGACCAGTAGAGCCCTGTTATGAAGCTGGTATTACCTCAAGTCCCTACCAGGCAGGTACTGGTATGAGCTGGTATTATTGCCTCTGGTCATACTGGTCTGGTGGTTTCTTTGATACCAGAAGTAGTATCAGTCTATATACCCAGGGTAGCCTCCCAACACAGGTCTGGACCTCGTGGGCAATGGAGAGTTTTGTGTGGAGAAAAAGTGTAGGCTGCTACTGAGAGTGTCCCGCATTGTCAACGCAGGCTGCAGGGTATTGCAACCTCAATTTCCAGACTTCCCACACATCGTCGTCGCTTTGAAGCCTTGGTAAAGACTCTGCTTGCATATGCCAAAGATAGGAGCAGTAGAATCCAAAGAGATGACATGGGACAAGTTAGCTGGACAGAATCAGACACATTGGGGAGTGACAGAAAAGACTCGTTGCAAAGTGGCTCCCCGGAATTGAGCTCACATTTGGTAAGAGATGATGTCATGTAGTTTCTGAGTTTTATTGATCTTTATATTGCCCATGTACACTCACTACTTGTTTCTAACAATCTCCCAGGCATGTCAATAGCTGAAATTCTGATAGCCTTCTGTTTGGTAGTTTAGATTTAGATACTTAAATATACTTTTAAAGTCAATAGCTGGAGTTCCAATATTGTTTGGTTTTGGAATGTAGATTTAGACACCCAAATCTACGCAAAATGATTGGGGAGCTTCTATTGCTGGTTCAGGTCTCCTTAGTAGTAGGGTGGCAATATGAGCTTTGGTGCTACTACCCAATGCTGTCTAGGTTTCAGCAAAAACAATTTGTTCTTTCCATTAATTTCAGCTTCCTATTTTGTGAGGCTTGAGGAATAAGAAGAGTTCCAGCAGCCGCAGACCCACTTGGGGATGTGAATGTATTGTAACATTTTAGCACATAGAAAAAATAACTTTGGCAAGAGAATTTGGATTTTAAGTGGCATTTCCCACCTTCATATCGAAACTCTTATGCTATACAACTCATGATGTTGATATTTTGTGTGGAGATGGAATGGAAGATAAATTAGTTGTATGGAATGAGGAGAACATTTCCCACTTCATTCACCACTTTTTCTGGACAGCTAAGACTAGTTCTTGTGTGGATGCAAACCTTTCAATCCTCCAATAGTGAACTTTTTCTATTGTATTATCTTCTCTTGGCAAGAACTAAGAGATTACTCCATGAATCCTTTGAGTTGAAAACTGATAGAAAGAAACCGGATGAAAAGGATGTTCAGTCACATGAGGCCTTGAGAAACTTAAATTCCTTCTTTCACATCTAGGTAACACAACAAATTCAACTTGGCCCCAACTTTGCGATAATGAATCCTAAACCCAATGAATTGGTGGAAGAAAAATTCTTTTCTCACTAGTGTGATGGTTGGGCTATGTAACACAACAATGAAAAGAGGCAAATAAGACTACTGAGAACGCATCAAACTTGCCATATTTGTTGAAACTAGTTCCAGAAAAAAAATTGGTAATAGGTATCAAAAGTCAACTACTAGTAGAAGGTTCAAAAAGATTGACCCTTCCAGTATACCTCAAGCACCTTCTTGCTATATGTGCTAGTTCCTTTCTAGCTTTATTTAAGAATGTATGGACAAAATTCAAGGATGCTGATAAATGGTATGGTGCAACCCCCTTGGGTTTTAAAAGTGAGCAAGAATACATAATGTGTGAGATTGAAGAGCGAGAAAAAAAAATCCAAAAACATGCTTTGAAGGAAGTAAGACAACAATGAATTGTGGTCAATACCATTTTTGGGGAAGCAAGAGGCTCTACAAATCTTCCCATTAGGTACTTGACTAGAATATTGGAGGTGTACATAGGTTGAGAACTTGAGAGTAGTTCACAAAGAAATTTGCTTCTGAGAAGGCAAAGAAATGAAATGGAATTTTCAATATCTGCTATCTTCATCATTCCTCCTTTGTCCTAAATGTCATCTTTGCTTTCATCATTCATTTCAATACAAGAAATCACAACTTTTCAAGCTCTCCAGTTTGAATACTGTGTCTGGAGATGAATAAATCTGGTGAGGCAAGGAATCTCCAATACTCATGATTAGGAAAGCGAGAACAAGCTTCCAAAACTTTTTCCTTGAAGTAGGAAAAACTTCTAAATAAGGAGTGAAGAACCAGGAAGAAGAAGAAGAAAAACACACAAGGGAACAACTTGATTGAACTTCTGCAACACACCACAGAGGTATGCTCCACTTCCAATCCAGAAACATGCTATGCTTCCAAGGCAAACAAGAAGCAAATGGGCAGTTGTGCACCACAACAAACAGTCAAAATGAACCTAAAAATGACTAGAAGGTGTTGTATGTTTTTTGCAAGAGATTTGCATATCAAGCAGAGTGTTGTAATTTTTGTAAGAGATTTATTTGCATATAATTGAGCACAAACTTGTGATGTATTTTTTTGGCAAGAGATTTGCATATTGAGCACACATTGAGTGTTGTAGTTTTTGCAAGAGATTTTCATATTCTTGTCATATTGAGCATTTACACACTATTTGTAATCTACTACTGGAGGTAGTAAGGTGAGTAGCCCCACATGATGATGAGTGTCTGCAGCACTTGTTCTTCATCTCCTCCAAATTCAGAGCTCCAAGCTCCTGCTGAATTTTGTTTCCACCCCAAAAAAACATACTTGCAGGGAATTCTTCATTCATGACCTGAAAAAAGTCCATCCAAGAACAAGTTCCCCAACATCAACAACTGCCGCTGACAAAAAAGCTTTACAACACAACAAGCTACACCAAAAAATCTCTACACTTAAAAAAAAACCCCATACAAAAATCTCCATACAAGTCCTCCAGACCTGCATCACCAGCTAACTGCTACAGAATTCTAACAAGGGCTAATTGCGGTGAATTCCGCAGTGCAAGAGAGAACAAATGCATAACCAAGTGTGGGGTGAAGATAGGTTACGTACATGATGAGGACGCTCTTCTAGAACTGATGCGTGTGGTGGCCTCCGTGGTTAGGGGGAGGTGGGGGATGATGGTGAGGGGGATCCGGAGGGTAGAAAGGAGGAGGACCTCCTCCGTGCGGAGGATGATGATGATGAGGAGGATCAGGAGGGTAGAAAGGAGGAGGACCTCCTCCGTGCGGAGGATGATGATGATGAGGAGGATCAGGAGGGTAGAAAGGAGGAGGAGGTGGGTGATGCCGATGTCGGTTGAAGCTTGGAAACCCAAAGAACGTGGGAGGACCCGGCCGTGGATAGTCGATTCTCCCGGGCTCGTCATAATACCCGTGCCTCCGCGGCCCGTCATAGCTCCGAAAGAAGAAGGGCAAACACATGTTTTCGTCTACCGAGTCTCCAACCACGTCACACTAGACACACGGCTACCACCAAACAACAACCAACATGCAAGAAAAAAAACCTCGCGAGAAGTCCAACAAAAAACCTCTTCAAGATCATACACTAAGAAGAGAAAGAAAAATTATTTCTGAAAAAGCAATTCAAGAATCCCTAAGTGAAATCGATCTCCATCCTCCGAGAGACAAATTGAGAAGCTTTTTGATTCACGTTTGAGAGAGCCTCTTCGCTGGAGGGTTTCTTCTGCTGCCAGCAAACTGTTGACAAACACGAAAGAGGAAGGAGGGAGGAAGAAGAGGGCCCAGAGGGAACAGGGAACCAGCACCCACAGGCGCAACAGGAAGGATAGATGGATGGATGAGAACTGGTCAGGAAACAGTTTTCTGTTGAGTTTCAGTTCCCTAGCTAAGGCCAGAGTGAATTAACAGCCACCAATGCACCAGTTGGCCGTTCTGTCCACTGGATGGGTTGCGTTTTTTCATTTGGCGCCGGATGGGGTTCATGACAGTCCATTTCTTTTTGCTGCTGACC
>Ga0116231_10006017_pt1:0-22500 | contig 23519 bp, 9 predicted proteins | sample S1TSphgellanicum_2_FD_89695 | JGI IMG/M metagenome (GOLD analysis project Ga0116231, IMG submission 89695) | Host-associated microbial communities from peat moss isolated from Minnesota, USA - S1T2_Fd - Sphagnum magellanicum MG | ecosystem: Host-associated > Plants > Peat moss >...
AGTGGTTTGGTGACATGTGACACATTCACAAAGTTCAAGGTCAACAAATATTTAAGTGACATGTGGCACATCCACATCAATAGGCTAGGCCATGTGGTGCTTGAACATTGGCCACTTAGCCTAAACATACGTTACATTTAGACCTAAGAACTTAGGTTAAGCCTAAACATAGGCCATTTAACTTAAGCTTAAACGAAAGCTAGACTTAAGCACCTATTTTAAGCCTGGACTTAGCCACATGGCACTTAACAAATGAAAACCATTTTTTATTTAGTTTAACTTTTAGGATTGAACCTTTTTTATAAGTTCATCCCAAATGGCTATTACATTTTCATGATTATTGTGTTTCCCTGACCATCTTAATGCACTCCTTTATATAGTTTGGATGGTTGGAACGAAAGCAAACAAACTAGTCTAAGGTGTTTCCATGGTACAATGTATACAAAAAGGAGTCATAACATTGCAACACATTTTTGAGTTGGCTTTCTAGGTATTTAGAAAAGATTTTATGGTAGAAATGTGGAATTAAAGGTGTCATATCATAAACTATTGTTGTGTTATGACATCGGTGCACATTTGAACAATTCAATGGTTGATTAGAAAACATTTTAAACTTGCAAAAACTTGTCACAAAGACTATGATTTAATAAAAAGGTTGAGAAATACTAGTTTAAAAAACAATTTTCCATGAAATTTTGCATATACAAAAAGACAACCATAATGAACAATCTTTTTCATGAAAACTTTAAGTTTGTTTTTAAGTATTGATGTTCATATTAGATGATAAATAAATGTTTAGTAATACATTATGTCATGATAATGTTAATGATTATGGTATTTATAAGTTGTAAAATATTTTCCATTAAAGATGTAGTTGGATAAAATGTTTTTTAATCATTCTAAAAACATAAAATGAAAATTTAGATTAATGAAAACCAATAAATTGTTGTTAAACAAGGTGTTTTAAATAAGTTGTCAAACAATTAATGGCAAAAGTATGGATTAATTGCATATTCATGGTTTATATAATTTTTTAACTCTTAAGGCCCAAATAAACCATATGTGATGTTTAAAAGAATTCAAAGTGAGTGATATTTTATTTTTTATTACTTATAATATTATATATTATTCCAATTTTGACACAATGTATGTACACCATACCATGGAAACACCCTCTAAGCTTAATTAGGCCTAAACCTAAACTAATAGTCTAGCTAGCCTAAGTCTAGCTAACTAGTTACATTAATTATTTCTAGCAATTATTCATCAACCATTTTTAATTATATAGTTAGATAATAAAAATTTAGATAATATTATTTTCATTTACCAAATAATATGATAATTATTTTTAAATTTTAAATTTTGATCAATCAACTATAACTATCTATTAAATAATGAACTATTAATTAGTCCAAAGTTTTTTTAAAACTAATTCATTCTAACTTTTTATTAACATTTCATAAAAATAATAATTAATTAAAATATTAAAAATTGGTAATATTTTTGAAAGGTATTTTAATTTAAATAATTATTATAATTTACTGATAATTAATAATTGGCTAGAAGTACAACAATAACATTAATAATAATATTGTAGCTAGTAGCTAGGATAGGCCAGGCTAGTTATTTGCCTATTATTATTCGTATTGTTACCTAACTTGTTATAACTATTATGAATTAATAAAATAAATGTTAAAATTTTAAATTTCAAAAATAATATTTATGCAAGTATATTAGTCTTAAAATAATAATAATTTCTGGAATTTTATAATAATTTACTAAATATTGTTACTAACTATGCCAATCACTATTATTATTTAATAATAATAAATATGTTTCTAATAAATTTAAAATTTTAAAAACATATTGGAACTAATAGCTAGCATTGTAGTAAACATTAAAATTCCCAAAAAATAATTAATTATGTATCATTATTTGATATGTGGTAAACAAAACTTTAATCTACATATAAATAATAAATTATGCATGTATTGAACATATATGTTATTAAATTGACTTACATTTTAAATTTTCATTAAATTTTATTTTCAAATCGAAGTGTAATATTTATATGCACAAAACAAATTCATCATACGTAACCATTTATTTATACATAATATCTAAATGTAATTAATTAATTAATTATCATAAATTAAAATTTTTATTGAGTTATCATATGTATTAAAATGAATAATTTTCCACAAAATATTAATTATGTATCATCACTTGATTTGTTATAAACTAACATTTGATTTGCATAGAAATAATAAATTACATGTATTGAACATAAATTATTAGAAGCTTATATTTCATAATTTTCTTAAATTTTACATTGAAATTAAAATTTTAATATTTATATGCACAAGAACATTATTTGCATCATACATAACTATTCATTTAAACAAATAGAATTTACATGTAGTTTAATGTTTAATGAAATTCTTTTAGAATTATTAAAAAATATTAAGATATCATCTGTATAAAAGTGAATAAACATTAAAGTTCCACAAAATCATTAATTATGTATCATTACTTGATATTTTGTAAACCAAAATTCGATCTACATAGAAATAATAAATTATATGTATTGAACATACACATTATCACAAATTTATATTTCAGAATTTCCTGAAATTTTATTTTAAAATTAAGATTTACAATTTATATGCACACAAAAAAACCATTCATCTATATAAATAAATTTTACATGTAATTTAACATTATCATAATTTAGAATAAATATTACATGTATAAAATTGAAGTTGCCTACTAGTTGTTTAGCCTACTTGAGAGAGATAATTGCAACAAAGTTGCAAACAAAATTACATTTCATCCATTCTCTAAGATATTTTATCATCCATATATATGTGTTGATGGTACCGGTGTCACCAAAATAGTTGAACATTAGTCAATGTCTTAATTGTGTGCCAACTAAAGAACCCTAGATTTTAAAAATATTCGAAAGATTGCTTTAATTGAAACATGTTTCACATTATTTACCAACATAGTTGGGCATTCAACTCGGAGACCTCATTAATGTCAAGAATATTCGGCAAATGACCACCCAATTGAAAAATGCTTTCACCTATACAACAACAATATAGTAAAAAAGTCAATTTAATTAGTAATTACCATAATTCTATTTTAAAATCTTAAAAATCAAAGTTGCAACATAGTTGCAAATGACATGCAATTGATAACTTTTTGGTTAAAAAATGGGGGTTTTTTACTAGTCATGTTGATGTTGCTTTTCATCCATCCATCAATGATGAATTATGTTGATTTTGGTTGGAATTCCTTTGCAATTGCAAGTGTGATGGTAACACATTAATGGTTGCAATTAATTGGCAACTATGTGGCAACTCATGTTGGCACAAGGTAGTACTTGTGTGTAATTGCAATGTACCCAATTTGCAAATGGCAACTACATGACTATTATGGAATAACTATTAGGCAAGTTCATCCATTGACAAATGTAATGCTTATGTGATTCTTAATGATCCATTCACAAACCTAGTGTTGCATGATTTTTCATTCATCCATCAACAAATCTAATGCTTACATGATTTTTTATTCATCCATCAACAAATATAATGCTTGCATGATTTTTCATTCATTTATTAACAAATAAAGTTTGTTGATGTCATTTGCAACTCAGTGTTTAGTTATGGGTTTCAATGTAGTTGTATAGCAGTTGATTTTAGTAGTATTGGACAACTAAATTTCAGCTTATAGTGCAAATGTGTAAACTTTGCACACACATTATCATTGTCCAAATTATGAAGATAGTGTAGAATTACATTCCATCACTATTTATAAACATGAAATGGATCTAAAATTATATACATTGGGGTGCAAATGAGATACAATGAACCAACATGATTGCTTTAGAAAATGACTACATGTCTTTTTTCCTAGAAAAAACCTTTTTCATACAAATAAATTTTGGAACAATTTTTTTTATAGTTTGTTATAATAAACGCTTATAATTGTCCCAATACATGACATATTTTTTATTTTATTTTTATTTTTTTCATTTTTGAATAAATATGAATTTGCGAAAATGTCTTGATTTGTTGGAAACTCAATGTTTTGTTTATAAAAATGATAAAAATTTCAAATCATAACCAAAAATTCATTTTTTATGTTTTCAAGTTTTCTTTTATAATAAGTTGCAACTTTTCTTAACACATCATGTAGATTATACCTCATTTATATGTGGTAAAGGGCTTTCCAAGTTCTTTTTTTTTTAAAATCAATTTTGGAAAGTTCTTTGAATTTTTTAAGTGTTAGAATTCCACATATTTTAGGGTATGAGTGTTTTTTCAATGTGGTTAATGGGTTTTTATCTTTAATTTTTTTCCCATCAAATTTGTTTTATTATTGAGTCCTTTTGATAATCCTTTGCAAAATTAACTTCTATCTAATGCCATAGGTGTTCACTTTTAGAACTCCTAAATCAAAACCTAAACTTAAAATTTCATCAAATGAATTTTTGGTTTGAATTCTTTAACTTCATATGAATGAAAAAACAATAACTCGCCATGATTGCCATGGCTTTAAATGGCAAAACATAACAATTTATCCAATTTTGATTGTTTTTTTTTTGTGATCTAATGCCCTTTTAGGTTAGTTGGATTATGATTGCATCCATTGACATTCATGTTGGAAAATGCATTATAAGATTTTTTTAAAGAAAATTATTGAAATATAATTTGTCCAAGCTATTTATAACAAAAGTTTTCCTTTACTTAATCAAAAGGTCATCACAAAGATGATGAACCACAACAATCAAATATTGTCATCTAAAACACTATGTTTCTATAAATTAATGTTTTTTTTTGTTGAAATGTAGTTTCAGCCACAATTTTTCATTCCACCTTATCTATTTGAAACTTGCCATATTATAATATTCAATGTCAAATGTGAAATGAGATCAATAACATGTAAATAACATTGTAATGCAAAAGATACTTAAATGTTCATCCTTTCAATTTAAATAAAACTAGTTTACAACTATAATGCCACTAATATAACTTATCTATGATTAAAATGCAACATATATATCATTGACACAAACTAAAATACAATTAACTACACTTGCATACAATGATGGTTTTCAAAATAAAATGCATCACATACTTAAAAGACTAAGGTTAGAATTCACCACACCTTTTTTGTTTGGTTTGGATTACTACATAACAAACAATAACACATTCAATGACATATTTATTAGCAACCTAACCAAATTATAGAACATCACATGTGCATGTTTTTTATCAAGACTGTATTTTTCAAAAAAATTCACCATTTCATTTTTGAAAAACCTTCAACCTTCAATAAAAAAAACAAAAACCTTCAACCTCTAAAAACAAGAACAACAGCTTTTAGCCTTTTTAAGTTTTTAAAATATATAGACAATTTTGTGACAACCTCTTAGCTTTACTTTTAATATAAGGGGGAAAAATCTTAGTTATCTTAACATGATATGATAACTTCATCACCAAAGAATTAAGAAATGCACAAAATGTTTAGACAAAAAGACTTTCTCCTTTTTAATTCAATTTTGAGTTTCTTGATAATAGACATAAGTGCAAAAAGGTCATTGATGCAATTTGGCAGTTTTGTTGATTTATTGCCATGTGTCATTTGTTCATGTGTCATTTGCTCATGTGTTTTTCCCCCAAATTTCATATTTTCAAATTTCAAATTCAAAATTGAAATTTAGTTGCATACTACTTGTCCACATGTTTGTTTGGTTGATCTAGTTATTTAATTTGGTTTACATGTTTACTAGATGTTAGATTTTTAAAAAATATATATCCTTTGTAGTTCATTTTGAATTATTTATAATAGGCATAGGCCCATGATTAACTTAAAAGAATCCACCTTTATTAATGAAACAATTAGACATTTAAGGTACAAGACGTTGAAATATATAAAGGTAGATCCATATGTACACCCTATTTGAATTTATAATACAATATACACATTAATTCTAATTTTATTTCAAAAGTATGTTTTCACATGAATTCTATGGTTTAACAAATCTATAAGGCAACATGATGTTGTGAATTACAATGTAGTGGAAAATTAGTAATAAAACAATTAAACAATAGTTGCAAAATAATGAAAAAGTAGTACTTATGTACTAGCACAACTCAATATATTGAAATGGGAATCATAGTTGACAACTAATTGCAAACAAGTTGAAAGTGTCATATGTAATGGGTGATGAAAATGCATACACATGACATGATCATATGTGTCAAGGTCGTACACTAGTGGCAAAATAGTCATTGATTGGATGTTACATTTACCCTAATTGTAATGTAGTTGTCACATGCTACTAAAATGCAACTTGCCAACAAAATCAAACATGTTTGACTACAATTGTATTTACGATGTGTACATTCTATTGTATAGATGTTTATCTTGCAACTAATTTCCAACTACAATACAATTCCATAATTTTTTGACATGGCATTATATTTATTAATTTCATGTATTTCCATGGGACAATTGTAGCATAGTTGTATATTAGTTGTTTTGGAACTCTAATTGCATGGTAGTCTAGTTGCAACAAACATGATTTCTCATAATGTTATGTGAAAAGAAAATAAACAAATTACAAATTTTCAAGATGTTATATTTGACAAAAATTTCATGCCACCAAAAAAAATTATAACAATTGAAGATGATATATAAAAGACTCATTTTTGAATTTGAATTATTTTAAAGCAAATAATCCACCAATTTTGTCAACAATAACACTTCTATCAAATCACAATCAATAAAGTTATTTTGGAGGTAGAATTGATAATGGTTAATGGTTAGTCGCTACATGAATGAACCACAACAAATTCACCTTGATGCAACTTGGCACATCATATGTTATTTAAGAGGTACATCCAATTTCATGTGCCTTATCAAGAGGGGGGTGATAACACAATCAAAGGATACATTAATGTAGATTGGGCTGATGACATAAGAGATTGAAGATTTATGTCAATTTTTTTGTTTCATCTTGGTAATGGACCAATAAAATGGAGTTCTGAATGTAAACAATGAATACTAGTTGTGTCTTCTATTGAAGTGAAATATAATTCATTAATTGAAGAAACAAAAAAAAGACATTTTGTTGAGTTTACTTTTGAATAATTGTATTATGATCAAAGTGAGTTGTATCATATTAATATGTGATAATCAAAGTTGCGTGAAAATTGTTTGTAACTTAGTCTATTATGCTTGAACAAAACCTATAGAAATTCATTATCATTCATGAGAAGATGCTATCTAAAGAATATAATTGATTCATGTTGCTTGAAAGGAACAACTTGCAAATATTCGAATTAAACCATTTGGCAAGCCCAAATTTCAAGATTTCAAAAGGAAATTTAGAATATGCAATCTGAATGATGTAGAAATATTAACAAAAATCAATGTTTAGTAATTAAAATATGCATGCATGTGAATGTAATCAAATAGGTTAAACTTAGTAAATAATGTAAAGAACATAATTTTAAAATGTTAACTAAATATAATGTAAAAAGGATGTTATATAAATATAAGTTTTACATGAACAACTTGCAATTAAGTTAATAACTTGTAATTTCTTGTCATAGCATTGTAATCAATTTTGAAACTTATTCCACCATTTTAAAATCCACCATTTTGTTCAATAGTCTCATAATTTATTTAATTTTGAGCCCTTCTTTGTTTTTCTTAGGCTTAAATGTCACATTCATGTTTTGTACTGAAGTTACCTTATTTGTTAATACATGTGTTAAGTTTTCCTTTTGTTATTTCTTCAATTTTGTGCAAGAATTATGATTTGAACCTTGCCTTGATAGGTATATATGTTAAACTTTAAACTAAAGGGCAATTTCACCTACGGGTTAGAATTTGGTTTTCCAATTTTTGGCTTTAAATAACATGTAAATATTTTTAATTTTTAAATCTTAATTTACTAAATTTTTTCCAAGGTAAAATAAATTTCGATCAAACAATAAATGCCAATGTATATGGCAACAAATGGGAAGTGTTTAATGAAGAAAATGACATTATGTTGTAAAGAGGACAAAACATAGTTTTAAAGTGTTTCATATTCTTAAGTTGATTTTTTTTTCCAAATTATACAATCAGCATACACTAAAACTTCCATTTTGTGCACATATAAGGCCCCCATAACTTTCCATGGAATAAGAGCTTTAGCAAAGGTATCTTAAAAAACTAAAAACTTTGGTAACATCTTTTGAAGTATTTGAATTCTTAAACTATTGTACTACACAAGGATATATGACAACCTTGAATAAGATGAAAGTTGTTAGAAAAACATTTGTAAAAGCTTTTAATATTAATCGAGTGTTAGATGTGTGCATAATGTTGGCTACTTAATATAGATATTTTAAAACAATAGTCAATTCCACCTCAACCATAACATGTTGACAATGAATGAAGATAACATTATGAGAAAAAAGGTGGTTTTGCAACTTTCCTTACAACTGGATTTTCTACTTGCAATGATCATTTACAACTTCAATTATTTCTCACCTTATGTTGCATTAGACATGTTGCATTAGTTGCAGTGGACACATTATACTCGTACATGCAATCATATATTGTTGAAAATATGTGCAACTCCCTGCAACTAGGTGCAAGTTGTTGCAACTAGGTTGTCCACATAGATCTTTCATGCAAATAAATTTTGAAAGAATGTAAATCCAATGTGACATTTCATTCATCCATTGATAAACAAAATCTATTGATGTCCATTGCCATTAATTTGCAATTTACCATATAACTATTTGAATACCATTACATAACTTCATTCTCATGTTTTCCAACAACTAGATTGTAACTTTCTTACATTTGTGATGTACATTTTGTGAAATGCCTTCCCCTATTTTGTTACCATGGAACAACCCACAATTTCTTCATTCCACCTTATCTACTTTTGAAATTGCAAAACTTAATATTCAATTTCATGTGTGAAATGATGTCAATGACACATAGATAATGTTACATGTCCATATTGTCAACTCAACTAAAATTGTTTTGCAATATACATGAATTTCCATAGCTAACTATCATTAAAGAATAATTCTTAAATGATATTATTGGTAATTATATACAATCTAAACTCCAATCTACACACAATGATGGTTTTCAAAATAAGATGCATCAAATATTTAAAGCATTGAGGTTAGGTTTCACCATGTAATTTGACTTCTTGCCACAATTTCCCTCAACCACCTTGTCAACTTAAAAAAATTCCATGCTATGATTTGACATCACATGTGAAATGAATCCAAAAACATGTAAATAATTTTGCAATTAACAAAAAACCATCTATATGTCCATATTGTCAACTTAAATACAATTATTCTACAACTACAATGCCATTAAACTTGCACTAACAAGCAGCATACATAACACATCAAACTATGACTTGAAACAAACAAAACTACAACACATATTCTTACACAATGGTGAATGCCAAAAAAAGATCATAGATGCATGAAACAATTAGAATATGGAGGTCAAATTTCATTACATTTGATATCTTGCTTCATTAAGTTATTTTATTATTCATTTCCTTGCATGTTTTGATTTAGATTAGTACACAATAAACAACAACAAAATGTTTAGTGACATAATAATCAATAACCTAGCAAATTTATATCAAATCACATGCATTTTCTCCTAAAACTATATTATTTTACAAAGTATAGTTTTCAAACCAAACGTGTTCAAATAAAATGGGTGTTGTCCTCACACCATTTTTTCAATGTGCAATCAACCAAAACAACATTCATGGACCTTCAAGCTTCCATATTTTCTAATGAACAAATAAAACTTGCAACATTTTTTTCATCTTTAGCTCTAAATAAAAACCAAAAAAACAAGTTAAACAAAACAATGTAACACATAATATCACAATTGTACCATCAAAAAATCAAAACTAAAGTAAACAAAATGTTTGAAAAAATAAGGACCCTCTCCTTAATAGTTCATCTTGAATTTCTTGAAAAATAGCCATGGGCACAAAAGGTCGTTGATGCAAAAGGGGAGATCTATTAACTTAATGTTGTTTGTTTTTGTGTATCCCACCCAAATTCTAACTTCTTAGATTTCAAATTTCAAATTTCAAGTTGCAATGTAATTGCATTATAGTTTTTCACAATGATCACATGTTCATAATGACCCATAAGGGTTGTCGATGGAAGGGAGAAATCTATTGGCTTATTGCCACATGTTGTTTGTTTTTATATATTGCACCCAAATTTTAATTTTTCAAATTTCATATTTCAATTTATAATCTAATTGCACAATAATTATTCATAATGATCATTTATTCACAATGACCCATAAAGGGCCGTTGATGTAAAGGGAGAAATCTATTAACTTATTGTCACATTCATATATCCTACCAAAACTTTAACTTTTGAAATTTCAAATTCCAAGTTGTAATTTAATTGCATTGTATAATTATTCACAATGACCCATAAGGGTCATCAATGATGCTTGTAATCATTCAAAAATGGTGTGGCATTTAATATGCCATGGTCATAGGATCGTAACGTTGAAGTTGGTCTTTCAATTTTAAGGTAGTTACATTAAGCAACTACATTTGCAAGCTAGTTACCCTAACAACTAATGTGTAACTTGAGAGAAAAGTATGTATGATAACCATAGGTACATACTTCATACAACTAAAATGCAACTATAATAAGATTTTATGAATTTTTAATGTGGCATTTTAAAAAATAAATTCATTTCACTTTAGTGAAAAAGATGTAACATAATTGCGCATATGTTGCATAGGCACACATAAGTTGCAACATAGTTGCACATAGGTTACATAGTTGCAAGGTAATGAGGTCTTTGAGGACACGATTTTTTCATAGTGTAAAAATGTGGGTCTTGTTGAATTAAGTATTTCAAGAATATATGATATCAAAATTATGTTTGCAACATTCACATTTTCATGGATGTTATGAAACAAAATTCAACTTGCAATTGGTAATGTATTTGCTACTCAAAAATATAATCATAAGTTGATTCCCATTTTGATAATATTTATTTCTATCATTTGGTTTATCATGATTATTGGTATTCCTAACATTATACATATATGCTTGATTCCATAATTGTATTAAATAATACATTTAAAAATTAACAATGCCCCAAATTGTAAAAAGAGTTGAAATTCTTAAGTTAGAGGTTAAAACAACTTATGATAGATTGATCTAAAAGACAGTATTGAAATAGTTAGTGGCAAAAGGGGGTAAAAGAAAAATGATTAAAACATAAAAGAGAGAATAAACATAACTTTAGGAAACAAAAAGCCAAAATCCTAGTGAAAATTGCAAACAATCAAATAAACATTTTTATGTACTTGTTTCCATTGAAATTTATGAAAATTGTGACATGATGTGTTAAATGACTATTGTGGTACCGAGTGGCAATTTCAACATTAATTGTATCATTTCCAAAAATATTGAAAGTAAAAATAAATAAAAATGCAAAGACCAAAGTTTAATGAAAGAATCTTTAAGAAATTTTCATTTGTTGAAATAAAAATTTCAAAAAAATTAATTATTCAACATACATGTGTTGAAGTTGCCAAGGTATCATAGTAATTTGAATATTGGTGAATTCAAGTTAAAAGTTTGTTTAATAAGCTTAGGTTTTGCTTTGAATTAAGGAATTTGGAAATTGTGTGATTGTTGCACTAGATTGTGTCCATTTTTTGAAACATCACTTCAATTTCCTTGAATGTTAAATTGCTAATAGCTTACAAAAATTGGGTGATAAGAGAATATAACTAACATTCAAAAACACTAATCACTATTTTAAAAATTTACAATTTCAAATTTTCAAACTATGTTTGAATGAAGTCCATCATCTACCACACCTCAGGTGGCATAATGTAAATTATGTACAATGAAAAAATGTGGCATACAATAGGGGAGAGGAAATCATTAAATAGTGACCATATTTTGAAATGATTTGAAATTTGATGACTTTTCCACGTATAAAAGGGAAACATGCACACTTTCAATTTTCAAATTTTTTTCAACATTCATTATTATACAATTGGTTAAATATTTAGCCAATGCCCAACATGTTTAACAAAAAAATTATTAAAAAAATCATTCCAAAATTTCATTGTATGAGAATTTGATTTTGTGGTTTTGGAAATTTAATGAATTTGGATAATGTCATTGGTTCCTAGGGAGTGTATTTTGGCCTTGATAGTAAAGTCTAAATGACCTCCAAGCTTAGTGTAATAGAGGTCAAGCCTTTAGGGCATATTGCCTTGGGGCGAGGGGTATATATGGTGTGTCTCTTCTTCTAACTTACCTAGTCTCTTTTTCTTTTGAAGCTTGAAAGCTCATGGAGTGTCATATAATTGTGTGCAATTTCAACTCATCCATAAGACTTTAGCTAAGCAAATTCATTACAAGAGTATCCATCACATATGTTATGGATTTCATAACTTGAACATATCAACTTTAACAAAGTAGAAAATAGTTGTAAGACTTTTTAATGAGATGAAGTGAGGAGCTATTGGGAAAATGTTAGGGAACACATTAGGAACTTGGGGAATATATTGGGAACTCATAGGAAACTTGTGGTAACAAAGTGGGAACAAAACAAATCCAACACTCCACCCCTTCTCCCCCCAAAAGAAATTATGTGCCCCTTTGGGTGCATGCTACCTCATCTCATTGGTTGTAAAAATAATAATAATAATAATTGTTCTTTGCCATTTTTTCCTAGGCTAATAATGGCAAGGACACCAACTATGGGTGTATATTAAAGTTAGATGGTGGAACCTTTAATGACTTGGCTTCTTTTTTAGACATTTTTTAATAAGATTTTAATGGTATTTGTGATAGATCCTTAGAGGATATCCAAATACTCAAATGTGCATATACTACCCAATTAGGTATATTCCACTTTGGAGTTCATAAACAATTCTTGACTACACTTTCACATTTCTTCCCATCTTGGTAAGTTATTATGTTTTCTTTGAATATCCGTATTGCTTTTACCATTCCTTCAAATTCTTGCCAAATATTATTTATTTTTCCCAATTTTCACTCTGGTTGTAACAATAAGAATTTCCTAATTTTGATGAAAAAATCCGCATTTACTGAAAATAATTTAATTATTGTTGGAATGGTAAAGGTACTATGGGTAGTTGGGGCACAAAAATGCCTCAGCTTACTCTAAGAGTAATTCGAGGAAAACCATTTCCTTATTAAATTAACAAATGGAAAATTACAAAATGTGGGGCCAAGAATCTGGGTCACTGGGGGGGGTCTTTACCCTACACCATCTTTTCTAGAATATCACAACTGGAAATTTTTACTTTTAATTTTTCAAAATGGCTAAAAAGTTTTTTTTTTTTTTTTTGGTTTTCTAGTTGCTAATTTTATTTTACTTTTTGGGGTGGAAATTTTGCCAAATTCTTCTATTGGGTTCTAGCATATAGCCAAAAATGTGAAGGATGCTTAAATAACTAAATAAATAAATCAATAAAAAAAAAATTACTCTTCATATCTTGTTTAGAGCAGCTCTAGCAGTGTCCCCTTATTTTAGGGTTTAGGGTTTAAGGTTTTTACCCAATGGTAAATCATTGGCCAGTTGAAAGAAGTCATTTTCCTTTTGAGTGCAGCTCTTCTTGCAGGTGCACACACTACCCCGAGCAAACATATCATCCAAATGATGACAATTTCACATAATTTGGCTCCTATACTTCATCCAAGATGGTGGGTATAGGAGTTCTTAATAATTTTGGGTGGAGATGCTCTTATAGCCAAACTAGTAGTGTCTTATGATGGATGATGACCACTTCAGCTACTTCACAAAAATGGAAAAAAAAAAAAAAAAAAACCATGAAAACACTGAAGTCTCAAAAGATCCCTGATTTTTAGTTCTAAAAGGATTGAGGATATTTTATATATAATGGATATTCTCCACATCTCTGCTTCCAAGGATATTTCCAAAACTTTTCTTGAGGCACCCATTTTTCAACAAACACGGTTTTTCCAATCACTCTAGTCTAGTGACATATCCAACATATCCAACTCTTTTACAATCTTTCTCTCAAGTCCCCAGGGCCTTAATGTCCTCCTCTCAGAATCATTCATTTGCTTCCCACCAGAAAGCAGAATCCAAGTTCATCTTCACCTTACTACTACACTCTCCGGCCTTGTTCTCTTCAAACAAACAGAAACCTTTTACAACAATCTCATAGATGGGTTGTTGCTAAATAGATAGATAGATAGATAGATTGTGGAATTAAGTATCAGTGATGTTTCAATTAAGATTAATCAACTCAGTATGCCTGTTGTTGTATAAATTGCTTGAGAATCCTTAGGCAGAGACAGTAAGCAATCAGCCAATTGCTTTGCTAAATCCGTGTATCATTCATATTTCAACTTGCTTGACATATGTATGATCTGGATTCTGGTAGTAGTTGCTAGCTAGAACTTCGCTGCGAGAACAACAAAAATTAAGGTTTGGTGTTGGTAAATCTGCCATGGGAAGTCTGGCAGAGTCGATGGGTGGACCAGTGATAGGCAAACAGTATTGCCTATTTGATCCAGCCCAATACACTATTAAGCATGCTGGAAAGAAGCCTGTATTCACTAATAAATGGGAGATATCGGATGCGAGCGGGGTTGTGGTGTTTGAAGCAATCAGACAGAAGACAAATTCATGCACATGGTCTTTCAAGTATGAAACCCGAGTTACAGATGCCCAGGGAAAACTTGTAGCTCGCTTCAAGTTCACGGTATGTATAAAATCTAGTTAAGTTACAAAAGAAATTTATCATGTCTTTGATTATGAAATTTTTATCATTGAAGTTTTGGGTATTGCACTTTATAGTTCTAATAAAACGCTATGAAGTGTATAAGGAGATAATTATATTCCAACATGAAGGATGGTAATATATGCAATAGTGTATCATGGATTAGAGAATTGTGATTTGGATATATGCAATTTGTGAATTGTCGCACCTGAATTGCAGTTATCAATTGTTGCCCTAACCTAATATGGGTTGTGACAAATCACACTTCTCTAAGCAAGATGTGATGGACAATTTTTATTTTCATTTTTAATTTTACGGAAATTTTCATTTATACTATTCTTCAAAAGCTTGGACTCTTCAACTCAATGATTGTGTGACATACTTGAAAAGAGTAAAATACTTGTGGAGCTCATGATCTAGGCAATTTCAATAGTGGTTGGATGAAGCACCATTCCCTTCATATCATTGGTGTGAAGAAAAAACATGCAATCCTTATAATGGAAATTTATCAATCGAAAACATAATGTTCTCTAATGTATGTTGTTGATGAGTATGATCAAGCTTTATGTATAGTGAGAGTCAAATGACCAAGCATGAAGGTTTAGGTTTACACAAGCATTTGGAATAAATTTGAGTTACCATTATTATCAAGAATTTCTTTTTGGTAAAATAAAAATCCTCACCAAGTTGGTTAGCATGCAAAATTTGTCAAAATCCAATTGGTCAAATCTAGTTGTTTTGAACGAATGGAAATTTTCATTTACATTTGTAAAATCAAAATTTTCCATCTTTCTTATAATGGGTGTTAAGTTAGTTAGTGTCCATGAAGTTGTCGCAAAGCCTAGAACATTCAATGATGAACTTAAATATATTATTATTATTATTATTATTATTATTATATTTCATATGATATGAAATATTTGTAATAATATTATTGTATTCTTTTGAGTTCATTGAATTGAAAACCCATTAACAAACAAACAAACAAACAAATTGAACAAGTGACTTCCCCATGTACCCTAATGCCCCAATGTGTAGAGGATTTCACTTTTGATGATGAGAGACAATTATGTGCATTTTTTTGGTATTCAATTTGTTTTAGTTCCGTATGTGGTCTTTGAGCTTTTCGATTTCTTCTTTGCAAATGATGCGGTTTGTGAAGTTTTTCTCATTGTATGAACAATGTGGCAGGGGAGTAAATGGCAAGTGTTTGATGGAGAAAGTGATGAGGTTGTTTGCACAGTCAAGGAGGACAAGTTAGATTTGAAAGTCTTCCGAGCTTTCAACTCACAAGCACAAAACCAACCAGATTACAAAACCAAGACCAACAACATGAGTCTTTGCGTGCCTTGGAGTCTGGTCATTCTTCATGGAAAAGAACCCCTTGCAGAGGTGTGTGTACAAAAAAACCCTTTGTCCATCAAACTCTTTGGTTTTGCAACACAAGAGCCAAAACACACAACCATCTTTCACACTGAAGAAATGTTACCAACAAAATTAACAATAACAAGCAACCATGAACACAACTTAACACAACTATTATTTTCAAGTATCATATGTAAAGATCATCTTTTTTTTTGGGGTCAATGATGTATGTAAGGTTTTGATGAACTATTTCTTGTGTGTTAATGTTTATTCGAAACCGACTATGCGATGTAAAGCATAGCTTTTAGAGGATTGAGTCATTTAACAAAGTGTGGTGCAATTTGATGACCTTGGTTGGCTCTTGTAGGTCTCCTTGAAGAAAAGCAAGTGGCTTCACCTCAATGAGTATCTAGTGGAAATGAATGAAGGTGCGGATGCGGTTTTTGTCCTCCTCCTTGTTCTAATGATGCATGACATGGAACGGATGTTTGCATCTGTGAAAGCTATATCAATTAGTCCTTATAGATTCTATCCAGCTCTCACATTTTAACCATTTTTCCAAATGCCATCCAATGATGAGCTTCTAAAGCCCCATAAGCCATACCCAATGGGGATCTTGGTTCCAAGGGGAAGAAGGTCTTAGTCACAAATTGGTTCTTATTGATGTCATTGAAATAATGTACATTTGTTAATTATAAGCGTATGTATCTATGTTTACATAATAAGATATGTTTGTTGGCCTTGACTACCAAGACAAGGATATTTATTGTGTTTAGACTCACTATAGAGTATAGTAGCTTAAGGGATTTTGGCCCCTAGGTAATAATAATAGGTCTATTTTTATATGAGGATTATTTGAAAGATGATATTTTGGCTTGTGTTGAAAATTGACATTACTTATAGAGTTATAACATCTTGAAGGATTTTGGTTTAGGGTTTTAGAGGATTTTTTGAAGATTATATTTTTGCATGGTGGAATATTTGAGTTTCCATAATTCTTCTTTTGCCTCAAGATACTTTTTAATGTAAATGCCGAGGCCACAATGTGGCACACTCCTTGTTTACAATGGATGTAAATAAAATGTCTATATGTCTTACGTGTGGCAAACTTTTGTGGCATTAATGTTCTTTTATTACCATTTTACACTTGGCTTGAGGACTTTTTCATGTTTAAACACTAATGAATTGTGGAAATAAAGTTTGAATATAAAATGAACCATCAATATTCTTATTTTTAACATGATTAGATTTCCGATCTCACTTTAGCCAAAACCTTTCCAAAACAACACAAATGCATATAAGAATGTTCAACATGTGTTTTAGGGTCAAAATTGAAATGATGAAATGCCCTCATTCTTAAAGATTTCAATCTCTTTAAATTGATTGGGAAACAGATGGTCAATGTTGTAAAACCATGCAATCTTTTATCAAGTCATTTTGTAATATTTCTACAAGGTTTGTAAGAAGGCATAGTAATGAACCAATTCTAAAATTAGGATCACCATTGTGCCAAAATTCATTTGATTATTGCTTGAAGGCTTCATCTTCCAATTGTCATCCATGTTAAAAGGGTCATTGGCTATTGACAACCAAGCTTAAACATTGTTTTATTTTTCACTTGAAGTTTAGGGAGTGCAATTTTCAAGTCGTCCATCTTGTTGTGGATGATGCCACATGTATTTTAGCTATCAAAGTGTGTTCAAGGCAAGATAGTACTATAGACACTTGTTAAGAGTGTCTTGACCTTCAGTATGTGTACCTTGGCATCAACATTATGTTTTTCCACTTTGGATGTCAAATCCTTCGATTGTCGACTAATGACATCCTATCAACCACTAATATTATTTTATAAAACATTCATAACAATGACCAACATAATTTGCTTGGAGTTAACAGCAAAACTAGACCTTAAATTATGACAAATTATTACAGTTGTGATGAATTTTCATAATGAATACAACATTAACTACCATCACCAAAAATCAGGGTATATATGGTTCAGATCTTGTTAAGTATTCAGACTTTGTCTTGTGCAGAGATTGCATAAGTGGACCCAAGTTCACTCATGCAATGTTTACAATGAATGCAACAACATTTGAAGACTACCCATTCTTTGTTTTTTGAGATGATTGCAACAACATTTGAAGACTACCCATTCTTATTTTCTGAGCTGATTTACTGTCACCATATGTATCAAGGCTAAAGTTGGCAAAAAGGATCAGAGGCAGAATTTCTGCCAGTTTCTAAATCGCATCAGAACAGGCAATATTTTTACTGTGCATGAAGAATGCGTGGTTGGTACCTGAAATTGAAGAATTCCTAGACTAACAGTTTTGTTATCTATAGCTCGGGTTTGCTAAGTTCTCCAAACCACTCGTAACTCGGATGCTTTCAATAACATCTCCCACCTTCAAATCTGCCAGAAGGCCTCCATTTTCTGTCACGTACCCAAACACCGAGTTGCAACCATCTTTTATGTTTAGATTGTTATGCATGAACTCTGTCTCATTTGCTATGCTCTCCTTCAGCTCAATCTCTTTTTCATGATCCATAGTTTCATTTGCAGCAGAGTGCTCTTTCAGCTCTGCCTCCCTTACTGGCAGATTTTCCTCATGTTTGCTTCCTTTCAACCTACTATCCTCTGAGGTAACCTCCATAAGGTCAACATTCATTTTGTCAGTTTCATTCAGCAAAGCATTTAGCTCGCTCTCCTTTTGCTCAATGGGACTTGAAGCACTCTGATTCAAACTGCTTGTTTCAAGCTCAGCCCACTTTCGCTTGCTCTCCACAGGTATATCCATTGGTATAGTGCCATTCGACGTGTGTCCATTGACATTGCTGTTGTCGAGGTCCATCCCCTTCTTGACCTCATTTGTCTTCCTCGGTACAGTCTCCTTCAACTCAGTGACCTGCAAGTAACTTGTATCCTTCAGATTCTTGTCGTCTAATTCACTCTCCTTTGAATTGCTTTCCTCTACTAATGTGTTTGATTTGAGTGCCTCTTTTGCTCCTGCCTCATTCAGCAGAAAAATAATCTGGCTTGAAGCTGAATTTTTCTCTGCCTCCTGTTTCCCACCCCATTAACAAACATTCCAAGCAATTGCAGTTTAGTACAATCTGATATTACCCATGCATGCAATTGGCACCTTCAAGTCCTGTCCTCCAGCTTGTTGTCAGAGGGTAAGAGGGTTTTTAGGGTTTAGGGTTTATACATGACATGATGATGCACTATAAAGGAACTGCATGAAATATGAGTAAAACAGAGGTTCTGCAGTGTGGTGACATTACAGTGCGGGCCATCAGAAGAGGACAACATGATTTCATTGGCAGCTTTGTCTGCTCAGTCTCTCTGCCCAGTTCCTGTCACCAGAACAGTGCCAACCACATCAGAATGGACTTTGCAAGAAAGAACTCTTTCGTGCAAGAGCACAAATCAACAATATGTTGCCATCTTCTGCTTCTACCTAGGGTTTAGTGTTTAGGGTTTTAGGGGCTTCAACCTAAATATGCTGCTTTGAGGTTGATTAGCATGATAGAGCCCCTAGTGAGTGAGTACCTCTAGAGTAGCATTGTAAATGGGGTGCTCATCGCCATTGACCATAATCTCCAATGGGATGGTACGGAGCCGCCCAGTGCTGGGATCCACAAACCCTTCTGATGGACCATCAGGGTCTCCTGTCTGTACTACAAACCCATCAGCTGCAGTTGCCACACAATCCACACTTAATTATCCCATCTCCCTCCCTCTCTCCTGGTTTCGTTCCTTGCTTGTCTTCCCCAGATTTTACCTGGCACATTGTTTACATTTTCTTTGTGAGCCAGACTGGGGCAGAAATATCTTGTTCAAATCTGTGACAAAAGTCAGGGTTCAAGTAGAAGCATGGGCACAATGTGTGTGTGTGTTTTTTAGTATTTCATTCAGTGAACTAGCACAGAACTGCACTCATGTTCACCCAGCCTGACACCTTATTAGTGTCAAGCTCACATCTCAGAAACCCTGAACCCTTACATAATGCTCAAGAAACTCTGCATCCATTTTGCTCAAACCCCATAGTAGACAAAGTCCATGTCTGAATAGGCAACAAGTGAATATTAGGGTCTTCTTACCCACCTTTTTGAACTTCCATGCCATCGTAGAAGTGACGCTCAACCAGGTCAAGAAAGTTGCCGGCTGTAACAGGAGCACTGTACCCATCAAGCACAGCTTTGAGTGAGGCTGTTTTGACATTTGGGTTGTCTTTCAACCTGACTTTTATCTCAATTGTTGCACGTCCTTTCAGCAATGGTTTGCTGGCAAACTCCTCTGGCACTTCAAATGGAAACTCTTTCACCATCATCTCCTCAATACTGCACACAAGGCCATCTGAACCCATTTCACAATCACTCAAGGAAAATGATGTAGGTACCAGCTGCACAAAAGCATTTGGCCAACAAAGTGCAAACACAATCTTATCATGCAGTAAACATTATGATAAGATTGTAACCATCATTGGGGCTTGTGGGTTGTCATGAGGATGATTGAAGAAGGGTTATCCAGAATCATGCCTACAGGTGGTAGCACTTACTTGCTCACAATATGAAGGAGCTCCTTGTGCTTTTGGTGAACAGTATTTATCTCATTATCATTTTCAACAATTATCTGGAAGTCCTGAAGGCTTTGAGCTAGCCTGTTGAGCAGCTGTTGACCCTTTTCCGTCTTTCCCTCAGAGATATCTGCAAGTATCTCTTCCTTGCTCTGCTCCAAAACCTCAGCTGCATGCCTCATGGTCTGCCAATTTGCAGAAAATCTTGACATTTTAACTAGTGGCCAAAAACATTGAAACCGCATATGGTATCCAAATTGAGTCTTCCTGCTTCTGAACTTCTCCATTTGGAAAGAAGAAGAAGACATGGGACTTACCTTTTCGATGGTTCCAGGGATGGTTTTGACATCATCTGTTGTTACTGCCAAATCTCCATAGGTTCGCTCCAAAACCATCTGAATCTCCCTGATGGGTTTGTTGTGGATAGGCAAAGCGGATCGGAGCAGTCCTTCAGCATCATCCTTGCTTGGCAAACCTGCATTGATGTTGACACCTACATTGTCGGCAATTGCTGCAACCCATTCAGCTGCCAAAATAGACGGATTGGGCAATAAATTAGGCAGGGCAATGGCTGCTGCTACTGCCAAGCAGAATGCACAGTTTCGTAGAGTCTTCTTCAGGGATTGAAGTGTCCCTACATCATCATCCTGCATCAATCACAGAAGGAGTGCAAGTTTGGTTGAAATGCACTGTCACAAAAGAAGACACAAGGAACTCTGAACTTTATGTGAATCGTCAGATGAAAGGTTTTCTCTGATCCAGAATCAGAGGATCCCTAATAAAAGAACTGACAAGCAGTTTCTGGCTTAGAGAAACTGGACAGATGGGTCCATCATTCAGACCTAAAGAACTGGACACACATGGAATCCCTAAGGATTTTGCAAGCTTGCATGGTATCTAGCAGTGGTCCCAATGCCTAGACTAAACATGAATCTGATTCTACTCAAACCCAAAACACATTTCTACAATGAATGATCAAAAATCATGACCAGGCAAACCTTTGAAAGTTCTGAGCTTACAAGTGTCATTGAACATGAGTCTGCTGGGAGTTTTTGTGAACCAGAGAGTTTGGATTCAGATGTCCCCCGGCTGCAATTGTTGGTCTTAGACTTCTTGGAGAATCTGAGAGATGAGCCTGCATACTGGTGTCTAGCTGATGAGGTGTTGCATTGCATGGAGGAAGCTGATGCTGCTGCTAGAGAAGAGCACACTCTTGGCTGCAACACCAACAACATCGCGCTAGAAGCAAAAAATATAATGTATAATAGTTCCACTACAGACAACAAAAACAAAATTAACTTCAGCTTTCAAAGACCCATCAAACCGCCCAGAACATACCCCACCCAAAATTAAATTTTCAAAAAAAAACTATGATCCCCACCACATTTGACAACAGCACCAGCACTAGCACCATTGAAATTCCCATACATCAAAGCATCCAAAAAAACAGCAACTGAGGTTCCAACTGCAAGAAGAAACCAGAGACACCGCAAAAATCATCATGCAAATTCCAAGACCAACACAATTTGCACTTCCATGGATGCAGGACTCCTCAGCGAATGATCACAAACCCTTCGATTTCACACGAAACTAAAGGAAATTCAATTTGATTCCCACTGCCATGGCTTCTTCTCCAGATCATCACCCAGCATTCAAAAACACCGAAAAAACATACACCCACCCACACAGACACACAAAATCACACACACCCACAAATGCAAA
>Ga0116231_10006018_pt1 | contig 23516 bp, 16 predicted proteins | sample S1TSphgellanicum_2_FD_89695 | JGI IMG/M metagenome (GOLD analysis project Ga0116231, IMG submission 89695) | Host-associated microbial communities from peat moss isolated from Minnesota, USA - S1T2_Fd - Sphagnum magellanicum MG | ecosystem: Host-associated > Plants > Peat moss > Unclassified...
ATGATTAATAAAAAAATCATACCCTTGATATTAAAGGATGATGTCACGTTCAAAGGAGTTTTAGCTTGATTGAAAACACAACCTAAATAAATCAACACACATTTCATTAAACCTTAAATTTAAAACCCTAAATAATCCTAATGATGAATGCTCTCAGCTTAATGATTATGCAAACAAAACTACAAATGGAATACAAAAAACATTTATAACAACTATGTTTTGAATTTAAAATTAATCAATTAAAAATTATAATGAATGGAAACATTAGCTTTAGAGTTTAAAACTAATTACCCCAAAAATTTATATATAAACCTAAACAATTTTAATGGTAAATGTCATACAAGTTGTTCACATTATCTTGTGGTTACACCCATTAATATATTAGGGGTGCTTCACAAGTCCAACTTTTTTTTTTTGCAATGAGCCAATTTGATTAGCTTGACCCTTTGTAAAAAAATTGGAAATTATGGAGGCTACCCAAAAGATGGAATGCCTCCCCATTTGGCCCACCTATATTGGTGAGAAGGGAAGGACTTTGGGCAAAACATATCGCATTAAAGCGATTGTGAACATCATTGGGGGAACACATCGAAAACTTAGGGAACATATTGGAAACCTAATGGGAACCCATTGGGAACTTGAAAGGGAACATGTTAGGAACAAATGGAAAAATGGGAACAATATTTCATTGTTGGGAGCAAAATTTGATGCATTTTTGTAACACATATTTTTAGTTGGGGCTAAAAGAAAAGAGTGTTTAGTTATGATTATTGAAATGAAAAAAGGATGAAAAATTACCAAAAAAAGAGTTTTTAATTGATTTGAACATTAAATCGATTACAATATCTATCAAAAGATGAAACCCTAGTAATACATTATCAAAATGATATTTCCAATAGTTTATAGATAGAGCCTTTCATGGCAAAGACGCTTGTTCCTTTTTTTTATGAATTCAACTAAAAATTAACAAATGTCATATTGTGTCGAAATAGCCCTATGTGTCGTAAACATGAAGCTCCATCGGGATGTTTTCGTATAACAAGTCCTCAAGCAAATTTGAAGCATCTAAAACATAGACTCCTTTGACTACACATGGAAGATATTCCACATTGATGCCATTGTGATCCTAAGCTATGAACACACTTTCCTTGTCTATTATACTCTCAATTACATTCTTAGTTTTGACATATAATGTCAATCATATGTCCTTGTATAATAAGTCTTCTGGTGACCAAAAAATATCCACACCAAATTTTCCTTTTTCATAGCTTGGGAAATATATGACATTTGCCCCCTCATAGTCCCAAGTCACAATGGTGTGGTTGTCCCATTCGCAAACCTATTGGATTATTTTTCCTTCAACTTGATTGCTTGACATATTTCATTTTGTGAAAAATTTGAAATCACAAAAAAAAATAATGCATGGAGTCCCCCTCCTTTCTTTAAAGTGCTATGCATGAATTGTCCAAAACAACTAGAGTCATACACATTGAAAAAAAAGTGAGGAAAAATGAAAATGAAAAACCTTTCATATAGGTAAAATTAGGGGTGCCCCAAAAATTAAGGGCATTTAAAAAATTTGGTGACCAAAAAAATTCAATCGCCATTTGATGGTGTTCCCATGTAACAACCACACATGGCTATGAAAACGATGTTAAATGGTGATCAAAATTTTTCAATTGCCAATGGGTCATTTAAACAATGAGCAACCAAAAAAATTTGGTTGCCATTCTTCATGGTTGAAGGCGACCAAAAAGTTTTGGTCACCAACTAAATAAATATATAGTTGTCGATCAAAAGTTTTAGTTGCTAACTAGTTGACTATATAGTCGGCAATTGAAAGTTTTAGTTGCCAAGTGCCTAATGGTGACCAAACCTATTTTAGTCGCCATCTTACACTAATGATCTATTAGTGACCAACTGACCCACTTTTGGTTGCCATACGACGACCTTGCATTGTTGATTCCTACATGCCATCAAATGGTGACCAAAACTTCTTTTGATTGCTAGGGAATTTTGTCAAGTAGTTCTAGCTCGGCACTTAAATCGAACTTTCGATGGAAACTAAAGGTGACCAAATTTGGCATGGGCCCAATCCTTAGCCTTGGGGTTTATATAGGTCCATTATGAAATTAACACATTCCTCATTCAATGTACTTTCTTTTGTGATAGGGCTATACACTTAGAAGGAAATGGGAGTATTTTTTGAGGGTTTTAAACCTAAAGATGCAAATTGAAAAAATAATTGTGTTGGACTTCAGGGCTAAACTTCTTGGAGGACCCTAATACTGATTCAAAATACATTTTTATCTTTAATTTAACTTTAATATACCCCACCCTTAACCTTAATTTATTTTTTACCATAATTTACTTTTAATTTATTTTTTACCATAATTTACCCATTTATTAACAGATAGTGGGTATGATGGCAGATGGTATGAACCAAAAGAGAGTGGTTAAAGGCCATGGCATGAAAGGAAGATGGCACAAAGTAGAATTCAAAACAATTGAAGATTCAATTGTATTAGAAAATATTGGACTACAAATCCTTCCCCAATTTTCATTGTACACCTTATGTTTGCAATATGTGTGGTGGTGCCACATTGGCAACAAGTGGCCATTTTCTAAGCATGAAACCCATAGGAAAAAAGTTCCACCCAATATACGAGTTGTTTGGATGAATGGATCAAAACATGCATATTGGAGGTGCACATGGCCATGATGGGGAGCCGATTTTTTCCCAAAAACTAGGTGCTTTTGATTGTGGCACAAATGTTTTATGTGGAGGTGGTGCTTGGGGTTCAAGTTGATTGGAAGATTGTTCTAGGTTCATGAAGGGGCAATGTGCCTCCATACCGATTAAGTAGATTTGCGGTGGCAAATCCATCAGTTCCTCTAGAAAGTCTTCCAACTCCTACAACAATTTTTTTGATTCATAAAACACAACCTTAGGTTCCTCCCAGACTTGCCACTCCCTTTTTTTTTTCAATTGGCACCACCAATATTGATTATTCCTAAATCAACAACACCAAGTACCTTTCATACCCAAGATCCTTCTCTTGTGATGAGCAACTGAATTATTCAACACCCTTGGGAACAAAATCCCCCTCAATCATCATTGAGCATGGACAACCCCATTGATGGAAAATAGTTGGATACCATGGTTGAAATGGCATTTTATATGCCATTTGACATGATAAATGGTCAGGGGGGATTGGCACATGGTGCTAACATATTGACCTCCACAAGATGGGCCGACATTGCAGAACATTCTCTTGAAGCGTTGTGAGGGGAATGGGTGTAATGCAAATCCAACTTTGGTAGGTGACATTGGAACGTGATGCACTGCATGAAGAATTGGGTGCATGCTAAAGATTGAATCTCAGGTTAGAAGAATAAGTTGCCAATCAACAAAAGGCACTTGAAAAGGCACTCACAAAGGCCATCGAAGCAAAAAATAAAAAACCTAAATTTTATGGAAGACATCAAATGCTACCATCAAATGTTGATTAACATGAAGGAATAGTATCAAAGAGATGTTGAAGCATTTGTGAAGGTGACCCAATAGAATTCAATCAACATGCAATTTATATGTATTTTGAAAGCATTTTGAGTTATGCAGATGGAGGCAAAGCTCATAAAAATGCAAGTGGAATACCGTGAAGAGGGGAGGTTTCGATCACATGGTTTGACATCATGGCCTAGGATATCCGAAATGTTTCCTGACAGTTTACCAAATATGCAAGAGAATGCAAGCATAGAATGGGCGACACATTTTGAGCTTGACTAGGAATACTTCATTGCTGTGTTTAAAAAAATAGAGGAACTCTTGTGGCCCACACCTCAAAAGGCACCTTTCCATTCCTCTATCTTATATATTAAAGCTACAGTGTCTGTCTGTCCGTCTGTCCATCTTTTACTTATCTCTTACTTCTTTCGATTCCTGGCCCCTTTTTTTTTGGTACCCTCTTTCTTCTTCTTTTTCACATTTTTTTCTTTCTTTCTGTACGGGGAAGGGAGAGCCCAGTGAAGCACGGGGCGAGGGGGGCCAGCACGGGCGGGGAAGGACCGGGCGGGGGGGAGCTCGACGGGTGCATTATGCACCAGGTTCACACTAGTACTTGAGAATTGACTAAACACATTCTAATTCAAAACCATCATCTAAATGGATGACACCAACCAACTTTGATAAAACATCATCATTAAAATTTAATAACTTGCCTCTTTCAAGCCTGTGTACTTAAATCCTTCCCCCTGCACATTTCCATGAACATGAAAGATTTGACATGGATAATAATGAACTATTGAAAACCATAGGAAAACATACAAGAAAAAAATTGAAATAAAAGGAGAGAGGGATTGGGGCGGGGTGGATTTTGCTCAATTAAAGACATTCAACTTGTTGTGTTGAAAAAAATCCCTGAAATTTGTGACAGAAGTGAAAAGTCCTCCTTTATAAGTATAGCTTATAAGTGTGAAGTGTGAACATGCCAACATTGTCACCAGGGTATTTTGTTAGTTGAGTAACTACCCTTCCCTTCTGTTTCCCCTAGGAATGGGATCTCAACAGATTTCCAAGTTCTTGTTAATTGGGAGAAGCCTTCCCAAGTTGTTCTTATCAAGGCCTAACAATAGTACCCAAAATCTGCACCCAGAAAATGTGAAGGAGAATATGAATCAATACGTTGGGGTTTCAGCTCCAAAATTCTTGCTTACAGGTACTATAATTCGGCATGACTCTTACATTATTGCAGTTGTAAGAATTCTTGCTTACAACTGCAATTCTTGTACCTGCATGTGTGTTGTTGTTTTGTTTTCAGCAGTAGATCAGCAGCAGTTCATAAAATTGTGGAAAACTCTCTTAATTTAACCATGTCAAACTCAAGGTTCAGTCTGACATGCAAAGGTTTTAGACCATTGAGTATTTCAAGTTGGATGTAGCTCAACGCCATAATATATATGGCTATCTCTCTCTCTCTCTCTCTCTCTCTCTCTCTCTGTTTCATAGCTTTCTGATCACGATGAATCACAAAAATGGGTCTTGAATGAATTGCATTTTGACCCTCCACAAAACTTGTTCCCTTGGTGTATATATATATCATACTTCGAAATGAAACCTTTTTAGAGTACTAAGTATAACACTCCAAAAAGGCACTCAATTCTTTTGTTGGATCGGGCACGTATAGATTTTCAGTTGCCTAATCTAAGAGCAAATTTTTTGAACAAAACCCCCCCAAAACAATTCAAGAAAAAACCCACCCAAAAGATTTTTTTTCAAGGAAAAAACCCACTCTGATCAAGTTCGAATGATGAAATTTGCTTTCATCTGTTGAATCAACAAATGGGTGGGAAAGCATCCCAATCATATGCTTGTGAATTGTCAAAAAAAACGAACCCTCTTGCATTAAAATCTCCTTGGGGCATAACTTGGGATGGGTTGTGGTTGCAATAAATTAAAATTCTTCCCTTCCTCTTTCCTTCCTTCCTTCCTTTCTGATTCCTCTCTCTGTGTGAGCAGCAAGCACTTCCACAATTTGTGTTTTGTCACCCAACAGAAAGAAGTAGAGTGTTGTCTGTCATAAGTTCATTGGGGGGCATGGGTGAAATTCAAATATGTGGTGGGTGACTCTGAACAACTTCCCACCCAAAAATTCATCATCCCCAAAATTCATGAATCCAAGAGGAACCCTAATTAAAGAACAAGAGTTGTCCGCAGATTGGAGTGTAAAAACCATGTAAAACTCCATCATAGCTATATATTTTTCCTCTATCAATTGGGAGTCAGAACAATCTTTGCAACCACCCCTCTTTAGAAAAAGAAAAAGAAAAAGAAACATTGCGATCTGTTGCTGAAAAACAGAGTGATGTTTGTGAAGGTGTGGTTCTGTGGAAAAAAAAAAGTGTGATGTTTGTGAACGTGTGGTTTTGTGGAAACAGAAAAACAGAGTGATGTCTGTGAACGTGTGGTTTTGTTGAAAAAAAAGAACAGGGTGATGTTTGTGAACATCTGGATTTGCAAAACAAAACACACACATACATCCACACTATGATGTTTGTGAACATTCATGTGGGTGTTCCCAAAAAAGAAAAAGAAAAAAAAGAGTGATGTTTGTGGACATGCATGTATGTGGTGTTGACCCAACCCAAAAAAAAGAAAAGAAAAACTGTGTTTTTTGTAAGCTCTAAAGAACAGCAAAAGAATGGAAATTGCTCAAAATTTCGAACTAGAAATCCTTTTCAAGGTTTTGTTGGAGGGAAAGGGGTGGTGAACTCACAGAGAGAGAGAGATAGAGAGAGAGAGAGAGAGATCGTACACAAGAAAACAGGCAACAAAACACAATTTTTTTACCTTGAAGTTCATGCTGGGCAATGTAGGAAGAAGAAACTGAAGAAGAACTTGATGGAGCTCATCAACAACAACAACAACAATCCACACATGATGGATGATCATATGATATCAGAGATGGCGCTACCAAAACCACCAGTGGCGGCAACAGCAGCATCGGAAGATGCAGGGAGTCTTTCACTCTTGTTGCAAATCATCATGTTGGGTGCCATTTTTGTGATCGGTCACACTCTACGTCGTAAGAAGGTCATGATCGTTCACGAAGCGGGAGCAGCTCTCATCCTTGGTGCCACTCACCCTAAAACCCTAAACCCTAATCCTAAACTCTAAACCTGAGAACACCCATACAATACCCGCCTGATCCTCCATCACTCCATCCATCACCTCCTGTCTCTTCCTCTTACTTCTCCCACATTCTTCTTCTTCCCACAAAAGAACCCAAACAAGTAAGCTAGTTTTGGGAAGGAATTGGAATTCATGTCGGTGGTGGTGGTGGGTGGTGGTTGTATTGAATCTGCAAACTGATTTTTTCTGCTCCTGCTGCAGGTGTGTTTGTTGGATTGATGGTGACATTCATAGGTGATGAGAGTGGCTTCAGGTGAGCATTTTCCACACAGTGCTTCTGTGTGTGATGCTCGAATCTTTGTTGTCACCGAAACCCTATAAAAATGATAAAGCCTCAGAAAAGATCACAGAGACAGAGAGAGAGACACGCACACAGGGACACATACGCGACACATAAAGAGATCACAAAGAGAGACAGAGAGACAGAGAACAACGGAGGCACAGATACAGATACACAGACTCACAAAGAGACACACAGACATGGATACCAGAGGTACACAGACAGAGAGAGGAGATGGAGAGAATCCGTCTGATACAGTGTGGTTATTGGGGTTTTGTGTATGCAGTTCTTGGATAAACTTCAACACCCATTTCTTCTTCTATGGTCTCTTGCCACCAATCATCTTATATCCTCCACCAACAACAACAAAGGGTTTTTGTAAAACCCACCTTGCTTGCTCTCTGAAATTAGCAGGAATTCTGATTCATAGAGAGAGAAGAGAACAAAAATGTGTGTGTATCTATATGTGTACATGTATGTGTATGTGTGTTTTTTTGTATTGGACAAAGAAAATTTCCTTGACGAAAACTGGAAAAAACTGAATCCGGATGGAGCTTACAGCCGGTGTGCCTTCCTTAGCCAACTGCTCAGATTGTCGCATTTCCAAATTCAGTCTGTTTTGATTCTTTTTTTTCTTTCTTCTGCATTCAATAAAAGCTTTCGTAAGAAAAACCAATCAAAAAACCAATCTGATTGTGCTTCTTCCTCAATCCGCACTACCAGGATCTCAATCTGATGATTCTGCTTTCCTCCTCCTTGATCTGCACTACTACTGGATCTCAATCTGATTGCACGCGCTCCTCAATCTGCACTACTCGATGTCAATCTGATTGTGCTCTTCAACATGATTCTGCACTAGTGGATCTCAATCTTCTTCTTCTTCTTCAAAATTTTCTTTGCTGAAGTTCTTTCTGGTTAGTACCGGGGAATTTGGTTGTGTGAGCTGATTCTAAAAGGACATTTGGTCCTAGGTGCTGATGATTTGGGAAATTTGGTAATTTTGTTGTGTTTGAGCTGATTTGCTAAAATGTGTTATGGGAACTTTATGCTGCAGAGGCATTTCTTTCGAAACTTTGGTGCAATTTGTACATTTGCCTTCTTGGGCACTGTGATTTCATCATTTGTGATCGGCTTGCTCCTGTAAGTGAAAACTATTCTTCTATTGGGGGCTGCCCCTCCCCAACCCCCCCCCATCTCTCTCTCCCCCTCTCTCTCACGAACCCCATTCTAGCTTGTGCCATGACCCAGAAGTTTCTCCTCCCTCTTATATCATCTCAGACAATAGCTCATATGATCTCAAATAATAGGATGCAAACCCAATTTGTTTTTAGAGATGGTTTTGATGTTTTGATGCACTACATTGGGATGGTTTTGATGGTGATGGTGCGAAGTTTGGATGTTTTGATGTTGTTTAGGTTGCTAAATTGGATGTCTTGATGTTTGATGCACTAATTTGGATTTCTGACATTTGATTACACTAATTTGGATGTTTTGATGCACTCATTTGGATGTTTGATGTGCTAATTTGGGTGTTTTGATATTTTATGCATGAAATTGGATGTTGGGCATTTCTTGGTCAAATTCTGCACTGTAAGGAACTGAGCTGTATGCACTGTGATTTTGTTGCAGATGGGTTTTTGGGTTGTTAGGTTGGACATATTCAATGCCGTATCTAGTTTGCCTCACATTTGGTGCCCTCATTTCATCAACAGATCCTGTCACGGTTCTTGCAATTTTCAATGTGAATATACTCAAAATAATACCCAAAACCCAGAATCATCTTCTTTCTCTGTCAAACCATAGAAGTTACTCAAACCTTTTTTCTTGAAAAACAACCAAAAAAGCCTCAAATAGTGGAGAAGTAATAAACCCAGCCTCATTGTCAAAACCCCCCTGATCTTTGAAACTTAGAAACCTCACATTATGAACCAAGCAATCTAGAGGTTTGTAATATCACAACCATGTGAACGAATTAATAAAGACACCACTAATTAGTAGTTTCCCAGGAAGACATTATTTACCCTTTCTTGTGAATATTAACTTGGCATAGTCTTCCCAGACCCGAGTCTACCAACATCCACCAACACACCATAAGGGATGGATGGACAGATGGATATAACTTGCACCATATTTTAGATATGGTATAGACACTCACTCATAGAGGCCAACATATTGGATTTGAGTGGAGATGGTCTGCAAGCATCTCATCTCCAGCAGTGCTCAGTAAATGACCCTGCAGAAACATTTCTCACATCCAAGCTTTAATTATTTACTGTTTTTTCCAACCCCACCCATAAAACTAAAACTGGGATTGTAAATAGGTGAGAGACTACTAATAGCAACTCACCTGGACCAATCCAACTATGTAGCCAAATGAATAGCAGGTGTTAGGCTTTGCTGTGCCTTTTACTAGCCTCAAAACAAACTGTGCAAAAATGCTGGGCCAAAACCATTTTGCTGACCCAACTGGGCAAGTTTTGACTTTTCTTCAGCCAATTCTAATTTGCAGGGCACCACTGGAGACCCTCTAAGACATAAATAGTCTGTTATTTCTCCAGTGGTGCCCTCCAAATCAGACTCACATAAATAGTCTTGTGTCTTTGGATCCAAAATGAAATAGGTCGGAGTTTGACAAAATAGGATTAATTTATTAAAAGTATTTTTTTTTAAAACCTTGTCAAGTCTGATGAGGGTGAGGGTGAGATTGAGTATTGAAGAAATTAATTCAAGTCTCTCTCAATGAAGAATAAAAAAATGACAGTAAGTGTAAACCATATGCAGGAGCTAGGAGTGGACCCAGACCTTTACTCATACGTATTCGGGGAGTCAGTCCTCAATGATGCGGTGATACTTCCCTTTCAGTAGTAGAGACTAAAGAAATGTAAGCTAATAAAGCTAATGTCAAAAGTGATGTAATTCTTCATTAGATTAGGCTAATTAAGCTAGTTAAGATTAGAATCTAACTAAGCTACTCTTCATACTTTATCAAATCATAAAAGCTTCTGCATCTCACTCTTCCATAGAAATGTGTGAGATGGCCACAAATGAGAGTCTGATTTGGAAACTAACTGATTCAACTTTCGGGATTTGGGGACAACACAGGTTGCCATAGTCATGTACAGGTAGGTACATATACTACACCTGATTTTTCTTTCTGCATTTTTTAACTCAGGATTATATAGGGTTAGTAGTAAATTCAAATGTACTAGATGTAATGCAAATGGTGGATCTTAATTTGGGTGTCTAAGCATGAAAACCTAAAGATAATTAGCATTGATAATTAAGAGAAATTCCGAGATGGGTGGGTGTGTTTTTAGGGTTTAGGGTTTATGATAATCACCCAACACTAATGAGTGCGTATAATTACGGGCAGATAAAAAATGTTTTTTTTTGTGACGCGCCAGCCAGCTTGTTCAAGTTCTTTTTGTGTATACTGAACTTTTGATTGGCATATATCTGAATTATATGCAGAACGGTTCTTTCATTCGTCAAAAGTTCAGTGAGTGAACCAGGGATCATCTCCGCTGCCACATATTTTATTGGCAACTTTGTTGGTTCTTTCTCAATAGGTGAAGTTCCAAAACACAAAACTTGGGTCGGGTACTATCTATTTTTTTCTCTCTAATTATCATTATAATTTATTATAACATAATATTGTTTTTCCGATGGTAGTAAGTAGGCCTTGGCTCATGACACATGTGTGAAGTAAACTGTGTGATTTCATCCATTTGCAATGTACAATATCTGGTACTTATTGTGACAAATAATACACTTAAAATTAGTACATTAGTTTGTGGCACCAAATCTCTTGTCCCACTGTTTTTTAATTGATGTTTACAGTTTGAAGTTTGTTAAGTTTTTTCCTTTAAACCCAAATCTGGCAAGCACAAACATTGTTGTTGATTTTGTGTGTGTGTAGGAGTGTTAGCAGCTGTGGGAAGTGCACTTTTGTTCAAATATGGTGGTTTACAGCAACAAGGGTACTATGATTCCAGGCCCCTCCTTTCTTTTAAGGCCTTTTCAATGCTTGGGTGAGGGTAGATAGGCAAGTGAGCGAACATTTACATTCTTAAAGAGTATGTGTTGGTTCTCTCATCACTTTCAACTTTGGAAGTTCAAAGGGTCTAGCTAACCCTTCACATAGTGCCACTACAGTCATTTACAGACCTTCTTCATTTGGGTTTGAAACTAACAAGATAAAATCTCTCAAATAGGGGTTTAATTTTATTTTTTTTGTCTCTTGTGAATATTCACATATCTTTCCATGTGCAATTGAAGTGCATCCTATAAATGGACATGTTAAACTTCATACGCAAACGATAGTAATCTTATTTATCAAAATGATGTGGATTTTGTTCCCCCAAAAAAAATTTAAAATTTTTTTTATTTTTAAAAAAACCCTATTTATGGTCAAACAGATGGGGGAATGTCCAATAGTCAATATTTCTTAATTTTGAGGAGTGCTTACCCATTAACAAACAAAAAAACAATGTATTCAAATCAAAGGTTCAAAAACCTCAACCATAAATTTTAAGAATTGGTTGTTGGGTTATAAGGTACCATTGAACAATTATCAATTGAGCAATGTTTATTAACATGCCATCTTCTAAACTATTTGGGTGTTCATTCACCCGTGGGAGTTTTTACAATTGACATAGAGAGATTTAAACAAATAAAGTCCTAGATTCATCCATATATGAGTTGTCTTGCATTATTAAATTGACAAATTTCAAAACTAACAAAATCACACCCATAAAAACATGCCCACAAGTTTGAAAGATGAGACTGTATAAACACTTTTCAGAAAAAACCCCCAAACACGAAAAATTTCAACCTTGTTCATACAAAAGTGGGTTCAACAACAAAATAAAAATTCTTGTATAAGATACAACCTTTTGCCAAAAATGTCTAACAAAGTAATGTTTTTAAAATGATCATATAGTAATAAAAAAAACACAATGCACATTAATGAATGGTTGCTTCACATTTGTGGTCATGTGATTTAATCTCTCCATTTCGCACTATTGAACTCTACAGGTTGGCAACATTGGAGGCATGTTTGGTGACTCTTTTCCCATATGCTGCTTATATGATGGCAGATGGCCTTGAACTCTCTGGAATTGTTGCAATTCTGTTTGCTGGAATTGTAAGACAACGAAAACATGCTCAACATTTACATGAATATCCAAAAAATTTGTTATAATAATTGGGTAGCAAAAGCTCAAGTGAAAATCAGCAATAAGTGATATGCATTGAACTAAGTAGATGCATGCTTTTGATTTCTTGGTTGGTAGATGGTAATATGTGTGGATATAGATTATGTTATGTGTTGCTAGATTGACACCCAACACTATCGAACCTACCAAAGTCACATTATAGCTTGTTCACATTGAATTGAATTAGGTTACAACAACAAATAATTATTTTTAAAATAGTATTTTAGATTGTGTTTCAACAATAAATGATTAAGAAAAAGAAATATTACATAGTAATACTTGAGAATTGAGTAAAATGAGTAAGTGAGAAGTCAAAAGTCAAGATTAAATGAGAGCGATTGGTTTCCAGGGAATGAAGTACTATACGGTACCCAATTTGTCTGTGCAAGCTACGCAAGTGACTACAAGCTTTTTCCAAATGCTCTCGAAGCTTTCTGAAACCTTTGTGTAAACTCTCAAGATACTTGAAAATATCCTGGTACCAATTTTGTGATTTGGTGCACACAAGTAGTTAAGTGGGCACTAGTATGTTCTAGTTATATCACACAACAGCTCTGTGTGTGTGTGTGTGTGTTTTTTATATATCAAAGTTTTGGTGAAATTTAACAAATTTTTTGAACTTGATGATTTTGTAAAACATGTTTTATAGACTGTAACATCCTAAAGACTCAACCATTGTTAACATTGGGGAATGGGTAGAGTTCAATCATTCTTTAGTTATTTGTGGTTTCATTCATTTGTATGTGTGTGATACATGATGTGTTTATTAGTGTTGGGTGGTTTTCTAAATTGAAATGAGAACCATCTTGATTGTTAAGCCGGTTCTCACTTTATAATCATTGGGCATCACCATTGGTGAAACCCAACTGAAACCCATCTCATCAATTCTCATTTCATAATCAAAATATGAAAATTATCCAAAGTATGAAAAAAAAAATATTTAACGATATTTAGTTTTAAAGGCCTAGGATTAAGGGGCAACCTACTCTAAGGGTTATGTAGTATGCAAAATTGATAAATTATTAGTTGTGGGTGCATCTCAATGTGAGTGCATCTCAAAGCTCAATGTTTTTATTCCAATGGATCATTTTGATTGACATGATTTTAAAAGTTTTTCAATGTGTTGATATCAACATATCATTGTGAGAAAGGCTTTAATTTAGCTTACTTATATACAGTAGATGCTCACACTTTTGGGCAAAAATTATGGGACAAATTATTGTGTTAAATTGAAATACATTTTGAGTGCACATTCTTGAATGCACATTGCTCACCTCATTGTTTGACTAGAACAAAGTCAATAATTGATTTGTGAGAATTGTTATAGATATTTGATGTTCTTACATTTATGAGAACTGATGAAAATTTTTAAATAAAAAATTTAATACCTTAAATAGTTCTCACAAAACTTAAATATTTTAACCAAAAAACAATTAGGCTAGTTCTTACAAGTTTATGAGAAAACCAGGACCGCCAGTTTTCACAAAAATGTTAAAACCGACACTTGACAATAGTGTAATATGTGTCAAGGCCTATGGCACATCGTTTTAAGTCATATTTTATTGTAATGTTAGAAGAAGAAGAAGGGAACCCCCTTCTCCCCTTTCTCCGAAAAATAAAAAGAATGTGAAAGTCTTTAGTAGGTTTCATTCCACATACATAATCATGAAAACGGAATTGTTAGTGATGTTGATGCAGATTTATATACATGGGCGTGTCATTATTTTTGGAGCAACAAAGCTGGCACAACATAGGCTTCACATTTTTTACAATTGTATCTTGCCCATCTCCAATCTTTCTATTTCTTTCTCAGTTTTGAGCTAACTTTTTTTTTTTTTTTTTTTTTTTTATCAATACAACACTATATAGTTTTTATTTCCAATGTAGTAAGCTTTGGCTCTTGACAAATGTGCTCGATTTAAACTTTGTAGTTTCATCCATTTCAATGCCAGTAGCATAAGATGTAAGAATTTTCACATCAATATGGATGAAACCAAAAATTCAAGTCACACTTCATTTGGAGGAGCCTAGGCCTACTACTATTGTGTAAAAAACCATATCATGTTGTATAAAGGAAAACCATATTTTTTAATGGAGGATGGTGGATTGATTAATTCAACACATCATATAAAATGTTGATGAGTTTGAATGACTTGCAAAGATGGATTTGGGTAGAAGCCCTAAGAGGGTCCATCACCTGTCCACCCCCCCCTCTCACCATTGAACATGTTATCTTCATCGAAAACTATGGTGTTGAATACTTGACGAATAAACAAACAGCTTCAAGCATGGGGATAATGTCTCCTTGACCCTAAAGGTTGTCGCCATCTGGGGATTTTACTCACATTTCAGATCAGTTGCCTTATTGCAAGGTATCCTCCATACCCATGTATAAAATACTTATGATCAATACCTAGTAGCACTTGTGGGCAGGTTGGGTACCATAGTAAACTTCCTGAAATTTTGCCAATCCATGAGGTATCATATACTTGTGGGTGGGTTGGGGGCCATCATAAATTTCCTACATTTTACTCATCAAGTGGTGCCATCCAGGTATACTTGTTTAAGGCATAATTGTCATTCATGCTTCATTTCCACCCTTCACCTTAACCCTATGAGGATCAATTGTTGTCCCAAATTCATGCACCTCACACATAAAACATTGTGAGGTCTAGCAAATAATGTACAAAAATCCCTAATGATGTCGCAAAATCTCCCCCAAAATGCCAATTATGTCACATAATGGCGATTGGTCAGATGGGGTCCCCAAAATGGGTCGCCACATAGGTCGCAAGGGGCCTACTTGCCCCTTAGCTGGGTCCTTAGCCAATATTTAATCTCACTCATAGGTGGCACTAGGTGTTTTTGGATGGTCCCATGAGATAGTAACAAAGGCATCTATCCGTGGTGAGATCTGCATGAAACAAAATCTAAGTTGGTAATTGTGCTAGAATCATGCAGGGTGGCCAATGTTTATCCATGTGCAATGCTCATAAACTATTATCGAGAACCTCCAAAGCAAATATCCAAAAAACAACAACATGCAATTTTCTTTAGTGGTAAGCAATAATGTTGGTACCCCTGCCCCTTTAAATGCATCAAATCTTACATTCAATTTAGGTTGAAGTTCTTACGATCTGATGTCAGATTATGTTTGTGGAATAAGAAAGGGTCCAAAACGAAGTGAAAGTCTTGTTTGATCCCATATATCCAAACCCATGTCTAGTTTAGCACCACCCATAGCAACATATGCAATTTGTATCAATTGTGTATTTCTCCATAATTTTGTAGCAATTTTGGGTTTTTTTTTCCAGTTAGGAAGTAGTGTAGTAGTAGGTAAATGTGAATTGAATCAATGTGATTGAGAGACTTGCTACACTAACTACTTCATGAGCATGCATACCTATTGTTAGTTGCATGATTAATGAGTTGCCTGGGTTGCCTCCAAAGTGATTTTATTTGTTTTCTTGAATTTTATATTCCTAAGATGATTTCTCACCATTTTTGGCCAAGGCCAGTACCCATTCTTCGTATGAACATGGGTACTACTTATTGAGAGACTTTACAATCGTTTTGCTAATTTGATGGTTTTGTTGAATTTTGTTTCCTTTTGATCTCAAGGCCTTAGGGGAGCTATGGCATTTGCATTAGCACTTCAATCAGTGACAGATCTTCCAAATAACCATGGTCGCGTTCTTTTGACTGCCACTCTTTTCACCATTATCTTCACAGTAAAACCCCCACCACCGTGTCCTTTCACCCATGATCAATATATAATTTTTCTAGCAAATTAATGGTTGCACATACATGTCAAACAAACTCTTGTAGGTTGTTGAAAAGGCTTGTTGAAAGACATTGCTTCTTCTAATGGTGAAAATATATAATCCCACATAATGGACACTACCTATGTGAAATACCCCCAAGAGAATTTTGATCATGTGTACGAGCTTTGCATCTATACACACAACATCTGGATTAACTAATCCATCATCCAACAAGCATTCAAATGTTCATCTGATCAAATAACAATGTATGTAATTGGATGTGTTTTTGCAAGGTTTTGTTTATTGGTGGATCTACACCAATGATGTTGATGCGGTTAAAAATTGACTGTCGTGGTCCGGGAGGTTTTAGTGCTTTAGAGGCACAAGTGAGTTTTGAAACCATCCATCATCAATCCCCTCATGATGTGGTGCCAATAGTTATAAAGAATCCTTTGTCAAATTGATCCTTGTTGATGATGGGGTTTCTTTGATTTCCCACTATGTTAATTTCCAGGAGGCTAAGGAGGAACAGGAAGCCGAAGCAAAAGAAGAAAAAGCTGATAGTGTATGTAATTTACCTTCATTCTTTCTCACATCTGTCTTCTTCTTAATTTTCATAACATAAATTATTCCTATTTATCTTAATTATGATGTTATATGGCATGTACAATTATTAATTTATAACGCATTTCAAAATGTGTTTCTGTAGATTTCACAAGCTTAGTGTTAGTTGTGACCATAAGAGTAGAGAACCCATTTCCAATAGTAATCAAACCAAGAAGACCTAATGCATACATGTACAATACAATTATAGTCATAGCCAATGTTGATCTACTGGGTCATGAAGTTTTAGTGATGAATCCATAGTGAAATTTAGGTTAGCATATGTGTTATTTGATTTACATACAATGTTAATCTGTTGGGTCATGAACTTTTATAGTGATGGGTTGGTTTATTTCATGATGGTAGGTAATTTATTTTCCAATGTGGTTCTAGCCCATTCAAGCATTCATTTGAGCAATGTGTGTATCGCAGATGGCACCAGAAATTGACTTGGAGGAAGCACAACCAGATGATGACGACTTGGGTCTCACCAAACATAAACGTCTCTTGACAAAAAAGCTTCGACAAATTCAACATGAGTAAGTATCATTGTACATACATACATACATACATACATACACTATTTTACATAACTTTTGAAATTTGGACGCCTAGACATACTAGTTTTTTCATCACTAAGAAGTGTGCTTCACAATGTAGTGCAAAATTTAATAAATGTATATGTGACTACATTTTTGTATCTATCTGGAAATTTGGATGTAGCACAACATTTGCAAGATTGGACAAAAAATACATCAGACCATTCCTTGCATCAAGCACTAGTGGTATCAGCACTTCAGCTGATACAAGCCCACATAATGTCAGCCCAATTTGCACACCCCAATCAACTTCATATAGTAAAAACCAAAACCTTCATCTGATTCATTTAATGGGTGTTCACTTGATATAATAGATTGAAACAATATATTGGCATGCAATTGTGATGATAAGATTCATGGACAAAAACCACTTGCTTTTCTTTTCTTTTCTTTTCTTTTTCTATTGAAAATCAAAGGTTAATTGACTATATATTGATTTGCCTTTGTCAAAACCTCCATGGTCAATTCTAAATTTGCCCTTAACATTTCATAACTTCATCATAGGAAGGCAATGTTCATTAACATGTTTTTCATTAACATTTGTAATCTAGTTTGTTGATTCTATGTATAGTTGGGGAAAAAAAAATTACAAAATATTATTGTCATTGTTTATTGAGGATTTATGTTCCAAAATGTAAATATCCTTAATGTTTCTTTTGATTTTGATATGACACATACGTGACATTCTTCAACCTTTTGAGACCATTAAAAATTGTGCTAAAAAACTTGTAACAAAACAGATTCAGATGACCCTGATCATGTTAATCGCATGGAGCGACGAAGTTTATTAGCTGAAGCAATCAAGCAAGAAAAACAAGACCTTGAACGTGCAAATCAAACACACGAGAAATGGACTTTTGCACATGAGGATCGTAGCGATGCTTCAAAATTTTCCTCCTCTCTTGCAATAAACCGTGCCCGACTTTTTGATCTTGATTCTTAAAAAACATGTCATTGTTTATACACTCGTTGCATTGTGGCCCATTGGGTGAAGAATCATGTGTTGTTTTTTTTCTTTCAATGGCCTCCCCTCCCATCTATCAATTGTGCCTTTATCTTATTTTTTGTTTGATGTATGTGCACATGTTTGGTTAGATAGTTTTAAGAAGTTTGAACATGAGTTAAGAATGGTTCACAAATTATATATCATGAATTGGTATATTAACAATCTCAAAGATATTGGAAGATGTTCATTCCCATATGAAAGAGTGGTATTGAATCAAAATTTTTTGATTTGGGTCTAATTAAGTTTCCTCCTATTATTAGCTTAAGAATTTTGTTAGTGCACAAACAAAGTTGAAAATCTTTTAAATTTCATATTAGTGTTATTTGAGTTTTGGAGGAATGTTAGGGATTTTTAGGGTGCACTTAGGTTGTATTTGTTTTTTGTTGGAAGTGTAGGTTTTAGTTTTGGGGAATGTTATGGCCCTTCAAGTGCAATTGGCTTTGCATACAATTTTGGAATCTTGAGCATTTTGAAACTCTTATTAAATTGTGGGTTGAAATGAATTTTTTGGCCTTTGTTGTCTTTTTTTTTAATCCCCTTACAATTGAAGCTTTTGATTCCTAGAGTTAAATGTAACAAAAAATCATTCTTACAAAAGACTAGAAGTTTTTTGTTGTGATTTCCCCAAGGGTTTAGGGTTTAAGAGTTTAGGTAAACCCATTAGCCAATCTCTTTTTTAAACTATTGGAAATAATATACACTTCTTGTCACTATTGTGATCATGCATAATAATAAAATGTTAATTGTTTTTGCAAACATTAGCGATGTTCAAAAGATAATAATGGCCTATTGAAAATAACATGCCTAATTTCTTCTTTTCAAGTTGAAAGGTTTATAGTTCCCTTTGGTTAATTGAACATTTTCAAACTATTGAAGTTTGGATTAATTTTTAAATGGAAAACAAATTTTAAGATTAAAAGGCAATTACAAGCTTTCATTTTTTTTAATGAGTTTGGTAGCAAACCATGCTTGGAAGTTTTGGATTTTAGTTTGAATATTTAATTCAATACTTGTGATCTTTCTATAATATTTTCAGTTGTATGTGAATGGAACAATTTGTTAGAATGAAGAATTGGAATAATTTTAGAATACAAATTTCATGTGGTGATTAGCATTAGTTGCCAAGGTTTAATATCACCTAAGGTAAAAGTTATATACAAAACTTCGGTCAAATTGTTGTTTCATTACACCACATGAAATCATTTTTGTGAATGACACCCATTGACCCTAAATTCTATACAATTATCCAAATAGTTTAGGGTATATTTGAAAATTCATGTATTCATCCATTCAATTGATATTTAAAATTTTTTTGAATGATTTATTAGGATGGTGGGATTTATAAAAAAATTCATAGAGTTTTCACAACCTAACTTTTAATGTCTGTTTGAATATATTTAATGCAACTCATTACTTTTAGTATAATCAACATTACTTGACATATGACCATGTAACATGATCTTGTTCACCTTGTTTTATGTCCCAAGATTTTCACAATGAATATAATTTAGCTAGCATTTGAGTGTAGTTCTACATATTTGTCTCCAATTTTTTTGATAAAAATTTGTGTATAATTTGGATTATGCTTAAACATTATTTATAATTTATCTTTCTAACCTTTGTTTGCAAAAATGGTTTTTGTGCTCGAAGCAATTTCATGTTGGTGATATGCATTGTTGTTTTATGTTACTATTTGACATAAAAATGCAATATGCATGAAAGGGTTCCAAGACTATTTAAACAATTTGCATGTAATGTATTTGATTAAGATGGTATTGTTGATTTGCAATTATTTTTCTTATTAATTGTACTTGGGTTATGTCATGATCATTTTTAATTTCAACCTCAATTGTCAATAATAACTAGTGTGTATGAAAATAATTCATGAAATCGTTGTGTTAATTAATGTTGGTAATGGGTTCTAATAGTGATTGAATTTTGACAAAATATCATATTGTGGATATTGCATGTATTTTTTTAAATAAAGGGGTCTAAATAAATAGTTAGTTTGAATAAGTTTTGATGAATACTCACAAGTTGATGTTCAAACTTTCTATGAAAACCAAGTTTGAACATCAACTTGTGAGTATTCATCAAAACTTAGTAATTTGAGTGTTATTTCAACTAGTCTAATTCATTCCAAAGTTGGTTTACATAAGACAATGTTAAAGTCTTCAAGTCATCATACATTAGGCAATCCCAGATTGGAATTTGTTTAGACCATTCCCAAGTGAAGAGGCATGGAAAGGTATTTTTTCAGATTTGTGTATTTTGTTTTCCAACACCATAAGAACACAAAAAGATATTGAATACATTCTCCACCATCTGTCTTTAATTGAATTTGAATTCAATTCAATTGAATCTTATTCCAATAGCTGAATTAAAATTTAATTTAGAATCAATCAAATTGAATTCAAATACATTGAATGGATTTCAATTTTGTATAAGAATGAATTGTTGTCTTTCACTTTGATAACATTCAAAAACATTTCTTGCTTCACAATGATATTTGTTGTTTCCTTGTTTTTTTAATGTTTTTAATCTTGGTGCAAATAAGGAGGATTTATTGCATGTTACACATTACATCATATCATCATTACCCTTTGGCCAAAATTCAATTTTATCAAGGTTATTTCAACATTTCATGTCATTAACATATGAACATGTAATGATTTTTTAATGTTTGGGCATACATATCTTTTTTCTTTCATTGTGATTTGCCTTGACTTGAAATGTTACACACCAATTGCTATTCACATCATTAAAAGTACATTATGTGAAAAAAATGATTAAAAGAATTAATGGACCAAAAAAAGAAAGATTTATTATTTTTGTCAATGTTTTTCTTATGTTTTAAAAAACATTTGGTTAAAAATTATCTTGATATGTGTTTTAATAATTTGATTAAGTTTAATGCATCACATCATTACTATATAACACATGTTTTATGATATCAACCCATCTATACTTTTACAAGGATGTTTTTAATGACATGGGTATTCATCTTTCAAAAGAAAAGGAAAAAACCTAACATTTAAAAAATGCGTATTTGTCAAATTATTTAAAACCAAGATGAAACAAAAGATAAAACCATTTGAAAATGCAATAATACAACAAAAACTAATCAAATAATGGTTGAAGATGTATATTTGTGAATAATATTATTTTTGAAACTCACATTTGACAATTTTTTGTTTCCTAAAATCAATCTTCAACAAAATTGAATACAAATTTATGAATGTTTGGAAAAAAACTTATACATGCAAAATGTCATTTTTTCATGCTAGATAGTTGCGTACATAATATGAATAAATAAACTAAAATAACTTTTTGCATGTCTTGTGACAAAATTAATGGTTACTAATAATCTATTGGGATAATGATATGATATTGGGATTTGACAACCCAAATTTTCTTATCATAAATATATAGAATTTTTCTACATGAATATGAACTATTGAATAAAAGTTTTAAATGATATTTTTGAATATTCATGATTGATTAAGTTTGTGATACTTTGATTAGTTTCTTTTGAAAATTCATTGATTAAAAATTCAATTTGAAATATCATTAATTATATGGGTAGATAACCAACATTATCCTCATTACAAATGTCATTGTTTCATGATATATCCTAAGTAAACTTATAATATAATAATTAATGATTTCCTATTATATGAATTTTCAAACCCACTAGTGTAGAAATTAGCCTTTGTACTTGGTTGGTTGATGTGGTTAATTAAGATGAATTTTTCAAAAAATATTACTATTATAGAAAAGTTGAAAATGCATAGTAATTGCAATTTGGTTGCTTAGAAGAAACATGTTTCCTTTTAGTGTGTTCAAACCAATGTGTCTTTGCAAAGTGTTCAACTTTGGTAACAATAATTTCTTGTTCCCTTGGGAGACCAAAGAATCTTCCCCTATAATTGATTTAGCCCAAGGAAACTTGGTTGCCCATGAACTTGGTTGTTCAGAAGTAAATGGCGCAAAGAGAGAAAACCCAAGATTTATTGGAAGATTTTTTTGGATTTTTCAATGGAAATTTGTGTAATGCAAAATGACCAAAAAACAAAAATTTGAAGTAGAAAATTTCAAGAAATTCTAATTAATGGGACCATCAAAGACAATTGAATTAGAAAGAAAAGTAAATTAAAGTCTTGACCTTCTCAAATTAAATACAACCAAACAAAAAAGAAATTAAAAACCCTCTAAAATTGAAATTGCTTTCAAATTTAAAAAAATGCTTGCTTGCAATGCAAAATCAAAGAGTTGAAAGAAAGTGAAAAGCAAAAACACAAATGGGAAGAAAAACACACATTTGATGTTGTGGGTTTTGTGATTGGGTTTTAACATTTTTATACCATTTTTAAATGATTTGCAATTTGTAAGCACATGCGTTCAAGCTCTTGAGTCTTTTCCAATTACCAAGGAACTATAAAAAACTCCCACCTAATAACCAATGATAACCTACATAAAATAATTTAGGTAAAATAACCTAGGGTAGAAATAACAATTAGTAAGCTACTTGCAAGGTGCTACAACATTATTACTTTAAACCTACAATTAAGTTACTACTAGGTTATAAATTAAAGCAAGGTTCTTAGGAAAACAACTAATCCATAACTATTAGTGATGGGATTAGTTACCTACCTACAAACCTACTATGGTACTACCTATTTACCTATTATAATACCTAGGTATTTACCTTCCTACCTACTATGGTACCTATTACATATCTACCTATGTATTATGGTACTTAATTAGCTACCTACCCTCCCCCAAATAGTTCTTGAGTTTTTAATGACAACAATGCATCATTGAATTATAACAATTTCCATACCCACTTGTTGAAAGCAAAAAATTGAAAAACTTTTAATGAATGTTGTAATGACCATTTGCTACTAGGATCTTTTTGAGTTTCAAGTTGTAGTTAAAATGAACACATTTGAGCAAGCATATTAAGTGGACTACTAAATAGGAAAAAGGGAGTATATTATATGAACTGGGGTTTTAGACGGTCATGATTAGGTGGCCTATGGAACTGTATGGCCACAATTAGATGACATACAATATTGTATGGTCATGATTTGGCACAAAAAATCTTATGTGGTGGTGTAATAAAAATAAAACCTTAAAATCTTAAAGGTGTTGTTGGTGATGGAACCATAAAACATGTCACCTATTAGCGATGGAGACCCTACCATCATTTGTTTTTTGGCACACAAGTTTATAGAGGGGGGGGGGGGGGTTGGGCTTGATATATATATAATTTTTATTCCATTTTGCCAATCCATTTTTTTATTAACCTTTCAACTTTAAATTTCCCCAAAAAAACACTGATTTTATTCATTTCA
>Ga0116231_10006021_pt1 | contig 23510 bp, 15 predicted proteins | sample S1TSphgellanicum_2_FD_89695 | JGI IMG/M metagenome (GOLD analysis project Ga0116231, IMG submission 89695) | Host-associated microbial communities from peat moss isolated from Minnesota, USA - S1T2_Fd - Sphagnum magellanicum MG | ecosystem: Host-associated > Plants > Peat moss > Unclassified...
CAAAGATAGCGTGAAGACAGGGTGACTTTACCCTGAGTTTACAGATACCACTTAAAAGAGGGGTTAGGGGATGAAAAGAGGCCCAAAGATAGCGTGAAGACAGGGTGACTTTACGGATTTCTCTACTACCAGATATTGCAAAAAACAAATTCATTACTAAATATAAATTTAGTAACAAAATTAGTAACAAAATTTACAAAATCAATAAATAAAAAAATTGCATCCATAAATATTATTTCAAAAGCAACTATTGCAAATCACTATTGTTGCAACATATATAGTATAGTATTAAATGGGAATTTTGGGTATTTCAAAATGACAAAAAAACGTAAACATTTTTGCACAATAATAATAATAATAATTATTATTATTATTATTATTATTATTATTATTATTATTTATTAATAGTTAGATTTCACAACACGACCATAACAACAAAATAATGTCCTCAAAAGCACAATGACAATAGGATTCATCAAAGAACTCAAAGAACGAGTGAAAATGGAGTGAACACCGAGTGCGGTAAAATCATTATTTACATGGTGGCCGTGAATGTGGCCCGTATAACCTTTGACTCTATGTTTCCCTCGCTGAACCTCGTCGAATTCGGGACCGGTTTCGTCATAAGTTTTTCGCAAGCGAAGCTTCACATCTTTGTATGGCAAATCACCCACCGATGCTACGGGTACCGTGGGTTTGCAATACTCTTCAGTTGTACCTATGCACTGCCTACATCAAGCCTCCAATGAGAGGTATATATATATATATTTTTTATTTATTTATTTATTCATTTATTCATTTATTTATTTTAAATTTTTAAAAATTGTTTTCATCAATATGGGTTAGTTTTGCTTGATTTGGGTCAGCTTTTTGGAACTGAAAATGTATATATAAACATTATAGTAAAAGAAATTCATCATTGTAAGTAGGTTTTTTTTAATAAAAAAATTGTGTTGTAAAAAAATGGAGAATTTTCCACATTAAAGAAAAAATTAGTCAATTTTTTTTATTAAACTAGAAAATAATTCCCAATTTTCTAATTGAAAGAACGATAATTTTTTTTTGTCAACAAAGAAAAAACTGAAATTTGTTACTATTATTGGAATGAAAATGTAACGGTAGAGTTCGAAAATTAAGCTCACATATATTTATTTATTTTTTAATTTATTTTTAAAAAATCATTTTCTTACAATGAGGAATTTTTCTTGCATAATTTATTGTTTGCACAAGAGGAATGCAAATAGTTTTTATTTTTATTTATTTTTGTTTATTTCCATCTGACTTTTGGGGAAATTTACAAAAAATAAAATTAGGGAATGGCTGGCAAATAGAGAGACTGACCGACCTTCTGCTGTGCATGTCAATTTTTCCAGAAGCAAATCTCATCTCGGGCAGAGCTTCCTTTTTACTCGCCACCCATTTTACTGCCGATGGTTCCAATGGCAGCCCCGGATGTGCCAATTGCGCATGATACGATTCTCTTCCACCACCAGGTCGTACTTCAGCACTCTACCATCGAAAAAATTAAATAAATAAATAAATTATTGGGAAGTTATACAGAAGTGAGACCATGGACCGTGTCTTGGGCTTCTTCGGCACTTGACGACCATTTTCAAAAAATTCATGTGCAATTTACATGAACAAGAAGACTAGGCATGGCATTTTACAAAATGGATATATCATAATTCGTGAACGGTTTCAGCACAAATTATATAATTTTATTAATTTTTTTGAATTTTTCTAATTTTTGAAAAAATATTATTACTTGCGCTAAAAAACTTATAATTATTATAAAATTAAGAATCTGCAAGTTTTCGACTATCAGATTTGAACTGCGTAATTTCGAAGTTATAAATTAAAATTTATAAAATTTTATATTTTTTTTAAAAAAAGAAAAACCTATTTGATGACTTTGGCAACAAATACTTATGAGAAAATTGAGACGGTTGTAATATCTTTGAATATAATCTTTTAAATGGGGTTTTTATTTTTCGGCAAGGTCAGTACAAACCAGATGGACTGCTTTTTCAAAGGAGTTGTGACGTTGTGAGTCAGTGATTGCAAGTCCTCGTTTACAAGCATCTGCGAAGCTATGACCAATCACATGACTTCTCACTCCGGGTACATAACCCGTGTACCCGGGTATTGCTCCTTCTTTCCCAATTCGAATGTTCTCATGTTTCGAAGGATAGGCCATCTATCTTTTTAGCTCCAAGATTGTATTAGCTCCAAAATTTGCTAGCAATATCAGCTCAATACTCAACACCAAGAGCTCAATACCCCTCACCCAACGGAGTACTAAGTCTTTTATAAACGAGAATACAAATAAAAAGATTGTGACACAATACAGGTATCATCCGTAAAGTAGGAAAACACAGCATCAGAACCCTGAGTTTGGTGTCATACACAACGTCAGATTCAAAAAAAAACTTGCGAAAAAAGTCCATTAGCATTCAAGGGGGTGTTGAAACTCAGAAAACCATCAATTTTGGTGGTAAATTGAGCTTCATCCTGCCTTTCCTTTTCCCCGAGCGCCTCCACTGCTGCTACATATATTTTCACTGCTCCTACCTGTACAACTACTACAATTAATCTTCAACTTTGTGCATTAAATGTCGAGTTTCATCATTTCATAGTGCGATTTAATAAAATTTCCTTACTTTGCAGATACCAGTGAAAGATGATGAAACCCTGCTAATCAGTGAAAGAGGGGATAAGGGTTGAAATGAGCCCCCAACGACAGGGTGAAGATAGGGTGACTTTCTGGATAACTCAAATAATGGTTGAAAACTTGCTCTAAAGAAGAAGAAGAGTTAAAAGGGCTCAGGAGTCTTGTACTATGTGTCTGTCTCTTGAGGTTTTGAAAAGCCATTGGAGGTAATAAATTCATATGAAGGGTTAGGTATCCCTTTGTACCCCACCTTCTCACAATTGCTGCCTCTTGGGCTACTCTGCTTCTTCCTTTTTTTTCCATCCATGAAAGTCTCATGATTTTCAAACCTAGTCCTTCCATGCTTTGGTATGATGAACCACATTCATGGTTGTTTCGGAACCGTAGCATCCTTCCATCGGTATTCACCTGCATCCATGATTCTTCCATCTATCACAAGCCACGGATGGTTGGGTATCTGTGCAACCAAGCCATGAAGACCTGCAAGAAAATGTTCATGCACAGAAGGTGAAGCACTTCTTATGAGAATGCCCCCACTTCCTTTAGTGTTATCCTGCACATTTTTTTTCGTTCCCAAGGAGGTTGGGAGAAACATAGGTACAAGTTTTGTAAGCCAGAAAGGTAGGTTTAATGATAGGTTATCAATAGAGAACAAGGGTACTATTGTGGGTAAGTATGAAGGCTTCAGATAAATAAATGTCATTATTTTTAATGTATAAAAAGTTATGAGATTATAATGCAGTTTGATCTGTGGATAAATTTACCCATTTCCCTTCAAAATGCACATCCTTTCATAGCTCTATGGGAGACCTGAAAGAGTCTAATAAGTACACTCAAATCATATTTATTGAGTGCTTCCTGTTTCTGATTGGGTAGATGGTTTGATTGGTCCAGGTGGGTTGTTATGGGTGTGGTTGGGAAAAAAAGTACGCAACCAACTAAAATTGGATTTTATTCAGAATTCATCTACCTAGATTATTAGATTTGAAATTTTAATACCAATCACTCAGGTTATTAACCGGTTATTAAAAAATTCATAATCAACTGATAAGTCATTTGTAACCAAATTGATAACCTGATTGATAACCAGATTGAAACTCAATGAGCACCAACACTGGTCAAAATCATTCTGTTAGTTCGAACCCATGCTAGGCCATGTTTTGCCTTTCCTTCATCTAATTTTAATTGTGAAGTCAAGTGCTGAGCAGAGCTGGGATTGCTCTTTGAGCAGCTCCCACCCATGCTCAGTATGTAGCCCTACAAGAGTATTTCTCACATACAATAGCAGCTGTGTCTAAAATTAAAATCAGATTAAAGCCCAGGGTAATAGAGTTATCCGTAAAGTCAGGCGATTAGGGGGTGAGAACAGCCAGCTTCGGCATAGCTTGTAATTAATTGGTAACGAAAATTTTACAAAACGAAGTAACTGGGACCCAAACCAGTTTCACCACCAATTTTGATGGTAAACTGAGTTTCATTGTGCCTTTCCTTTTTCCTGAGCGCCTCCCCTGCAGCTAGCTACACATATTTTCACTGCTGCTACCCGTACTACAACTACTACAACTACTATAACTACTCTCGAGCCTTGTGCATTAAATGCTGAGTTTCATCATTTCATACTGAGATTTAATAAAATTTCAGTACTTTGCAGATAGATACCACTGAAAGAGGGGATAGGGGGTGAAAGGAGCCCCAAAGACAGGGTGAAGACAGGGTGACTTTACGGATAAGTCTAATGCTTCAAAAAAAACATGTGATCCACATGATTCCACAAAGAAATTATGCACTGAGCACAAGCAGAACATCCATTGAGGACTCACTGACAGACTGACTATAGTGCTGCCATTTCATATTTTCCTGAGGTTAGACAGAAGACTGATTCTTGTGCTATTGTTGGGTTCTGGAAATTGGCCAAATTTAGATGAATTATTAGAGCCTGAGAAAGCTCACACATAATAAGTGGGAATGTGTCAGACTGGTCTCTGGATCCCTTTCACATTGCTAAACAAGGAAATTGTTTTTAGCCTATAGAACCAACCCATGGCTGCTGATTGGTTGGATATTGGTCTCCATTGATTTGGCAGCCAGTGCTCCAGCCACCCTTTTTTTTTTTTTCACTACCAATTTCTCCTCAGTTCACAATTTAAATGTAGTATAAATATACTACTTTATCTAAAATATGGTAATCTTTTTAATTTATAATATTCTTTGGAATTTATTTTTTCTTAGTAAGAATATTTTAATTAATTTAAATGAAAACCCTAAAAACCCGAGTTGAGAAAATTACTTTCCCCCATGATACCCATAACTTTATGTAAACATCTAAATCAATGAATTTTTTTTGTTGTGAATTTTCGCCATTTTGCAAAAAAACGTATTTTTAATAAAAATTTTGTCATTAATTCCTTTTTTTGAAAAATAATTGCCAAAAAAAATTTAATTAAAATTTTGCCCAAAATCGCCACAAGGGCATACAACATGAACGAATGCTTAAAAATTTTCTATTTTCGTATTCTGAATATCACCAAACTTAGCTAAATATTATTATGGATGATTACCACTTGAGCAACATCACAAAATTCAAAAAATAAAAACATTGATCCAAATTTGTTAATGTATTCAAAGAAAAGCCTATCATGTAATTTTTCTATTTAAAAACCTCTCTTGACAAAAATGGCTGAAAATTCATGAAATTCGCAGCCTGACTAAAGCCTCCACAAGACAAACAATAAGTTAATAAGGTCACTAATATTCAAAGATTACAACAACCTCCTCACATAAAACAATCTAGACTCGTGTACTCAAATGTCACATGAATTTTCCTCATGATAAAACTTCTAATGAATTATGTTTACACTAGTGTTGGGCAAGTATCAAAAATGAAGTGGGAACCAACTAGAAAAACCACCGTATATTATTTTTTAATGATATTCAAGTTGATATCCAATCCATAGGGTCTCATTGTGGGATGAGAATCAATCCTTAAGACCTTGTCCCTTTATTTAAATCTCAAAATAAAGATACCATAACAAGGTATTTAAACATATTTTTAGCTTGGTATCTTAAAGTTTTTCTTGTTGTTAGTTGGTTTTTCTTATTGTGATGTTCAATTCCTCATGTCGTTGCTCAACTCTTCTTGTTGTGCTGGTTGCTTTGTGTTGTTGTTAATCGTCTCTTCTTATAGTGTTGGTCAATTCCTTTTGTTATTGCTCAACTCCTTGTGGTGTTATTCAACTCCTCTCTTGTTATTGTTTGGCTTGTCTTGTTCCTTGTTTGGCTCTTTTCTTGTTCTTTTTCAACTCCTTTCTTGCTATTATTTGGCTCTTCTTGTGAGAATAATTGGCTTTCCTTTTTTCTCTATCTTTTTGTTGAGTTCCTTTTTTTAATTATATATTTTAAAAATAAAAATAATCATTTTTTCTGAAAATAATTGAACTTTTGATAACCAACTTGTGAGAACCACCTTTGAGAAATGACTGATTTTAAATTTATGAAAATCAGCACTCGAAGAACCAATTCTATTTTTAAAATGTTATGTGAGAATTTGAACTGTAGTTTTCACCAAAAGTTTAATATGCCCAACATTAATTTACATATGCACTTGAAAATTGGACATCATTTTATATTAAGTTTCAAGTGCAAATAACATTGCATGATTATATCCAATGGTTTTATTTCATTAAATTGTCATTCGAATGAAATTTAAAGGATGGTATTTCACACAACCATAACAACACATGCACATCACATATCATGCAATTAATGAAAAATTATTTCAATTCAACTTTTTTAAAATTAAATTTGGTTCAAATAAAAATCAAAAGTTAACTTTCCACATGTGAATGACAATTTTTTCATTGTGTCTTAGTACTAATCACAACTAATGGTTTAAAATGTAAAAAAATATGTTATAATTATAAATTTTATTTATTGGATATTTTTATAACCAAAATAAATTTTATCAATTTTTTAAGAAGGCCATGGCATTGAATTGAAATGCCTTAAACAGATTATATCAATTCAAACAAACACATTTCCATAAAAAATATTTTAAATTTGATTCATGAAACATAGTTTCATTTCAGAAGTGTTTCACTAAAAAATATTTGAAAATTATATTCCTTTTGTTGAATAGATCTTGGGAAAAAAATCAAAATGATTTCTTAATTTGAAATAAAGGTGTGAAACAAAACACATGTCAACGTTTGCATTTTCAAATCAATTTGAAGCAAACATGAGGAATTAAAATTTTAGATATGCTTGTCACAAAATGGTCCACTCTCCAGAGAAAGAAAGGCTTCTTACATGGTTTTATAAGGTGTTCACCGAAACTCCACCTTCAAGACTTATGGGCATTATGTTCTATAGTTAACTTTTCGACGCTTTCAATTCACTATAGCTACATCTTTTGGCACTTGTCATGGGCTTGGTTCCAACCAATGTTGTGAGTGTAAGTGTCAATAACCATAACTTTGTTCATCATCATTTTTGGCTTAGAACTTTACAAGAGCTCGGGCACTTAATATGATTCATATTAATTAGTTTAATTGGTTGTCATACATAACAAAGCACAAAACATTTAAAGCTTTTTTTTGAAAAAATTGTTTGCAATGGGTCACTTTGAATGGCCTATCACCAAAAACATTCTAAACCCAACACCCCCACCCCTTCCCCCAACGAAACAAAGAAAAAAATGACATGTTTTTACACTATTTCACACAACACATCAAGTCATATAAGTGTAATTGTTTTATACTTACATTTACATCATTTTATATGGCACAAAATATGTTTACACATTTTTACATTTACATGTCTCACATTCTACATTTACACCTACACAAATGTAAATAAACATTATACACTTAGACAAAGTGCAAATAAATTTCATTATGACATTTACACTTATATGAAGTTTGAGTGCTAAATCATAGACACTAAGAACACCATTCCAACTTTTCATCACATTTATTTTCCTTTTGTTTAACTCTAATGGGGCCATTTCATAATTTGGCAACACATATGTTTGGTTTTCAAACTAATCACATTTTTTTGAGCCATACATGGTACTTTATGAGTCCTTAGTATAAATCATGAGATTTTTGTATTTGATTTTCAGCATGTAGCCAAAAATATAGAAAATTGATTAAAGGTTTGTACTTTATATTTGGTTTATAATCAGATTTGGTTAAATCTTCCTCAGGACGATGATCACTTTTTCGAAATCGTCCTATGGATGAACCGTCTTAGGTGAACCATAACCCACCCCAATTCTTTCCCTTTTTATGAAAACCATTGGTTCCAATTCTTCCCAACGCTGAAAGCAACAATTTGGTTTTTTTTTCTAAATTATTTTCAATTTATGATAATTGATTAGGGTATCAAATTTTTTAAAACAATAATCAAGCCAATTCTCAAACATGGCAATTCTCACAAATGTTATAATAGTAGATTTTCATATCTAGTTTTCACGATCTAGATCCCTAGTTTGTATTCATTCTAAAAGATTTTTTTAATAAAAATTGAATAAAAAAAAACTTGTTTTAAAAAATGATTAAACTGTTACACAATTTTTTTAATAATCAATGACATTTCCAAGTTCTCATCCTTTTAAATGTTTTTTTAAATTTTCTTCTAATTTTGCATCAACTTCAATTAGCTTTACTAAATTAAAAAAGGGTTTACAATCCTAGGGTCATTGGGCCAATTTTTGTTAACAAAAAATAATTTATGTAAATTATCCAATTACAAATGACATTTTCTAAGATTAATAAATATTCTCACCAAAGAAAAAATCCTTTCAATTTCAATTTGTGAACCAACAATGCCTAAAATTTGACAAGCAAGGAATCCAACCATACAAAATATATATTCACACTTCTCCCACCATTGAAAAAGACATTTTATTTCTCTTTGCATGCACTTGAAACCTCTTGAAAATCAAAAGTTCTTCATTCACAAGCTATTTGTTGTTTCATTTGAACTTATTTTCATTTCAAAAATATCCACACTCCAATCTTCATCAACACCATGGCCAACAATGACATTTTTAGACAAGGTGTGCAAATGATGATAACATTTTGACAACATGGGATACAAGGTTTTTATATCATGTTTTTCAACAATGACCTTGCCTTGTTCAAGGCCAATAAAGAGTAACATTAAACATAAGTTTTTGAATGTAGAATCCCACATCAAAGACAACATGTTATGAACCTTCTTTTTTTCATATTCTTTTTTTAAAAAAAGAAATTTAAAACACCACAAATTTTTTTTGATGTTTAAGGCCAAAAAAACTAATTAAAAAAAAAATGGACTCCTCTTCTATAAAATTATCAAAAGAACCTAACTTTCCAAATTCTTTTCTTAATTTCAAACAAATGGAGATGGGAGAATTTAAAACATCACTCAATAGCCAATGACCTTTGGATTGATTAAAAACACAAGAAAGCATAATAAGGGATAGGACCTTGAGAGGTGTTATGTCAAAGGAGGAGGCATTCATGTAATCATCTTTATAGTAGTTTACCTACTATAACATAAAATAATTGTTTTTGAAATTGCAATTTTTTTTTAAAGTATAATTTTGTTCATAAATTTGCAAAATAGAAAGAGTATTGTTAAAATTTATTACTAATTGAAACTATTTAATTATATATATATACCTTGTTTTCGATAGTGTATTCAACTTCTTGGGGTTAAACCAATTCAAATTCAACACATGTTTTGTTCCATTTTTCTTGCCCTTCCCCAAAACTTTTTGGCCGAGTTATACACTTATGTATTGTAGTATCTTTACTATTTTTGCATAAATTAAATTATTTTTCATTTTGTTAAACTTTTGAAAAATGATTTATTATTTGTGCAAAAATTTTAATAAAATCAAAAAGTTTAACTGTTAGGGTTTGAATTGTTGACCTCTCAAATTTTAAACTGCTGACCTCCCATCATAATGGCTTACAACAGATACAATCTATACACAATAGACTATTCCATAATAGTGACAAGTCTTTGTTTATTATCTGCTATAACCATTACCTATCAAAAATTTCAGAATTAAAAAGCCAAGTGCTGAAGTTAAAATTTCAAATTTAATTAAATATTCGACAGTTTGTTGCCGAAATGGTAAACATACTACGATAGATCTCATTGTGTAATCTTAATATAAGCATATGTTAAGCTTTTACAAACTATTTCATTTGTTGTAGCATATTGATTGACCTTGGAAAATGCATGCCCAAAGCAAGTGATTACTACATGGATTAAATTTTTTTTTAGCAAGTTGTCTTTCCACTTCTCTTCTTAAAGGACTATTTACTACTCCCTCAAACATTTTTGCAATAAATAAAATGACATGCATTCACATTTTTTTCAATGTTGTTATTCCATTTGTTGTTTTGAATATGATTAAACCTTTTCTTTCTTGAGTTTTAAAGTTATAAAACAAAGCTAAACTACTCTAACAAATAATGCATTTCATGGTTTTTGAACATTTCACATTAACATCCTTATTATTATTCACACCAAAAAAACCCAACTTAAATAATTTCTACCATGTGATTTTCGCATTGTTATTTGAACATGCAATTTTTATTATTTATTATTTTTTTGGCATATTCTAAAAACAACACTAGAAGGGGGTAAATGGCGATGGTGGGCACCCAATAGCAAGAGGCGTATAAAAATGTGAAGGACCACTAATTCACCACCTTTAAGGCAATGGTGATGGGGGTAATGCTTCACTAAAACACATGTAACGAAAGTAATAGGCAACAACACAAAAAACAACAACTCAAGGGGGTTTAGGCAAGTACTTGAGAACAACATAATAAACCAATAATAACATCAACAACACAACAAACTACCAACACTAGTAATGTGACAAACCAACAACATGATTAGCAACACAACGAACTAGTAGCATCACTAACAATGTGTTAAATTAACTACACTAACAATGCGATGAACACTAACAATGTGACAAGCCAAGAATAGGATTAACAATGCAATGAACCAACAACATGACCAATAACACATTGAGCTAACATCAAGACTAGCAATGCACAGACCAACAACATCATTAAAAATGTAACGAATTGACAACATCAATAGCACAACAAAACCACAAGCAATGTGATTAACCAATAGAAGCACAAACAACATGACGAACTATCAACAACATAATAAATGTGATGAACTAAACACAACACAAGCAATGCAACCAACTAACAACAACAAAAGCAATGTGACAAACCTGCAACAATAAAAACAATGGGATGAACTCACATCACCCAAAGTAATGTGATGAACCTACATCAACAAAAGCAATGCAACAAACCAACAATAACAAAAACAACACGATGAACCCACAACACTAACAACGCAAATGAACAAAGGAAAGAACAACACAAAGAACAATGCAAGGAGTCACCCAAGCAACTAAACTACTTTTAATTTTAAAAAACCCTAAAAGGGGTTTTTACATAGTGGGTGCCGCTATTTACAAACTAACCTAATCTAACGATTAACCCAAACCCTAAATTAACCTAGTCTACTTACTAGCCTTAATCTAACTACTAACTTGAGAATTGGGTTTTGGTTATCTCGTAAAACCGACTTGGTTCTCCAAATTTTTTAGAAAAAGATAACCATTTCTCATTGGGTCTGGTTCTCACTTGGGTGAGAACCATCAATCTGATTGTCAAACTACTTATCACCTTTGGTGGTAATAGTTAGTTCTCCTTGTGAGAACGGGAGGTCCTAATGAGAACCATCTGACATTGGTTCAAACCCAATTTTCACACTACATGAAGACTGTCCTTCATCCAAAATATAGTGTACAACTCATTTTACCAACAGCTGTTGGACCTGTTCTTGTGGGAAATTGTTAAATTTGGTGTTAGAAAGTTTGATTTAGTCTAAGAGAAGGACATGTATAATGTTTTAAATCAACCCAATTTATTTTCCAGGTTTTACCATGGTATTAGTGTCGTTGCTGGTTCACCCAAGGTGAGAACTTATGGACTCCAAACTCACCATTGTTGGGTGGTTATTTGACTTTTAAAATACAATTTAGCTTTGTTTTTTAAATTAATTTTTTTAAAACGTTTGGTTTTTTGAAAATTTCAGACTCAAAAAACCTGGGATGTTTCAAGATTTCCAAAATCAAAGAACCTCCTCTCTCATGGTTTCATTTTTCTTTTCGAAAACCTTAAAAGAACCAGCAATTTCTCACAAAAATATTGAGTAAGCAAAAGCATCGACAATTGTATCAAAGAATATGACTAGTTCTTCAACATTTTTGAAATTTTTTAATGTTATATATTTACTTACATTTGACTAATCACACATATTTGCATGGTTTGTAAAAATATGCAATACATGTGAAGATGTCAATTTGCTATGAGTTTACATCATCATTTGTGGCTTGATTTTATGATCAATGTGGTAGAAACATGATAGATTTCAAGTAGTTTTCCACCAATTGCTATATATATATATATATGGATTAATCGCCTAATGTTTTACAATTGCATCCTTGTACATTTTTACAAAGGATGATAAAAAGTGTCCCAAAACCAAAGTAAGGTGCTAGTATTAAAACAACACTAAAATTTCATGACTCAATTATATATGCAAGCAAGAGGATTGAGTTACCTACCAAGGTAACCTATCCTAAACACCCTCTTATCTCCCGGTCACATTACCTAGTTAACTACTTATGTAAGTAAGTACCATAGGCAAGTATACCGAACAGAATGTAAATGATACTACTTAGATAAGGCACTTAGTGGCTACTAAGTAGGTAGATGCATTTGGGTGGTTGACAAATAGCTAACCATGGTAGCTAACAACCCTAATTAGCTATATATGAGAAAGGAATATAATGAAAAAAGTGTTCCATGTCCACAGATCATCCATCCGCCGTGGTGCATTGGTGGGTGCTGGTTCACTCGGGTCAGAATGAACAACAGCCAGATGTGGAGCATGAGGGATGAAAAGAAGGATGGGGAGAAGAGACATTTTTTTCATTGGGTTCCATTTCACTAGCTAAACCAAGGTGGGTTAACTCAGTTTCTGTTCTTACTACTTACCTATTATTAGCCTAACAACCCACCAGCCATTACCTTTGTACTAGGGTTTACATCTACATACATCTTCTACTTAGTTTTCAAAGCCAAAGAAGGGCTCCACCAGTCACAAGAATGGGAGTTTGGGGTGTTAGCTCTTGGTTGGTTTAGGGTTTAGGGTTTAGGGACTATGCATGGCAGCATCTGCATTGTTTAGTTCTTCAAAATTTTGGGTAGGCTACCAGTACCATACATAGACTTCAGTCTTGGCTGCTGCATATGCTGACAAGCAAGCAAACAGGGTTTAGCCTTAGTTAAAATTTAGGGTTTTCCTTACCCATAAGCTTCTGTGACTGACTATCTTCTGACAATTTGCTTCACATCTCTTCAATGCATTTTCAGGACCCAAGAAGAACCCAAAGGACCATGATCAGATATCAAATCCAACTTACAAATTTCTTCCCCTCCATCCTCATTGGATTCCAGCCTCCAGGAGTTGCAAGATGATTCCCTCTTTACTGACTTTTTTACATTTGTAAGTACTTGCGGTATCCCTAAAGTCACCCTGTCTTCATCCTGTCTTTGGGCCTCCTTTCACCCCCTATCCCCCTCTTTCACTGGTATCTGCAAAGTAAGTAAATTTTATTCAATATGAAATGCTGAAAGCAACATTTAACGCACAAGGTTGAAGCATAATGACCGTAGCTGTACAGGTAGGAGCAGTGAAAATATATGTAGCAGCAGTGGAGGCGCTTAGGAATAAGGAAAGACAGGATGAAACTCAATTTACCACCAAAACTGATGGTTTTCTGAGTTTCGGTGTTGGTCTGGTATCAACTTATTTTGATATCAGCTCGTACTGGTATTCAGGCTTTTAAATTATTTTTGATAGCAGTCTGATACTGGAATTGGCTATTGTAACTAGTTTTGGTGTGTGATTTAGGGTTTTAGGGTTCTTACCTATTCAGATACCCTTTCTTTAGGGTTCTTTTTATGTGGGACAAGTGGAAAAGTTGAATCCGCTTTCGGTTTTGTCAAGGGGGACATCTTGGAATGCCTGGGGCTAGTTAACAATCACATTGGGAGTTACATCCAATCTTCATGGTGGATGAAGGTCCTCATCCAATCTGGTTCCACAAGAACCTTTTTGGTTCCCTGCTTTCCCGATGGTTGTTCCTCACAGCCCACCTGCCCACAGTGGATGAATTAGCTCCTCATCCAATCCAATCCCCCCAAGAGCCTTTTTGGTTCAGTGTATTGCCAATGCCCATTCCCTGTAAGCCCATCTGTGGTGAATGAAGGTCCTCATCCAATCTGGACCCCCAAGAGCCTTTATGGTTCATTGTGTTCCCAATGGCAATTTCATGCCAATCCAGTGCCCGAAGAGCCTTTTTGGTTCACTACATTCCTGATGGCCATTGAAATCGCCATACTTAGACAATAGGTTCCCATGTTCCCACTGGCCCAAATCTCCAATCTCCAAACATAAGCAGTTAGAGAGCCATCACTTTAGAATGCAGTTGCAAAAGAGATGAAAGGAAATATTGTTTTAAAAAAAAAACCTGAATAGTTTAACAACTACCAACTAAAAGAAATGAAACATAAATAACATGCCATCATTTCAACAAGTTGTGATAGAGTGATGATCTCTCTCACCTTGGCAACTAGAAGTGGTATGTATCTCCACCAATGCCTTCAAAAGAAAGGATAGCTGGAAGAGCTACTCCACTATTGTGTCCCACTAATGTTGATAACATGCATGGCATTCGATGACATCTCATTGAGCATATCCATGTACCTACTAGTTTTCCAAGTAAATCTTCTAAATTGTTTTTTGCTTCTATGTGTGATTTCGGGTGATAATTTATAACATTCAACAACTTACAACTAACTAAACAACATATGCAAAATGCACACTAGAAAGAGGCAAATTCTTACACCAACAATGTGTTGGAAGGGATTGATATTAGAGTGAAGTAATTAATTCTTCCACTAATAATTCTCAACAAGTTTGATACAACTATTAGAATTAAAACCAACGTCATATTGGCCTGTACAAGGTATCAATGAAATCCACATGTAAAATTATCATTTGGGTTGATACTGATTTTTGTTTGGGAAATCATGATGCAATTCATGGATAAAATGCAAATCATTTTTGTATACAACAATAGATAGTCTATGGAAACATATGGGATTACAAAGAAAATGAAGACCACATCGTACAGAGGAGAAAAAAACCCCGACAATGAAAGTGGATGGTATATAGTAAAAAATTATTAATCTTGCACTGGCCAAGGAAAATAAAGAGTCCCATTATAGTTCAATAACACAATCACTCAAATGAAACATTGAATACCAATGAAAGAAAGCTCTAAATCAATCACATGGTAACTAAACCTTATAAAGCTTGAATAAATGACGTTGTATCAAATTACATAAACATGTAGGAAACAAAGAACGTGGACAATCGTTAAACACTACCTATAGTAAGTTCTTTTGGTACCAAATTTAGATTCAAAATTGGTATAGCCATCAAAGGCATTATGAACAAGATTGAAACCTATAATGGAACCATTAACAATCATAGTAGACTATTGATGAAACCCTAGTAAACTTCATTAAACAAAGCACCCAAAGAAGGGGGAAAAGAAGCAAAAAGAAAAAAAACCCAAGTCAAAGTTAAAACACAACAAACCAAGTGGGGGGTCACAAAGGGGCAAAGGAACAGATTAAATTCCAGAGACCCCACTAGTTGTAAAAAGCATATCAAAGAATGAAAGGGAATGGAAATGAAGGGATTGATATTAGAGTGAAGTAACTAATTCTTCCACTAATAATTCTCAACAAATTTGATACAACTATTATAACTAAAACCAATGTCGTATTGGCCTCTACAAGTTATCAATGAAATCCACAAGTAAAATAATCATTTGGGTTGATATGGATTTTTGTTTGGGAAGTCATGATGGGTCCAAATTTTTTGAGTACAAAAATAATGTCACATTGTCACCCTTTCTATACTTCTTTACATAGTCTTATTTAACCATGTAAAGACACAAAATTGATGGAATTTGAAGTTGTAATGGTCTAAAATATGGTATTTATAAAATATTTGACACATTTAGACTCATTAATATTGATGGGGGATCAAAATATAGGACAACAAAGGACTCCATTCAGGATTAGGTCATTTTTGTCCTTAGTGGTACACCTTAAAGGATTTGGACCTTGATGCAACTCATGGACAAAACACAAGTCATTTTTTTATACAACAATACATAGTCTATGGAAACATATGGGATTGCAAAGAAAGTGAAGACTAGAAGAAAAAGAAACCCCACCGGTGAAATTGGTTGGTATACATTAAAAAGTTATTATCTTGCACCGACTAAGGAAAATAGAGAGTTCGATTAGACTCCAATAACACAATCACTCAAATGAAACATTGAATACCAATGAAAAAGAGCTCTATATCAATCACATGGTAACTAAACCCTATAAAGCTTGGATAAATGAAGTTGCATCAAATTACATAAACATGTAGGAAACAAAGAACATGGACAATTGTTAAACACTACCTATAGCAAGTTTTTTTGATACCAAATTTAGATGCAAAATTGGTATAACCATCAAGGGTGTTATGAACAAGATTAAAACCTATAGTGGAACCACTAACGATCATAGTAGATTATTGATGAAACCTTAATAAACTTCATGAAACAAAACACCTAGAAAAGTGGGAAAGGAAACATAAAGAAAAAGACCTAAGTCAAAGCTAGAAACACAACAAACCAAGTGGGGGGTCACAAAGGGGCAAAAAAAACAAATTAAGTTCTAGAGACCCCACTAGTTATAAGAAACATATCAAAGAATGAAAGGGAAGGGAAACTTGAAAGTGTAATGAGTCTAGAAAACACTCACTTGCAATGATAGTGTGCCTCAAAATAGAAGCAACATGTGTTCTTTGCAAGGCTACTAAAACTTTTGACCTATAGAAGGCACATAAAACCGCCAAAAAAGGGCTATTAGTGGCCTTTGATAACCAAACCATACTAACACATCGATGAAGAAAGTTGTTTGCTTATTGGTGTAAGCACCCAAAAACCTTTATGGCAAGTGGAAGAAATGTGTTTGTCTAAATGCCTATCATGATAAAGTCTTTTTGCCATAGTTGCCACCATTGTGCCAACCCACGAGATCAAACAACTCAAGAGACCAAGTCTATTTGGGTGGGATCGGTGATGACCACATCCGCTAAAATGCAAATGCCATCAATTGAGAAGATAATGTCAACACATTGATAAAAAAACTAAAGAAGGGGAGGGAAGGACATGGGTTTGCTCATGTGAAACGTGAAACCTTATGTCTTTCGCAATGGAAACAAATGCATTTTGAACCACATCATGGGAAGCAATCCATTCCCCACCATGGGAACAAATAAGAAGGTGGCTCTTTACAACATTTAGAGCCTGGCCATAGAGACAATGGGTCACCTTGAGAGTTAAAGGACAGGGGAAACCCAACCTAATGTGCAATGTAGAGGTGAAAACATTAGACGGTAGGTGGAAAAGTGAAACACCTAAGCAAACAAAAAGCCAAGCATTTGCCTTCAAGCCCTCACAAGACCTCAAGCATGCATGGTGTGAATTATAACCCATGTTAAAGATGATGTTAAAGAAAGACTAGTCGTGTAATTTGTCTAAAATGTTCACCTGAAGACAATTTAATCCATTTTCAACAAACTACATGAAAGAAGAAATGCATGCCACTACATATGGGGGAAGGAGTTCCCATGCCAACTTCAAATGCGCTTGGAAAGGGGTGGACTAAAATTGTTGACACTTATCACTTCTAGTAAGAACGAACAATTCTCAAATAAAAACTTGACAATGATGGTAGGTCCAATAAATACACAATTCCCTGAATAGGTTGTCAATGTAATGAACTATATGGAAATGAAGTCGATCCCCCCATCAAAAATGGGGAGAGAAACTTGTTAATGCACTAAATGGGCATGTGAATAATCCAAAGAGCTTGGGCTCGATAGACTCCCAAATACCTACATGAAAGTCAAATCGAAAGAGATGAATTAATGTCAAAAGACTAATAAAGGAAGGAAACAATGGAGTAGATAGGAAGGTTTATGGGCGAAACATCAAAAGAAGATCCCAAAAACAACTTGAACGTCCCTTAACCTTGAAATCATTTTTAACATGGCAAATAACTTTGTGTATTGCATTTTGCAAAAAAGAAGAAGATAAAGAAGCAGACTTAAACATGATGCCCGTTTTCCCTAATGCCATTCAACGGGCAACAAAAATCAATGGGAGGAGAGAAACTAGGAGGTAGACTAGAAAGCAACCAAGTCAAACACTTATGGGGCTATATCATGAGCTGCATAAAAGCCAAATGAAAAACAAAATGGTTAAAGGTAAGATGAATGGTAGAGGACAAGCCAATGATGTGAGTGTCATCCATGAGGGAAGGAAAAATATAATAAGCAGAAACCCTTGTAGAACACCATAATGCATGAAAATGGGCTAGTGTAAAAAGAGGTCCAACAAGTGGATCACTTGGCGCGTGCCTTCCAAGGAGTGGATGACTAACAAATCCCCCAAAGGGAATGGCAACTGAAGAAAAAAGGAACTTGTTAGGCATAAAAAAATTTTAAAAAAGGGAAAAGCTGAAACAATTGACCTCTTATTGTGCAAAGTTCCAAAAGATAACTCTCTTGGAGATGGTGTTGAAAGCATTTGCGACATCCACATGTAGTACCACCCAATTAAAATGGATGTTTAGAATAACTCAAATGCCATGAACCACCACTTCACACCTCCCTTTGATTACCACGCCAAATTGATGAAATAACAAATGAATGAAAAATGTGTCATGAAAGTGCAAGAATAAAACTTTGTTCACGAACCGGTATAGGACTTCACCCACCACAATCAGTTGAATGCCTCCAAAAGGCTTGGCCAAAGCCAAAAGTCTGGTAGCACCAAAAACTCGAACAATGGGCATGGGGATATGATTCATAACAACATGGGAACACACTTGAAATAATTGTGGGAAGGTGTTGGTTGAAACTTCAAGGTCAAAAAGGTCTTGCAAATGTTCAAAAACCATACATGAAAAACCCCTAATTGAAAGATGTGATGACCGAATGAAAGTTGATTTAAAGGAATCTAAGGTAAATTCCAAGTTCAAGTTGGGTTGGAAATCCAACAAGGAGCCTTAGTAAGGAAAGGACAAATTTGGGGTTGAAATGCTTGCAAAGTGCTAATGGTCTCAAAGGGGGTTGGGGCCAAGGCAAGAATATATTTTTTGTAACTACTACACAAAGTGATTTTTATTTCCATTAGGTGGAAGGTAGTGTCTTTGTTACATTGTTAGTGTACTTGGTAATGTTGCCCAAGGGTTGGGGCATCTTTGAAATAATGAACTCATGAGGCTAAAGATCAAAGGCTAGTTATTTCAAGAATGCCCTAGTCCAAGGGCATTTCACAATGTAAAAATTGATAGATTTCCATTGATTATTATTTTTTATAATTATTCTTACCAAAATACCCAGGGGATACCCATAGGATACCTACATCCATAAGGTATCATAAGGGAAAAAATTATGCATGACATTTTAGAAAATGAAATTCTCATTTCATTTTTTAAAATGCCCTTGGGATTTTATGTGTTGTAAACACTTTTCCAACTAGACAAAAAAATGATTTAGAGGCTTTTATTAAAACATAAATGAGTTTGCAATGCTTGCACTTGCCATTATTGGGAGCTTGATGACAATGCAAATAATTTTTTGTTTCAAGAAAGTAGGTTTCCCCTTATTAGAGTCAATTGTAGGGTGGAAACAAAGAGAATGAAAATGCACAATTTTGTTTCAAACAAACTAGTAAGGTTTCTCCTATTTTCTAACATAACAAAAGAAACAACAAAAGAAATAACAAAAGAAATTTGATATCACAAATGTGGATTTAGGAGCAAAAGGGTACTAATAAAAAATCACCAAATGAGTAACCATGGTGGCCTTTGTAACATCTCCCATGCTAAAAGTTAGCCTTGTAAATCTAATAATAATAGCATTTGAATATGTTTTATAATCTAAGCCTCAATCCTGTTTGTATGAAAACCCAAAAATTGCAAAAAAAAGTCACATAATTGTTACAAACCCAAAAAATGTAGAAAGATATATCCATCAATTGTAAGAAATTAGGAATGCAAAAGAAGTATTAACATAATTGTGAAGCTCATTAAAGATCACAAAGATGGCAAATGTGGTACATTTGGAAACACCTCATCATTGAGCAAGTTGAGCTTGTTGTGGGATGGTTTTGAGAATGTCAAACCTATTCCAACTCCTAACACCAAAGTTGTTATCACTAGTAGAACTCCAACCAATGTGTCAAGCAAAAAAAATGTTTCAATAAAATAAAATAAACAACATAATGCAACAACAAGCCACACTAACCTATGGGAAGAAAATTTGAAAACTTTCAAATCTCACTCTTGACATCTTATAAATGTGATTAAAATTAGTCATGTTACAATTGTGATTAAAGTTAATCATATGGACGTGGCAAGAAAAGTATATGTATATATGTGTGAGAAGGGTTGGCATGGGCTTGGGTACAACTCAATAGTCTAGTTGCATTTAAATTGAAAATGATTCACCTTTGCAATTCATAAAATTAAAGATAATATAAAAAATCAAAACTTTATATTGACTTGTTGAAATTTTTTGAAAGTTTTAAATTTAAATTTTATAATAATTTAAAATTTAAACAATACATAATTGCCACGTAAAATAACACGTTAGTCAAAATGGACATGATAAATTTCAGTCAAAATATACACATGACATATTTTAATCACACAAGGATCATTGACTTATTCACATTTGCTTGTCATAATTGACTATTATTTTTTGATTAAGCTAAAAATGTGTTCAATGTGGAAGTATCGTATTTGGTGAACTCATGCAAAAAGAGGAGTAGAAAGTCTAAATTGTTATTTGGCAATATAAAATTTCATCAATGTGAATGTTGTTATAGGAAAGTTCAGCAAATGACTAAAGGGTCTGGTTGCAAGAAGGATTGTGGGTTTGCAAGAAATGTGAAATTCTATAGGCATTATTTTTTAGAAACAATTTTGCTTGGATTGTGAACATAGACATGAAAAATTCAATCTAAGGTCCACTAACATAACACACCATGCAATTAAAGAAAAAAATCTACAAAAATTGAAAGCAATATGGCATATTGAAGTTCTTTGGTTATATGAACCCACACCTTAAAAAAATCCCAAAATAACTTGGGATCATGGGTTTTTTTTTCAATTTTGTGAGCTAAATGGATTGATGAATATCCACAAGGCGACTTAAGAAAATTTGGCCAAAGGTGAAAGAGAATAGTAAAAATGCTTTCAAACCTCACTACTATAATACCTTTTGAGGTTTGGCAATAATTAAATTAGTTTTGACAATGTTGATTTTTTCAAAATGATTTGTTTGAAATGTCAAAATTTAAGAAAATTACAAAGGAGGGAAGAATACAAAAATTGGTCTCATCATCATGTTAGAGGTTTAGGGTCCAAAGAACCTAACAAAGAAGTTGCCTATATTTATTGTTGAAATTTCATAAATTATTTTTTTATTACTAAAGTTGATTTTTTAAAATAAAAATTATTTGGCACTAGAGTGCCAAACTTGGAAAAGTACTATGGTATATATCGGTGACATTCAAGAACCTATGGTCTAAATATATTGAGTTCAACCTTTTTTCCTTGAAAGATGGTGACTTTGATTGTTTTCCAAAAAAATTCCTGTGGACAAGTTGTAAACCCTTTTTCTTTGTGGCAAAGTAACAAAAGCTTGACACAAAAAAAATCTTGCTGAGATTTTTAAAATTTAAAAAAATAAAATGTTGAGATCTATCTATGAAGGAAGGCAATTTGTTTGTTTTGTTTGTTTGTCATGTTGAGATCTCCCAAACCATGGCACCTCTTGCCATGTTCTTGGTACTACTGTTGGAAAGCTCTCAACGAGTAAGGGTGCACTGAGTTAGTTTCATAATGCTCATAATGTTTTGACTTATCGCAATAAGTTATTCAATATTGAATAAAATTCTCACGAAAACTTCGGTTACAAAACTTCGGTTACAAAAAATCATCAACTTCGGGGTGGTGGGTGTAGGTTAGTAGTAGTGAACTTCAGTCGGTTTAGGGTAATTCATCAACTTCAAGGTGGTGGGTGGAGTGTGCATGTGCGCCTGCAAACATAGCTATAGCCCACAAGAAAAGATTGAAAAGGATACTGTAAAGTAGAGGATCAATTGAGTAGCTAGCTCCTCTGCAATTGACAGTGGTTGTACTCCAGTGTGCAAAATTGGACTCAAGCTGGTAATGGGGTTGGTGAAAAGTGTTACACATGAAATCTATGCTGAATGAATAAATTTGTAAATGAATGAAGTTCACAACTTCCTTCCTTCATTCCTTCCTTTCAAGTCCTCCAACCTCTGAAACCAGCATAAATTTCTAAATGAAGTCCACAACTTCCTTCCTTCCTTCCTTCCTTCCTTGCTTCCTTCCTTTGAAATCCTCCAAGCTCTGAAATTGTCATATTCCCAGTAAGTTATAACTGGATCCAGACTTGTCTTGTTGTTTCAGTAAAGGGACAATTCCAGTGAACCCGCCACCATTCCTCAACTTGCTTTGAAATCCTCTGAGCTACTGAAATTGTCATATTCCCAGTACGTTATAACTGGATCCATAGTCATCTTGTTGTTTCTGTAAACAGTTGTTTCAGTGAACCCACCACTCCTCAACTTCCTTTGAAATCCTCCAAGCTCTGAAATTGCCATATTCCCAGTAAGTTATAACTGGATCCAGACTCATCTTGTTGATTCAGTAAAGGGTTATTCCAGCAAACCCGCTATTCCTCAACTTCATTTGAAATCCTCCAACCTCTGAAATTGTCATATTCCCAGTAAGTTATAACTGGATCCAGACTCATCTTGTTGATTCAGTAAAGGGTTCTTCCAGCAAACCCGCCATTCCTCAACTTCGTTTGAAATCCTCCAACCTCTGAAATTGTGGTATTCCCAGTAAGTTATAAGTGGATCCAGACTCATCTTGTTGATTCAGTAAAGGGTTATTCCAGTGAACCCACCATTCCTCAACTTCGTTTGAAGTGGATCCAGAGTCATCTTGTTTCAGTAAATGGTTGCCTCAGTGAACCTGCCATTCCTCAATTTCCTTTGAAATTGTCGGACCTCTGAAATTGTCATTCCCAGTAAAGAAGTTATTATAACTGGATCCAGAGTCATCTTGTTTGTTTCAGTGAACCCCGTTCATCAAATCCTTGGATTATCAATCAATCAATCAATCAATAAGTCAATCAATGTTTGCTTTGCTGGGTATGTTGTGACTGAAGCAAATTAGTGATAATCTCATATTTTCCTCCAACTATATACCTAGTGAGCATGATATGATGACTCTGTTCTTTTAGTCCAATTTAGAAAAGGAAGAATTCTGATAAATTTTCCTCCTCCGAACTAATCAAAAAGTTGGTGAGTGTGTTGTAAACTCTGTGTTCTTTTTGAGTCCAATTTGGAAAATGAAAAAAATTCTGACATTCTTCCTCCAACTAATAAATCAGTGAGTGAAACTATAAACTCTAGCTTTTGTTTTTTTCAAGCCTCAATTTTGTTTTCTCTCTTTGAATCTAGAAAGAAAATCACCACCACCACCACCACCACCAC